>JACXTT010001660.1_pt1 | contig 36609 bp, 30 predicted proteins | sample 9270951 | NCBI WGS metagenome assembly JACXTT01 (sample SAMN15532306, study PRJNA645909) | rock metagenome | isolation source: weathered quartz diorite | place: Puerto Rico | collected 2017-06-21 | reverse complement strand
CCGGCGCGAGCAGGTGGGCCTGCCGCCGCTGACGGCGCGCGACGCGATCGGCAACGTTGCCCAGAGCCACACACAGTACATGCTCGCCAACCAGTTGCTGACGCACGACGAACAGTCGGGCAAGACCGGCTACACGGGCGCCACGCCCGATGCGCGTATCCAGGCCGCGTATCCGACCAATGTCACGGCCGAGGTGGTGGCGGGCGCCACTAAATGGACGTCCGTGGCCGGCGCCGCGTTGTCGCTGTCGCCGAAGGACACGTTGGTCGTGAACCTGATCGACGCACCGTTCCATCGCGCCGCGCTGCTCGGCAGCTACCAGTCGGCGGGTAGCGGCTACGCGGAGAGCGTGGGGCCGGGCGCCAGCGGCGGCACGTCGGCCTCTTACTACCAGACCATCGACCTGGCGGACGCGAGCAAGCCCGGCACCGACAGCCAGATGGTCGCCTATCCGTACAGCGGGCAGGCCGACGTGCCCGTTAGCTGGGTCAACACGGAGAGCCCGGATCCGGCGCCCGGCTATGCGGGCAAGACGATGGGCTACCCGGTCTCGCTGCAGGCCGTCAACGCATCGCTGCAGTTCGATGCCGATTCCTTCACCGTCACCGATGCGCAGGGTCGCAACGTCGATTGCCTGAAGGTCGATGCGCGTTCCGCCGGTCTGTCTTCCGAAGCGCGCGGACTGGCGATCTGCACGCCGCTGGCGCCGCTTGCCAGCCAGCAGCGCTACAACGTGGCCGTGACCGGCAAGCTCGGTGGCCAGCCGGTGAATCTGAACTGGTCGTTCACCACGCGATAGTCCTGCGGCCCGCGCGGGGCCGGCAGTATCACTGCGCTTCGATCCTTAGCTGGCCCGGCGCCAGTTGCTTGTCCTCCTGCGCCGCGTAGGGGGACGGCGGGCGCTGTCCCGCGGGCATCGCTTCCCACAGCCGCCGCACCCAATCCCTGACGGCTTCGCTGTCCGGCTCGGCCGCAGTTACCCGCAGCGACACGGCCGACTGCCATTGCGCGGCCACCGCCGACGGGTCCTCCGTCAACGACAGCGTGCGCCCGGCGGGCACGTGCTTGCGCGCGGCATCGGCGTACTGTGCTGCCGATGCGTTGTCGGCCGGCGCTGGCGCAACGGCTGCAGGGGCTGGCGCCATCGCGGCATAGGATGGCGCGGAGCGCAGAGCCCTGGCGGCCGGCGGTTGGGGGGCAGGCGCGGACTCCATGGCAGGGGCCACCGGGGCGGGCAGTGCTGACAAGGCGGGCGGCACCTGCATGGCGGCGGTTGGCGCAGCGGCAGGAGCGGCAGGAGCGCCGCCACCGAGCGGCGCCGGGGCGGATGGCAGTCCCGGCGCGAACTCACGCGTGCCGGTCTCATTCGCGGCAACAGACGGCGACTCGCCATTCGGGGCAGCTTGCGGCGTCTTGCGTGCCGCCGGTGCGCGCCGCCGCGGCTCGGTCGCCTGTGGGGGCATGGGCGCGGCTTGTGGCGAGGGGCCGGCTTCGACAGACGCCTCCCGGCTCGCCGCCTTGGCATCCGGCGGGTTTGCGGCGGCTGGCGCGGGGGCGTCTGCGACCTCGCGATGCGCGACGACCGGCGCCGCTTCCTGCAGCATGACGCCCTCGTCAATCTGCCGCAACACGACATGCGTGGCCAGCCCGGCCACCGCGATGGTGCTGGCGGCCAGTCCGAGCGAGCGCCACCAGCGCCGCGCATGTGCCGGGGACCGCTTGCGCACGACGCTTTCGGCGGTCTCCTGTGCCATCGTTTCCTGATGCGCCTGTGCCTGCTGGCGCAGCCATGTCTGCGTCGGCGCGCTCACCGTCCCGCCCAGCGCCTCGCCCGCCGGCGTGCCGGCGGCAACCTGCGTCAGCAGGGCGTCGCGCCGTCCAGCTTGCGCGGCCTGCACGCGTGCCGCTTCGTGCAGCACGCTGGCGGCCAGTTCCGGTGGCGGGGTAAAAGCGAACGGTTCGGCGGGATTCGCGGCCGGACGCGCAGCGGATGCCGCACGGGCACGATCCGCGTCCGCCTGCGCGGCCCGCGCGGCGGCGGCCACGGAATCGGCCAGCGACGGCGACGGCTCGAACGCGGGAAGCGCCCGCAGCAGTGCCGACAGCCGGTCCTCGCCCGCGATGAAGCGCTCGGCCAGACGATCGCGGGCGCTCATGATCGCGGCTCCCGTGGCAGGCCGGGCATGGCCGCCGACAACTCGGCGCGCAGCCGCGCGAAGGCGTAGCGCAGGCGGCTCTTCACCGTCTCGAATTTCTCGTCCAGCGTCTGCGCGATTTCCTCCACGCTCATCTCGCTGAAGAAGCGCAGCACCACCACCTCGCGCTGCGCAGCCGGCAGCTTCATCAGCGCCTGCCGCACGTCCTGCAGATGCTGGCGCAACTGTGCCTCCGCATCCGGCGTCAGGTCGTCGGCCGGGAGTTCCACGTGCGTGTCGTCGAAGGCCTCGCGCTGACGCGCATAGGCGCCGCGCACCTGGTCGAGCCACGTATTGCGCGCGATCTGGAACAGGAACGTGCGAAAGGCGCTGGACGGCTGGTAGTCGCCGCAGCGGGTCATCAGCTTGACCCAGGTCTTTTGCGCCACGTCCTGGGCCTCGGCGGTGTTGCCACCGGCGAGCCAGGCGACGTAGTTGTAGAGCCCCGCGTTGTGGCGGCGGAACAGCTCGCCCACCGGCAGCTCGATCATGCCGCCGGCCACCAGCAGCATCAGGTCTTCGTCGGGCAGCGCGGCGATGTCCGCACGATCGGTGGCGGGCGTGGATGAAGGCGGGGGAGCGGACGCAGACATGCGCCCGAGTATAGGCGAGCGCGGCGTGCGGCGACAGCCGCCCGGGCCGGCAGATGTGTCGGCATTCGCGCCGCCCCCGGGCGATGCGGTGCGGGGCGCGGCGTCAGCGCGCGGCGCGTTGGACGTTGCCATCCTCATGGCGTTGCGCGCCGGCGGGCGCGGTGGTCGACAGCGACTGCGCGAGCGCCGCCAGCTTGAGGAATTCGCCTCGATAGCCAAAGCGGTCGGCGCCGCGCGCCCCCTGCGCTAGCGCGAGGGCATCCGCGTAGGTCCACTGGCCGGTGTATTTGCCGCCGCGCAGCACCTGGCCGAAGCCGCTGACCGCCGCCGCGAAGCGGAAGTCGTCGTCGCCCTGGGCCAGCGGGCGGATTGCCTGCCTGGCCACGGTGCGCTCCATCAACTGGCTCGTGGTCGCGTCGGGCAACTTGTAGCGCAGCTTCACGTGGGCCAGTTCGCCTGCGTTGCCCGCCGCTGGCGCGGTCGGCTGGTAGCGCAGCGGATCGACGAGTCCCGGCTGGCTGGCCAGCGTCAGCTCGTACAGCGCGGTGACCGTGTGGCCCGCGCCGATATCGCCGGCGTCGACCTTGTCGTTGTTGAAGTCCTCGCGCGCGAGCAGGCGGTTTTCATAGCCGATCAGCCGGTATTCCCTGACCGTGGCCGGGTTGAACTCCACCTGGATCTTGACGTCGCGGGCGATGGTCGCGAGCGTGGACGTCATTTCGTTGACCAGCACCTTGTTGCCTTCCATCAGGTTGTCGATGTACGAATAGGCGCCGTCGCCCGCATCGGCCAATTGCTCCATCAGTTGCTCGTTGTAATTGCCGGTGCCAAAGCCGAGCGTCGAGAGCGAAACGCCCGACTTGCGCTTCTCTTCCACCATGCTCTTCAGTTGCCGGAAGTCCGTGATGCCGACGTTGAAGTCGCCGTCGGTGGCCAGCAGCACGCGGTTGATGCCGCCCGGGATGAAGCTCTGCTGGGCGGCCTGATAGGCCAGCGCAATACCGCTGGCGCCGGCGGTGCTGCCGCCTGCCACGAGCTGGTCGATGGCGGCGCTGATCGCGGTCTTGTCGCTGCCCGGCGTGGGCGGCAGCGCCACGCGGGTGCCGCTGGCGTAGGTGACGAGCGTGATCCGGTCCTGCGGGCGCAGCGCGCCCACCAGCAGCTTGAGCGAGGCCTTCAGCAGCGGCAGCTTGTCGGGCGAGTACATCGAACCCGAGACATCCACCAGGAACACCAGGTTGGCGGGAGGCAGGCTAGCCTTGGCCACGTCCTTGCCCTTGATGCCGATGCGCAGCAGCACGTTGGACGGATTCCACGGTGCGGGCGCGAGCGCCGTATGCACCGCGAACGGCCGGCCGTCTGTCGGCTGCGCGTAGTCGTAGGGGAAGTAGTTGACCATCTCCTCGACGCGCACGGCGTCGGCCGGCGGCACGCGGCCCGCGTTGAGCAGGCGGCGCACATTGCTGTAGCCGCCCGTGTCCACGTCGATGCTGAAGGTCGAAACGGGTGCTTGCGCGACCTGCTTCACGCCGTTTTCGTCGATGGCGCCATAGCGTTCGCGGTCCGCCGGCGCGATGTGGGGCATGGGCGGCATGGGGGCCGGCATGATCGCCATCGTGTGCGGCGCGTAGCCGTGCATCTCGGCCATCGGCGCGCGGGCGTTGGCAGCGGCCTTGCCGGCCATGACCGGGGCGGCGGGCATCGGTTGCTGCGACAGCGAATCGGCGTCCGCCTGCGTCGGCGTGTGGCCGCCGCAGGCGGCAAGGCCGAGCGCCGCGATCAGGGTGGTTAGGGCGGCAAGGTTGAGGGTGGTTGCGCGGGCCGGGACGGCAAACCGTGATGGCATTGTTGTTCTCCTGAGTATCCCCGCGTGACGCACGGGACACTTGTCCGGCGCGGCGGTCTGCGGGTGAAACGATCGGGGCGGCGGTTCGGGGTTAAGTCCGGCAAAAAAAGTTGCCAGCTCGAATGGCGACGCCTTGGCCCGCCCGCGCGTGGCCGTTGCGACGCGATGACAAATGAGAGTTTCCCCAAGGTTCCTGTGCGCGGATCGCCGCTACAATCGGCCTTCTTTTCCCGAGGAGAACTCGCATGGCTCAACCAGACTTTCCGGCCCTGGCGTCGGCGATGTGGCGCGGCACACTGATTGCCGCCGTGACGGCCCTGGTCGGCGCCTGCGGTACGCAGGGCGGCGGAACCGCTGCCCCGGCCGCGCAGCAGCAGCCGGCCACGGCGCTGCCGGCGGCGCCGGAGGTCTCCTCCGGCTATCGGCCCGGCATGTCCACGGCCTATGCGGAGCGCCATATGGCGGCCGCGGCCAACCCGCTGGCCACGGAGGCCGGGCGCCAGATCCTGCGCCAGGGCGGCTCGGCCATCGACGCCGCCGTGGCCATGCAAGCCGTGCTGACGCTGGTGGAGCCGCAGGCCACCGGCATCGGCGGCGGTGCCTTCATCATGTACTGGGACGGCAAGCGCGTGCAGGCCTATGACGGCCGCGAAACCGCGCCGGCCGGCGCCACCGAGAATCTCTTCCTGCGTCCCGACGGCAAGCCGATGGAGTTCAGCGAGGGCCAGATCGGCGGGCGCTCGGTCGGCACGCCGGGCGTGCTGCGCGCGCTGGAACTGGCGCACCGCCAGCACGGCAGGCTGCCGTGGGCAAAGCTGTTCCAGCCGGCCATCACGCTCGCGGAAAAGGGCTTCCCGATGTCCGAGCGGCTCTACACGCAGGTCGCCGCGGATAAATTCCTGCCCAAGTCCCCGGAGATGGCCGCCTATTTCCTGGATGAGCAGGGCAAGGCCAAGCCGGTCGGGACCCTGATCCGCAATCCGGCGCTGGCGCAAACGCTGCGCGAGATCGCCCGGCGCGGTCCCGGCGTGTTCTATACCGGGCCGATCGCGCGCGACATCGTCGCCAAGGTCAACGGCAGCGCCAATGCCGGCAGCCTGTCCACCACGGACATGAAAAACTACCAGGCCAAGGAGCGCGCGCCGGTCTGCACCGACTACAAGCGCTGGAAGATCTGCGGCATGCCGCCGCCGTCGTCGGGCGGCATTGCGATCGCCCAGATCCTCGGCACGCTGGCCGCGCTGGAGGCGCGCGACCCGCGCTATGCGCTGGCTGCGCTCAAGCCGCGGCCGGTCAATACGCCGGCCGTGCTGGAGGCTAATCCCGACGCCGTGCACGCCATCTCGGAGGCGGACCGCCTGGCCTACGCGGACCGCGGCCTGTATGTGGCGGATGCGGACTTCGTGCCGGTGGACGTGGCCGGCCTGACCAGCCCGGCTTACCTGGCGGAGCGCGCGACGCTGATCGGCGACAAGAGCATGAATAAAGCGCAGCCGGGCGTGCCGGCGGGCACCAAGGTCGCGTTCGCACCCGACCGCTCGCCGCCGCGTGTCTCCACGTCGCAGATCGTGGCCGTCGACGATCGCGGTGGCGCTCTGTCGATGACCACCACCATCGAGTCGTACTTCGGCTCGCACCTGATGGTGCGCGGCTTCATGCTGAATAACCAGCTGACCGATTTCTCGTTCGCGCCGAGCGAGAACGGCAAGCCGGTGGCAAACCGCGTCGAGCCGGGCAAGCGTCCGCGCTCGTCGATGGCGCCCACGCTGGTGTTCGACCGCGAGACTGGCCAGTTCGTCGCGGCCGTTGGCTCGCCGGGCGGCTCGCAGATCATCGAGTACGTGTCCAAGACGCTGGTTGGACTGCTTGACTGGAACATGGACGTCCAGGCGGCCATCGGCATGGCCAACTTCGGCAGCCGCAACGGGCCGACGGAACTGGAGAAGGGCCTGGTCACGCCGGCGCTGGTCGAGGCGCTGAAGGCACGCGGCCATCAGGTCGCGGAGATCGAAATGACCAGCGGCACGCAGGCCATCATGCGCAAGCAGCGCGGCGACGGCCGCACGGTCTGGGCCGGCGGGGCGGATCCGCGGCGCGAGGGCGTGGCGCTCGGGGACTGAGCGCAGCCGCAGGGACCAAAGCAAAGGGCGCGGAGAGTGTAGCTTTCCGCGCCCTTTGCCCTTTTTGAGAGACGGTTGCCGGTCCTGTGCGCCGTCAGCCGTCCAGCTTCACGCCGGCCTGCTTCACCACCTGTGCCCAGCGTGCTTCCTCGGTCGCGAAGAAGCGGTTGGTCTCCTGCGGCGTCATCGTAACCACTTCCGCGCCCTGGCCGGTCAGTTGCGCGCGCACCTCGGGCGTGCGGATGATGCGGATCAGTTCGGCGGACAGGCGCGCGACCAGCGCGTCGGGCATGGATGCCGGGGCCATCACGCCTTGCCACGTGCCCGACTCGAAGCCCGGCACGCCCTGCTCGGCGATGGTAGGCACCTGGCCCACCAGCGCCATGCGGCTGCGCTTGGACACCGCCAGCAGCTTCAGCTTGCCGGCCTGCACCTGCGGCAGCGTGGCCAGCATGCCGTTCATCAGCACCTGGGCCGTGCCGCCCACGGTGTCGGCAATCGCCTGCGAGCCGCCCTTGTACGGCACGTACTGCCATCGCGCGCCGGTGGCCTGCGCCACGGCCACGCCGGCCAGATGCGGCGCGCTGCCGATCGCGGTCACGGCGAAGTTCAGCGGCGTCTGGTGCGACAGCGCGACCAACTCCTTCAGGTTGCTGGCCGGGACGGAAGGGTGGACCACCAGCAGATGCGGCGAGTAGGCCAGCATCGCCACGCCTTTCAGGTCCTTGCCGGGCTGGAAGGCCAGTTTCGTGTAGACCGACGGGCTGATCGCCAGCGCGCCCACGTCGCACAGCAGCAGCGTATGGTTGTCCGCGCCGGACTGCGCCACTACGGCCGCGCCGATGTTGCCGTTGGCGCCGGGACGGTTGTCGATCACCACGGGCTGCCCCAGCGCTTCGCCGAGCGGCTTGCCGATCAGCCGCGCAATGATGTCCGACGAGCCGCCAGCCGAATAGGGCACGACCAGTCGAATGGGACGAGTGGGCCACTTCTCCGGTGCCGGTGCAGCGGTGGCGGGGCGTGCCGCCAGCGTGCCTGCAAGTCCGGTTGTACCGAGTGCGGCCAGTCCTGGCACCTGCCGAAGGAAAGTGCGGCGTGAGGTCATGACGTGTCTCCTGGATGTCTTATTGATCAGTCGTCGTACAACACGAGGCGATGGTAGACGGCTTTCCAGCTTGGGTCCATGGGAGAAATACGGAGGAATACCCCAATAATAGCCAGAGATTTTGGCGGGAATGGTCGAGGCGACAGGGACCGGCCCGTTAGGTGGTCGGCGCGCACAACATCGTGTTATCCGATGACATTGGCACCGAGAGCCGGCGACGCCTGGTGAACCGGGCCCCGGAAAGACAGCGCCCCGCGAGGGCGGGGCGCGTAACAACCAGGCAGGCGACGCGAGCGAGGCGCGGTGCGTCAGGCTCCCGAGCGTTGCGCGTAGGCCCAGCCCATCTCGGCCATCGGCCGGGCGCGCTTGCCGGCGTCCAGCGCCTGCGCGGACGAGGCGGTGCCATCCACCACGCGCTTCATGATGCCCTGCAGGATGCCGGCGATGCGGAACATGCTGAACGCGAGGTAGAAGTTCCAGTCGCCGGCAATCTTGCGGCCAGTGCGCTGCTCGTACAGGCGCCGGTAGGCGGCCTCGTCGGGGATGCCGAGCGCGGCGTGCTCCAGTCCTGCAATGCCGCGGAACTGGCCCGGCGCGATGTGCCAGCTCATGCAGTGGTAGCCGAAGTCCGCCAGCGGATGGCCAAGCGTCGACAGTTCCCAGTCCAGCACCGCCAGCACGCGCGGCTCGGTCGGGTGGAACATCAGGTTGTCCAGGCGGTAGTCGCCGTGCACGATGCTGGTCAGTTCCGCGGCCTCCTGCGGAATGTGCTCGGGCAGCCAGGCCATCAGCGCGTCCATGGCGGGAATCGATTCGGTCTCGGACAGCTTGTATTGCTTGCTCCAGCGCTCGATCTGGCGCTGGAAATAGTTGCCCGGCTTGCCGTAGTCCGCGAGGCCGATAGCCTGGTAGTCGACGCTGTGCAGCGCAGCGATGACGCGGTTCATTTCGTCGTAGATCGCCCCGCGTTCGGCGGCGCTCATGTCCGGCAGCGACTGGTCCCACAACACGCGCCCGTTGACGTATTCCATGATGTAGAAGGCGCGGCCGACGATGGATTCGTCTTCGCACAGCGCGTACATCCTGGCCACCGGCACGTCGGAGCCGGCGAGTGCCGCCATCACGCGATACTCGCGCTCGATGGCGTGGGCGGAGGGCAGCAGTTTCGATTGCGGGCCGGGCTTGGCGCGCATCACATAGGTTTCGCGCGGCGTGATCAGCTTGAAGGTCGGGTTGGACTGGCCGCCCTTGAACTGCTCTACGCTCACGGGGCCGGCAAAGCCTTCCACATGCTGGCGCATCCAGGCCTCCAGGGCGCCGGTGTCGAAGCGCTGCTGGTCGGCGACCGGGCGCGTGCCTTCAAAGTGCGAAACGTTGCTGCTCATGTTGTCTCCGTCTGTTCTGTTCTGTGTGCGGGGCGGCAGGCTGTCCGGGGGCTAGCGGTAGTTCGGCTTGCGCTTTTCCAGGAAGGCGCTGATGCCTTCGCCGGCGTCCCGGTGGTGCAACGCGGCCACGAAGCTGTCGCGCTCCTCGGCCAGGTGGGCCGTCAGCGAGGCGGTGGGCGCGTGGTTGACCAGCCCCTTGATGCGGCCGACGGCATGCGGCGATTCGCGGGCGATCTCCTCGGCCAGACGCAGTGCCTCGGTCACCGCCTGCCCCGGCGGCACCACGCGGTTGACCAGGCCGAAATGCGCCAGCCGCGCGGGATCGACCGGCTTGCCCAGCATCATCAGTTCGCTGGCCAACTGGCGCGGCAGTGCGCGGGCCAGTTCGTAGGAACCGCCGCCGTCCGGTGTCAGGCCGACCTTGACATAGGCCATGACGAACTTGGCGTCGGAAGCGGCCACCACGAAGTCGCACGCCAGCGCGATGGAAAACCCCGCGCCGGCCGCCGGGCCTTCCACGGCCGCGATGATCGGCTTGGGGAAGGCGTGAAGCGTCTCGATGTAGTGGTTGAGCGTCTCGATGCTCTCGGCCTGTACCGACGGCGGCTGGGCGCGATTGCCCTGCAGCCGGTTGAGGTTGCCGCCCGCGCAGAAGACGCCGTCGGCGCCGGTGATGACGACGGCGCGCAGCTCGTCGTCGCGCGCCGCTACCTCCAGCGCTTCGAGCGAGGCCGCGTAGATATCCGGATGCAGTGCGTTGCGTGCCTCGGGGTTCGAGATGGTCAGTACCAGCGTCGCATCGACGCGTGTGGAAAGCAACTGAGCGGTCATGGCGGCCTCGTCGGGGGAAAGCGGTGGGGCGCGGCGTTCAGGCCTCTTCGGCCAGCAGCGACAGGTTCAGTCCGGCGCGGCGCCACAGCCAGGGGCTCGGGCGGTAGCGCATGTCGCCGGTCAACTGGTTCAGGTTGCGCAACACTTCCAGCACCCGTTGCGGCCCGATCGCGTCGCCGAGCGCCAGTGGGCCCTTGGGATAGCCAAGGCCCAGGTTGACGGCGAGGTCGATGTCGGACGGGGTGGCGATGCGTTGCTGGGCGATGTCGCTGGCGATGTTCACGATGGCGCAGACGATGCGCTGCGCGACGAAGCCGGCGGAGTCGCGGATCACGGTCACCGGCACGCCGTCGCTGGCGAAGAGTCCGTGCGCGGCGTCGCGCGCGGTGGCCCTGGTGGCGGGCGTCGTCATCAGCGTGCGGCGCTTGGTGGCCTCGAACGGCAGCAGGGTATCGATGGCCACGGTGCGGGCCGGATCGAGGCCTTCCTGCAGCGCGCAGGTGGTGGCGTCCAGGCCCATCGGCGTGACAACGATCAGCGCGTCGGCGGACGGCCGGTTGCCGCCCTCGGGCGTCACGCCCAGCGCGGTCAGCAGCCTGACCACCATGGCGTTGCCTTGCTCGCTGGCGCGGCTGACCCAGACGGCGGTGGGGCGTGCGCTCGGCACTGCGGCGGCGGTCGTCACCTGCTTCTGACCGTCGGCGTAGCGGTAGAAGCCGGCACCGGCCTTACGGCCGATCAGCCCGCCCACCGAGCGGATCGCGGTGATCGGCGACGGACGGTAGCGCGGCTCCTGGTAGAACTGGTTGTAGATCGACTCCATCACCGGGTGCGAGACGTCCAGCCCGGTCAGGTCCATCAGCTCGAACGGGCCCATGCGAAAGCCCGCTTGCTCGCGCATGATGTTGTCGATGTCGGCGAAGTCGGCCACGCCTTCCTGCGCCACCTTCAGGCCCTCGATGTTCATGCCGCGGCCGGCGTGATTGACGATGAAGCCCGGCATGTCCTTGCAGCGCACCGGCGTATGGCCCATGTGGCGCGACAGTGCCATCAGCGCGTCGCCCACTGCGGGATTGCCGGACAGGCCGTCGATGACCTCGACCACCTTCATCAGCGGCACCGGGTTGAAGAAGTGATAGCCGGCGATGCGGCCCGGGTGCTTTGCGCCCACGGCGATCGCGGTGATCGACAGCGACGACGTGTTGGAGGCGAGGATGGCATCCGGCCGCACCACGGCCTCCAGCTTCGCGATCAGGTCGCGCTTCACGTCAAGCTTCTCGACGATGGCCTCGACCACCATGTCGCAGCTGGCAAGGTCTTCCAGTGCGCCGCAGGGCTTCACGCGGGCGAGCGCCGCGTCGGCGTCCGCCTGGCTGACCTTGCCTTTCTCGGCCAGCCTGGCGAGCGTATCCTGCAGATACTGGCGCGCGGCCGCCACGGCCTGGGGATTGGCGTCGTACAGGTTGACGGCCAGGCCAGCCTGGGCGGCGATCTGGGCAATGCCGCGCCCCATGGCGCCGGTGCCGACAATGCCGACGGTCTCGATGGTAAATGAGCTCATGACGGATCCGAAACGTGTCCAAAATTTGTGGTTAAATTAGCACGATCGTACGTTTTCCGCATCCTCCGCGACAGTGGCGCGACGCACGCGGCGTGCGCTGATCGGCCAGGTGGCAAGACGGTGCGGGACGGATGGCTCACAATGGCGCGGGATCATCCCGACAACGACTGGAGAGAGACGACATGCTGAAGCTTTGTGGCTTTGCCGCCAGTAACTACTACAACAAGGTCAAACTGGCGCTTCTGGAAAAGAACGTGCCCTTCGAGGAGGTGCTGGCGTGGATCGGCGAGACCGATCTTTCGGCCACGCCGGCGGGCAAGGTGCCGTACATCATCACCGATTCCGGTTCGATTTGCGAATCGGAGGCGATTTCCCAGTATGTCGAGGCGAAGTATCCCCAGACGCCGCTGATGCCGGCCGATCCGTTCGCGGCCGGCAAGGTGCGCGAGATCGTCACGTTCCTGGAGTTGTATCTCGAACTGACCGCGCGGGAGCTGTATGCCGAGGCGTTTTTTGGGGGGAAGGTCAGCGATGGGGTCAAGGAACGGCAGCACAGGCTGCTGACTCGTTATATTCCGGCGTTCGGCAAGCTGGCGAAGTTCTCGCCGTACATTGCCGGCGAATCGTTCACGCTGGCCGACTGCGCGGCCGCGGTGCATCTGCCGCTGATCTCGTCCTGCACGAAGATCATCTACGGCGCCGACATGCTGGCCGATCTGCCGTGCCGGGACTACCTGAAGCTCCTGTCCGAGCGCCCGACGGTGCAGAAGGTGAATGCCGACCGTAAGGCGAACACCGAACTGATGTTGAGCCGTCGGCCCGCCGCCTGACGCGCGCTGCGCTGGTTGCAGGTACCAGGCCCGCCCGCGCCGTCGGCGCGGGCTTGCGCGGAATCAGCCGCCCGGCTGCGCGGCGCGGCGCTGCTTCGCCTTGCTGGCCAGGTAGGCGCCGATCTCTTCCTCGCTGACCGCGCCTTTCTTGGCTGTGTCGATCTCGTCGAAGTGCTTGTAGACGTTGGGCATGCCGGCCTTGGCCTCCTCGCGGCTCAGCATGCCGTCGTGGTTCGTGTCGGCGGCTTTGAATTTCGCATCGAGCTTGGCCTTGGCCTGCTCGGCGCGGGCGCCTGGCGCCGGTTGTTGTTGCGCGAAGGCGGAGCCGGCGATGGCCAGGATGGCGGTCGCCGAGCCGGCGACCAACAGTGTGCGTGCGAGCATGTCATCTCTCCCAGGGGAACGAACAACAAGGGAAACGGCCGGCGGCCGCGGCCCACGCGCGGGCGCGGACCGGCCCGTCATTGGCGATCAGCGCGGCGGCGCCACCACGATGTACTGCACGGTGGTGCCGGCGTACTGCGGTTGGTACCAGGTGGAGCCGCATTGCTGGTAGGTCACGCCGGCGACCGCCACCGGCACGCACGAGGGCGGAATCGAGTGCACGACCGATCCGACCACGGCCGCCGTGACCGCTACCGTGGCCGTCACGGCGGCCGCGGTGGCCACCGGATGCCAGTTGTTGTCGGCCTCGACGTTCACATTGACGTTTCGGTTGACGTTCACATTCCGGTTGACGTTGGCGCTCTGGTTGACGTTCACGTTCCGGTTGACGTTGGCCGTCTGGTTGACGTTGGCGTTGCGGTTGACGTTGGCATTGCGGTTGATGTTGGTCTGCGCGCCTTCGCGGACCTGCCTTTCAGCCTGCGCCAGTTGCGGCAGCGTGGCGAGAGCGAGCACGAGCGGGAGGGCCTTGGCGCCTGCGATGATGATTCGTTTCATGGTGGCGGTCTCCTCAGGGCTTTGCCGGCGATTCAGCCAGGGGCCGCATCACGATTTTCTGGGCGTCCTTGGGCGGAGCGAAGGTAAAGTCGCCCGTGCTGGTCTTGGGCGCGAGATTCCACTTCAGTTGCGCCACGTACTGCGGCTGCGTCGGCTCCGTCGTCGTCGTGATGACGAACTTGCGCGGCAGCGGCTTGGCGCCGCGCTCGATCCAGATCTGCCAGTCGACACCTTCCTGCCGGTAGGCGTAGTGGTCGCAGTCGGCGCCGTCCACGTAGCCCGGGCCGATGTAGGCCGCCGACTTGATGTTGGCCGTGCCGTCCTTGTCGGTGCCCCACCGGAACAGGTCGGCCAACGGACATCCGATTCCGTAATTCTGGTCCAACTCCGTAAGCAGCGCGGGGATGGTCGACGGTGCCGCGACCGAGCTGTAGTAGCGGTAGCGCGGCGCGTACTGCGTGAGCGTCTTGCCGTCGAAGTAGAGCGTGCGCTGGACCCGGTCGGTATTCAGGGCGATGCGCATGTGCGACGGCGCCTGCACGAGGTAGTCCGCGTTGCCACCGAACTGGACCTTCTGCCCGTTGTCCAGGATCTGGTCGATGGTGGTATTCAGGCGCACGTCGAAGGTCTTGAGCGTACGCAGATAGGTGCCCATCGATTTCAATGCGTCGATGGCTTTCGGCTCGATGGCCGGCGCGTCCTGTGCCAGCCCGGATTGGGCATGAAGTGCGAGTATCAGCCCCGGTAGCAGGGCCAGTTTCAGGCGAGTCATCGTCGTTCCTCTTTGCAAGGCCGGAGCCGGGCTGGCTTCGGTTGTCTCTGCGCAGATACATCCTTGCGCCCGCGTGCCAGCGGTCATTGAGGCCCGGCCGTTGCGGTTGCGCCGGCCGGGCGTGCCACGGTACGGCGCCATCATAGGCGTTGGCAGGGAATCGACGAAGTTAAAGTCTCTGTGGCTCGATATGAATGATTTCTCTCGCCACGACGCGGGCGAACCCATCCAGTGAGGCCCGGCGCCGTATCGGCATGCCGGGGCGGGTGTTACAGTTTTGCAAGGCGCTCCAGCGCCAGCCTGAGCGTTTCTTCCTTCTTGGCGAAGCAAAAACGCACCACGCCCGATTCGCGCGGTTGCGAGTAAAAGGCCGAGACCGGGATGGCCGCGACGCCGATTTCGCGCGTGAGCCACATGGCGAAGTCGGCCTCCGACAAATCGGAAATCTTCGAATAATCGACGCACTGGAAATAAGTGCCGTCGGATGGCAGCAGCTCGAACCGCGTGCCCGCCAGCCCCGCACGGAAATAGTCGCGCTTGGCCTGGTAGAAATCCGCCAGTTCGAGATAGGGGGCGGGGTCGGCCATGTATTCCGCCAGCCCATACTGCACCGGCGTGTTGACGGTGAACACGTTGAACTGGTGGACCTTGCGGAACTCGGCTGACAGCGCCGCCGGCGCGGCCACATAGCCGACCTTCCAGCCGGTCACGTGATAGGTCTTGCCGAAGCTGGACACCACAAAGCTGCGGCGCGCCAGGTCGGGGTGGCGCGACACCGAGGCATGCGGCTGGCCGTCGTAGACCATGTGCTCGTAGACCTCGTCGGACAGCAGCAGGATGTCCGTGCCCGCCAGCAGTTCGGCCAGCCGTTCCATGTCGGCGGCGCGCCAGATGGTGCCGGTCGGGTTGTGCGGCGTGTTGATGATCAGCATCCGTGTGCGCGGCGTGATGGCGGCCGCAAGGCGGTCAAACGGCACGCGGAAGTCGGGGGCTTCCAGCGTCACCGGTACGGCCGTGGCGCCGGCCATCTCGATCGCGGGCAGGTAGCTGTCGTAGCACGGCTCCAGCACGATGACTTCGTCGCCCGGATGCACTGCGCACAAGATCGCGGTCAGCAGGCCCTGGGTGGCGCCGGCCGTGATGGTGATCTCGGTGTTCCAGTCGTAGGCGTGGCCGTACAGCTTGCCGATCTTGGCGGCGATGGCCTGGCGCAGCGCGGGCACGCCGGCCATCGGCGGGTACTGGTTGTGTCCCGTGCGCATCGCGTGGGCGACGGCATCGACGATCTTCGGGTCGCAGTCGAAGTCCGGGAAGCCCTGGCCGAGGTTGACGGCGTTCTTTTCGGCCGCCAGTGCCGACATCACGGTGAAGATGGTCGTGCCCACATTAGGCAGGCGCGACGGCGGCGGGGTCAGCGGGGCAAGGGTCGATTCGGCGGACATGGCGACGGCGGATGAGGAATCAGGCGGTAACGGGATCTGCGCGGCAGGTGGCAAGATGGCTTGGACAAGCCGCGCGGGCGGCGGCATGCGCATCCGCCCGGGGCAAGCGCCATTCTAGCGTCGAATGTTCAGGTGGCGGGCAGGGCACGCGCCGCCAGCCACGGCCCGAACGCCGGCGGCGTCAGGATGTCCACGCCGCTCGTGCGGCGCAGGCGGCTCTTGAGCTTCAGCACGGCCTTGTCCTTGGACACCAGGCACGCTGCCCGCGCATGGTGCGCGAGCTCGATGAATTTCTGGTCGTCGGTATCGGAGCAGAGCGGCAGGCGGATGCCGTCGGTTTCAGCCTCGGTGGCATCCGGGGCGGCTTCCAGCGTTGCCAGACGATCGACGGTGGCGAGCGCGGCGTCGATATCGACCGCAAAGCGTGCGAACTGTGGATAGCCAAGCACACGGCGCAGCTCTTCGCGGCAGTCGGCCCGGATCACCGGCGTGATGGCGCCGGATTCCATGGCGTGGCGGATCGGTTCGACATGCGGATCGCGAAAGACGAGCAGGTCGACCCAGATATTGGAGTCCAGCACCACGCGGGTGACGCCGGCGGCGGTCAGGTCAGAAGGCATTCGTTACAATCAGGGCTTTGTTTCTCCCCGCGATTTTGCCATGCTCCTCGTCCTGTCTCCCGCCAAGTCCCTGGACTACGAGACACCCGCGCGTATCAAGACCCACACGCTGCCGCGTTTCATCGACCGTTCCGCGGCGCTGATCGAGCGCCTGCGCGAACTGGCCCCGCAAGACGTGGCCGCGCTGATGGACATCTCCGACAAGCTGGCCGTGCTCAACGTCACGCGCTACGCCGACTGGTCGCCCAAGTTTTCCGCCACCAACAGCAAGCAGGCCGCGCTGGCGTTCAACGGCGACGTTTATAACGGTCTCGACGCCAACAACCTGTCCGAGGACGACCTCGGCTTCGCGCAGAAGCACGTGCGAATCTTGTCGGGCCTGTACGGCCTGCTGCGGCCGCTGGACCGGATGCAGCCGTACCGGCTGGAGATGGGCACGCGGCTCGCCAACGCGGCCGGCAAGGACCTGTATGCGTTCTGGGGCGACGACGTGACCCAGCTTATCAACGCCGACATGACGGGCCTCAAGCACGAGGGCGCGCCGACGCTCGTCAACCTCGCCTCCGAGGAGTATTTCAAGGTGGTGCGGCCCAAGGTCCTGCAGGCGCGCGTGATTACGCCGGTGTTCGAGGACTGGAAGGGCGGGCGCTACAAGATCATTTCGTTCCACGCCAAGCGGGCGCGCGGCACCATGGCGCGCTACGCGGTGACGCATCGCGTGACCGATCCCGCGCGGCTCAAGCGCTTCGCGCAGGACGGCTACGCCTTCGACAAGGCCGCGTCGGACGACGCGCGCTGGGTGTTCCGCCGCCGCCTGGAAGCCTGATCGGCGGCCCCCGACAGACCGAGACCAAACCGACTGACGCCATGACCCAAGCCCTGCACATCTCCACCTCGTTCGACTCTGGCGCGATCGAGGTCGACGCGCTCGATCGCGCCGACGACATTCGTCTGCGCATCCGCGCCGACTCCCATGCCGACTTCCGCCAGTGGTTCCACTTCCGCCTGCAGGGCGCGGGGGGGCAGGCGTGCCGGTTGCAGTTTCTCAACGCAGCCGAGTGCACATACCCCGACGGCTGGCGCGATTACCGCGCGGTCGCGTCGTATGACCGCACGCACTGGTTCCGCGTGCCGACGCACTACGATGGCAGCGTCATGACCGTGGAGTTCACGCCGGAGCACGACAGCATCTGGTTCGCGTACTTCGAGCCGTATCCCGAGGAGCGGCACCTGTCGCTGCTGGCCACGTGCCAGCGCTCGCCGCTGGCGCGCCTGTCGCACCTGGGCAGCACCGTGGACGGCCGCGACCTGACGCGCGTGACCGTCGGCCAACCGGGGCCCGGCAAGAAGACCATCTGGATGATCGCGCGGCAGCATCCGGGCGAGAGCATGGCCGAATGGTTCTGCGAGGGCGTGCTGCAGCGTCTGACCGGCACTGGCACATGGGCGGGCGACCCGGTCGCGCGCAAACTGCTGGAGCGAGCCGTGTTTCATGTCGTGCCGAACATGAACCCGGACGGCTCCGCGCGCGGCAACCTGCGCACCAATGCCGCCGGCGCGAACCTGAACCGCGAGTGGATGACGCCGAGCCCGGATACGAGCCCCGAGGTCTTCCACGTGCGCCGCGCGATCGAGGCCACGGGCTGCGATCTGTTCTTCGACATCCACGGCGACGAGGCGTTGCCGTACAACTTCGTGGCCGGCAGCGAGATGCTGCCAAGCTTCACGGCGTCCCAGCGCGCCGAGCAGGAGCGCTTCATCGAGGCGTTCAAGCGCGCCTCGCCGGACTTCCAGGACGTCCACGGCTACGCGGCCGGCAGGTACAACGCCGACGCGCTCAAGCTGGCCTCCAAGTACATCGGCCATACGTTCGGCTGCCTGTCGCTGACGCTGGAAATGCCGTTCAAGGACAACGCCGACCTGCCTGATCCCGCCGTGGGCTGGAATGGCGCGAAGAGCGCGCTGCTGGGCACGGCCATGCTGCAGGCGATCCTGGAGCACCTGGGCTGAACGCGCGAAGACAGCCCCGGCCCGCAAGGCCGGGGTGAGTGCGTCGTTGCGGTCTCCGGCGCCGCGCAGGCCGCCGGGCGAGCGCTTACTGCTTTTTCTTCGTGGACGACGACTTCGAAGACGTCTTGGTGCTGGTCCCGCTGCTACTTTTCGAGGCAGTGGCCTTGGACGAGGACGACTTCGATGACGACGACTTTGTCGTGCTGCTTCGCGAGGCGCTTGCCTTGCCGCCCTTGCGGCTCTTGGTCGAGGCATGGCCGGACGTGCTGCGCACTGCCGGCGCGGCGGCGGCCTCGGTGACGATGTTGCCGCTGCTGTCGAGCAGTTCGTAGGCGAGCATCATGCCGTCGTCATAGCCGCAGCGGATCTTGATCGGCTGCCAGTCGGCGTCGCCGCGGCGATTGTGCGCGGTGGCGCTGAAGCTGACCACGCTCGATACCGGCACGGCCTGCTTGCCCTGCGAGAAGCGGCCCTCCCAGCGTTCCACGCTGGCCTGATCGGGCGTGAGCGCGCCGGTGGGAATCTTCAGGGCATCGTATTTCGACGAACGCGGCACGACCCAACTCGCATGCGCCGCGCAGTCCGCCACCGGTTCGGTGGCGTTCTCGGACTTCATCAACTGGTCGCGCATCTGCGCGCGGTATTCGGAGAGGCTGACACGTCCAGCTTGAGGCAGCGTGACGGTCTTGACGGGCGTCTTGGCGGAAGCGGCTGCCGCTGCGGAGGCAGGGGCCGGCTTGGCTGGCGTGGCGGCGGGCGCCGATGAGGTGGAAGCCGCGGACGCGGCATCGGCGCCGTCCGCGGGCATGTTGGCGCAGCCAGCCAGCGCGATCGCACCTGCCGCTGCGGCAGCGAGCTTCAGGCGGCTGCCGATCAGTTGGGTAAGGGCTTGAATCACGGGGTCGTCTTGCTTGTTCAGCAATGGTGGGTTGGCAAAGGACTGCCATGATAGAGGAAACCTATCCGGCAAAGTTCCGAAACTTTATTACCACCACGTCTAATCAGACAACTCTGAATTTCAGAGCGGCGCAGGCGGCGCATGGCGCTAGCAGCGCGATGACGTTCGCGCAAGTCAGGCGAACCCCGGGGAGCGCGGGAATGCCGGCGCAGGGCATCCCCGCGGACGCGGTGCTCAGGCGCCGGCCGAGCGCGTGAAGCGCAGCAGCTCGTCCTGCAGCGCGTTGAGGTCGCGCTTGAGCTTGTCGAAACCGGCGTTGTGCACGAGGGCGGTCTCGTCCATGTACAGCTTGCGGTTGATCTCCAGTTGCAGGCTGTGGCGGTTGGCCTGCGGCTGGCCCACCACGCGGACGATTTCCACGCCCTTGTACGGATGGTTGCGCCAGACGTCGTAGCCCATCTCCTTCAACACGCCCTCGACGCGGTCGGTGAAGCGCGTGTCGCAGGTGGTGCCGTCACGGTCGCCGACGACGAAGTCCGGGTGTTGCAGGCCCGGATGCTCGGTCGCGTACTGGGCCGCCTGGCTCGGCATCGAGTGGCAGTTGATATGCCATGCGCTGCCGTGCTGCGCGATCGCGCGTTCCGCCAGCCGCTGCAGTTGCGCGTAGTACGGCACGTAGTAGCGCGCGATACGCGCCTGCACTTCGGCCACGGAGAGCTTGCGGTCGTAGATCGCCTCGCCGGTGTCCAGCACGCGCCAGACCAGGCCCTTGCCGAGCCGGGTCTTGGAGGTTTCCTGCTTCGCGCCGGGCCACGGCGCATCGAGCAGCGCCTCGTCGATTTCCTCGAGCGCGCGGTTGGCGTCCAGGTAGCTGCGCGGAAAGCCCGCGCACAACAGCGGGATGCCGCGCGACGGCGCGTCCGCGTAGAGTTCGTCGACGAAGGTGTCCTCCGCCTGCCGCAGCAACGGCAGCGGCAGGCCGGCAGCGGGGCGGAAGTCCGCCGGGTAGGTGGTGGCGCTGTGCGGGGAGTCGAGAAAGAGCGGACTGCTCTCGCCTTCAGGCAGGTGCAGGAAGTACGGGCTGTCCGCGTTCTTTCGGTCTGCTTCGGTCATGGTGTTGCCGGTTAGTCCAGGGAGATCTTGGCGGCTGCGGCGATGCGCTTGTTCTTGGCCACTTCGCTCTTGATCTGCGCGGCGAACTGCGCCGGCGTGTTGCCGATCGGGGTTGCGCCGATTTTTTCGAGCTTGGCCTTGACCTCGGGCAGCGCCAGCACCTTGACGGCGGCGGCATTGAGCTTGCCCTGCAGGTCGGCAGGCACGCCGGCCGGCGCGATCAGGCCGAACCAGGCCGGGTCGTTGACTTCGGCGAGGCCCAGCTCGGCAAAGGTCGGCACATTGGGCAGTGCCGACACGCGCTTGGGCGAGGCCACGGCCAGCGCGCGCAGCTTGCCGCCTTCGATGAACGGCAGCGACGACGGCAGGTTGTCGAACAGCACCTGCACCTGGTTGGCCAGCGCGTCGTTCAGCGCCGGGCCCACGCCCTTGTACGGCACGTGCAGCAATTCGGTCTTGCTCGCGTCCTGGAACAGTTCGCCCATCATGTGCGAGACGCTGCCGTTGCCGGCCGAGCCATAGGCGAGCTTGTTCGGCTGCGACTTCGCCAGTGCGATGAACGCTTTCATGTCATTGGCCTTCACCGCCGGGTTGATGCTCATCACGTTCGGCACCGAGGCCAGGTTGGTGATCGTGGTGAAGTCCTTGGTGGCGTCGTACGGCAGGCGCGGATAGACGGCGGGGTTGATGCCGTGCGTGGAAGCCGTGGCGATGCCGAGCGTGTAGCCGTCCGGCGCGGCCTTGGCCAGGAAGGCCGTGCCGATGCTGCCGCCCGCGCCGCCACGGTTGTCCACCACCACCGCCTGACCCAGTTGCTGGCCCAGCTTGTCGGCCACGATGCGGGCCACGATGTCGGTGGTGCCGCCGGCCGGGAAGGGCACGACCAGCGTGATCGGCTTGCTCGGATAGGCGGCTTGCGCGCCCGCCGTGAGCGGCAGGCCAATGGCAAAGACGGCCGAAGCGGCGGCGAGGACGTGGAGCAGGGGACGGCGTTGCATGTCAGGCTTCCTTCCTGGGGAGAAAAAGTGGTGTTTACGATTCTGCTCGCCCGTGCAACTTGCTTGCAAACGAAATAAAATCCCTAGGTCATTCCAAATGGTTATGAAGTCGAGGTGATTTATGCGGCGCTTGTGTCCGTCGCTGACCGAGTTGCAGGCCTTCGAGGCCGCGGCGCGTCACAACAGCTTTACCGTGGCGGCGCGCGAGCTGCATGTCACGCAAGGCGCTGTCAGCAAGCAGGTGCGAAGCCTGGAGGCCTTTCTCGGCGTGGAGCTGTTCGAGCGCGTGCGCCAGCGGCTGCTGCTGACCGAGGCCGGCGAGCGCTATCTGGAGCGGATCCGCCCGAGCCTCAACGAGATCGAGGCGGCCACGGTGGAGTTGATCGCGAAGCAAGGGCGCGGCGGCGTTTTGCATATCGCCAGCATGCCCACGCTGGGCGCCAAGTGGCTGATCCCACGGCTGCCGCAGTTTTTTGCCCGGCACCCGGAAGTCACGCTCGAATTCGTGCCGCACGCCCAGGGCTACGACTTTTCCCAGCCCGACCTCGATGCGGCCATCCGCTTCGGCGACGGCGTGTGGCCCGGCAGCCTGGCTGACTACATGACCGGTCGCGAGGTCCTGCCCGTGTGCCGCCCGGCTCTGCTGTCCGCCGAGCCCGACGGTGTCGTGCCCACGCCGCAGGCGCTGCTGCGCTACCCGTTGCTCCATCACACGACCGTGCCTGAGGCCTGGCCGGACTGGCTGGCCGAACTTGGCGTCTCCACGCGCCAGGCATGGAGCGGGGCGCGCTTCGACCAGTTCTCGCTGCTCACGCAGGCGGCGGTATCGGGACTCGGCATCGCGCTGATTCCACGATGCCTGATCGAGGAGGAACTGGCCACCGGGGCGCTGGTGGTCGCGCACCCGGCGCGGGTGCTCAGCAAGAAGGGGTATTACCTCTGCTATCCCGAGCAGAAGGCGCATTTGCCGGCGTTGCGGACGTTTCGGGAGTGGGTGATGGAGGGGGTGGATGTGGTGGTTTGAGGCTTCTCGTTTTGGTTGTTGCGGTGTTGGTGCTTCGGGCTGTCTTGTGTGATTATTTGCGGGCGGTGTTGGTGGTTCTTGCCAAAGGCATGTTTCACATCCCCCATCGGGGGCTGTGACTCACTTTTCTTTGCGTTCTGCAAAGAAAAGTAAGCAAAAGAAAGCAGACCCTGCCGGGGGCAGAAGCCTTTAGGGGTTGCTAGGGTTGTCGTGTGGGATTGCTGGGTTAGTGGTTCTGCATGAATCTGCCGTTCGCAGATCGAATGACCACGTTCTCTCGACCGTCTCGTCGATTCGTGGTGAGGCAGTACGCTGCAAACGTGAATGGTGCTTCAGGCTTCTGCCGTTCGCGGCGTAAGCCGCCACGCCCAGCCGGCTTTGCGGATTCGTTGTGGGCGCGGTGGCCCCTATGCGAGGGTGTTCCTGCTGCCCCACGACGAAACCAGCTACGTTTGAGAGAAAGTGGCCGTTTGAACCGGTAACGGCAAAGGCGGGAAGGGCTGCGAAGGCTAGCAGCGTATTGCCTCACAGCGGACCGACACACAGTCGGAAGATAGTGGCCGCCCGATCCGCGAACGGCAGATTCATGCAGAACCGCTAACCCAACAGTCCCACACGAAAGCCTTCGCAACCCTTAAAGGGTCTGCCCCCGGCAGGGTCTGCTTTCTTTGGTCACTTTCTTTCCAGACGAAAGAAAGTGACTCTGTTGTGGTCAAGTAATCCTGGACACTTTCTCAGGCAGCCCCCGAAGGGGGATGTGAAACAGGCCTTTGGCTTCAAATACCAACACCGCCCGCAAAGGGCACACAAAACGGCCCGAAGCACCAACCGGGCTGCAACAACAAGCCCAAATCAAAACCCTACTTCGACAACACCTTCATCGCCGACTCCAACCCCGCAATCGTCACCGGAAACATCCGCCCCTTCATGATCTGATTGATCACGGTAATCGACTGCCGATACTGCCAAAGCCCCTCCGGCTCGGGATTGAGCCAGACAAAGCGCGGGAACTGCTCGATCACGCGGTTGAGCCACACGGCACCGGCTTCGGGGTTGTTGTATTCGACCGAGCCGCCCGGCTGCAGGATCTCGTAGGGACTCATGGTTGCGTCGCCGACGAAGATCACCTTGTAGTCGGGCGTGTACTTGTGGAGCAGGTCCCAGGTGGCGAGTTTCTCCGCATGACGGCGGCGGTTGTTCTTCCACACGTAGTCGTACAGGCAGTTGTGGAAGTAGTAGTACTCCAGGTGCTTGAACTCGGTCTTGGTGGCCGAGAACAGCTCTTCCACGCGCTTGATGTGGTCGTCCATCGAGCCGCCGACGTCCATCAGCATCAGCACCTTGACCTTGTTGTGGCGCTCGGGCCGCAGCTTGATATCCAGCAGGCCCGCGTTGGCGGCGGTCGAGTGGATGGTGTCGTCGAGGTCGAGCTCGGTGTCGGCGCCTTCGCGGGCAAAACGGCGCAGGCGGCGCAGCGCGACCTTGATGTTGCGCGTGCCCAGTTCCACCTGGTCGTCGTAGTCCTTGTAGGCGCGCGATTCCCAGACCTTGATGGCGGTGCGGTTGCCCTTGGACGGCCCGCCGATGCGGATGCCTTCGGGGTTGTAGCCGCCGTGGCCGAACGGCGAGGTGCCGCCGGTGCCGATCCACTTGTTGCCGCCCTCGTGCTTTTCCTTCTGCTCGTCCAGCAGTTGCTTCAGGCGCTCCATCAGTTTGTCGAGGCCGCCCATGGCCTCGATCTTCGCCTTTTCCTCGGCCGACAGCTCGCGCTCGAGCGTCTTCTGCAGCCAGTCGAGCGGGATGTCGGACTTCCAGTCGACCAGGCTCTCCACGCCCTTGAAGTACGCGGCGAAGGCCTGGTCGAACTTGTCGAAGTGTTTCTCGTCCTTGACCAGCGTCATGCGCGACAAGTAGTAGAACTCGTCGATGGACGGCGAAATGACCTGCGCCTTCAAGGCCTCCAGCATGGTCAGGTATTCCTTGACCGAGACCGGCAGCTTGGCGTGGCGCAGCGAGAAGAAGAAATCGATCAGCATAGTGGCTCGCTTTCAGTCGGTCGCGCGCATCAGCGCGGCCGCTCGAGCTGGAATTGCAGATGGTTGCGCACCGCCGGCCATTCGCTGGCGATGATCGAGAACACCACGGTGTCGCGCAGGGACCCGTCCGGCATGCGCTGGTGATTGCGCAGCACGCCATCCTGCTTGGCGCCGAGGCGCGCGATTGCCGCGCGGCTCTGCTGGTTCATCCAGTGCGTGCGGAACTCCACGGCGATGCAGTCGAGCGTCTCGAACGCATGGCGCAGCAGCATCAGCTTGCACTCGGTATTGAGCGCCGTGCGCTGGACACGGCGCGCGTACCAGGTCGAACCGATCTCCACGCGGCGGTGGTTGCCGTCGATGTTCATGTACGTCGTCATGCCCGCCAGCTTGCCATCCGCGTCGCGCACGGCGAACGGCTGCATCAGGTCTTTCTCCTGCAGGGCCAGGCGGCGCGCGATCTCGTCGGTCATGCGCTCGGGCGGCGGCACGCTGGTGTACCAGAGCTTGTGGAGCTCGCCGTCCTCGGCGGCCTCGCGCAGGCCCTCGGCGTGGTCGTGCGACAGCGGCTCCAGCGTGGCGTGGCGGCCGGCAAGCGTGACAGGTTGAACGAAGCGGGACATCGTGCGGGTGCCGTAAGGGTTAGCGGTTGGCGCGGTTCATGAACACCAGGCGCTCGAACAGGTGGACGTCCTGCTCGTTCTTCAACAGCGCGCCGTGCAGCGGCGGGATCGCGGCCTTCTTGTCCGGGCTCTTCAGGGCCTCGGGCGGGATGTCCTCGGCCATCAGCAGCTTGAGCCAGTCGATCAGCTCCGACGTGGACGGCTTCTTCTTCAGGCCCGGCAGGTTGCGCATCTCGTAGAACGACTCCAGCGCTGCGGCCACCAGGTCGCGCTTGATGCCGGGGTAGTGCACGTCGACGATGCGCTGCATGGTGTCGGCGTCCGGGAACTTGATGTAGTGGAAGAAGCAGCGGCGCAGGAAGGCGTCCGGTAGTTCCTTCTCGTTGTTCGACGTGATGATCACGAGCGGGCGATGCTTGGCCTTGACCAGCTCGCGCGTCTCGTAGACATAGAACTCCATACGGTCGAGTTCGCGCAGCAGGTCGTTGGGGAACTCGATGTCGGCCTTGTCGATTTCGTCGATCAGCAGCACCACCTGTTCATCGGCCTCGAAAGCCTGCCACAACACGCCCTTGACGATGTAGTTGCGGATGTCATGCACGCGGTCGTCGCCGAGCTGCGAATCGCGCAGGCGCGACACCGCGTCGTATTCGTACAGACCCTGCTGGGCCTTGGTGGTCGACTTGATATGCCATTGCAGGAGCGGCATGCCGAGCGCGGCGGCGACTTCCTCGGCCAGCATGGTCTTGCCGGTGCCGGGCTCGCCCTTGATCAGCAGCGGGCGCTGCAGCGTGCGCGCGGCGTTGACGGCGAGCTTGAGATCGTCGGTGGCAACGTAGTGTTCGCTGCCCTCGAAGCGGGCCGGCTGGGACGGATTGGCGTGAGCGGTCTGGGACATGAGGCAACCTGAGGGTGAAGGCCTGTCGCTAGGGTTTGGCCAGGTCTGATTGTTCTTGGGGCTTGGGTGTCGGACAACATTCGTTGTCGCGCTACGGTGTGCAACAAAACGGGCAACTGAACGTGCAACAAAAGAGCGGCCGGCGTGGCCTTGTCTGGGAAGGCTTGTCTCCTGCGCCGGGTCCGGGGCTGGCCTGCGGCATGCCGCGTCGCGAGTCGCCCGGATGGGCCAGTATAAAAGAGCTTTTGCGTTCGCGCGCGCAAGCGGCGCATCTATGGACTGGCGCGTGCCGGCTGCGGTACAATGCGGCGGTTTGACGCGCCCCACACGTCCAGTTCCCTCATCCCCGGCAGTCCGCCCGGTTTTCATGCGGCGGCTTCCTGGAGGCGGCGATCGCGCGAGATGGTTGCAGTATGGTGTTCGACACCGTGGCACATCATGACGCCCGGTTCCGAAACGTCTGGCCGGTTCGCCTCGGCAATCCCCGCAGTCCCCGGGACGCCTGGCATCTTGTCGACCCCATCTGAAACCGTCTCCGGCCTACAGGGCAGGTCACGCACGGTTTAACACTTCCAATAGCTACGAAAATGAAAAAGCTCCTCACGATGGTGGTGCTAGGCGTGGCCGCGACGGCAGCGCAGGCCCAGGAAGTCAAGGGCAATGCGGGCGCCGCCAAGGACAAGGTTGCCATGTGCATCGGCTGTCACGGCATTCCCGACTACCGCGCGTCGTATCCCGAGATCTATTCGGTGCCGAAGCTCGGCGGCCAGAGCGCCAAGTACATCGAGAACGCGCTCAAGGAATACCAGAAGGGCAACCGCAAGCATCCGACCATGCGTGGCGTTGCCACCACGCTGACCGACCAGGACATCGCCGACGTGGCTGCCTATTACGCGCAGCAGAAGTCCGGCACGCAAGACAACCCGCTGAAGTAAGAGATCCCGACCATGAAGACGCTTAAGACGCTTTCGTTCGCGATTGGCGCACTCGTGCTGGGTGCCGCCGCCTCGGCTTCGGCCGCCGATCTGGCTGCCGGCAAGGCACTGGTCGACAAGGGCGGCTGCATCGCCTGCCACGGCGCTGGCCTGAACGCCCCGATTTCGCCGGACTACCCGAAGCTGGCTGGCCAGCATGCCGATTACCTCTACCACGCGCTGTTGTCCTACCAGGTGACCGGCAGCCCGCTCGTGGGCCGCTCCAACGCCATCATGGCGGGGCAGGTCAACGCCAACCCGGGTGTGTCAGGCAAGGACGGCAAGCCGCGTCCGTTCACGCGCAAGGAACTGAAAGACATCGCCGCGTACATCGAGTCGCTGCCCGGCGACCTGGTCACGCGCAAGTAAGCCGCAGGCGGCGGCCTGTCGGCTGTCGCACGATGCAAAAAAGCCGCTTCCCGGGAAGCGGCTTTTTGCTTTTCAGTGGTTCAGGGGCGGGGGATTCCCGCCCGTGCGCTCAGTTGCCCGCGCCGCTGGAGATGCGGCGGGCCTTGACGGCTTCGGCCAGGGTTTCCAGCACCTTCACGGAGTCGTCCCAGCCGATGCAGGCATCGGTGACGGACTGGCCGTAGGTCAGGTTCTCCACCGGCGTGCCCTGGACGTGATCCTGGCGGCCGGCCACGAGGTGCGATTCCACCATCACGCCAACAATGCGCTGGTCGCCGGCGGCCATCTGCCGGCCGATGTCCTCGCACACCGGGATCTGGTTCTCGTGCTTCTTGCTGCTGTTGGCGTGCGAGGCGTCGATCATCAGGCGCGCGGCAAGCCCGGCCTTGGCGATCGCGTCGCAGGCTTCCTGCACGCTGGCCGCGTCATAGTTGGGGGCCTTGCCGCCGCGCAGGATGATGTGGCAGTCCTCGTTGCCCGCGGTGGACACGATGGCCGAGTGGCCTCCCTTGGTGACGGACAGGAAATGGTGCGGTTGCGAAGCGGCCTTGATGGCGTCCACGGCGATTTTCACGTTGCCGTCGGTGCCGTTCTTGAAGCCGACCGGGCACGACAGTCCCGAGGCCAGCTCGCGGTGCACCTGAGACTCGGTCGTGCGCGCGCCGATCGCGCCCCAGCTCACCAGGTCGGCGATGTACTGCGGGCTGATCATGTCGAGGTACTCGGTGCCTGTCGGCACGCCCATCTCGCTGATATTGAGCAGCAGCTCGCGCGCGGTGCGCAGGCCGTCGTTGATCTTGAAGCTGTTGTCCATATGCGGGTCGTTGATCAGGCCCTTCCAGCCGACGGTGGTACGCGGCTTCTCGAAGTACACGCGCATCACGACCTCCAGTTCGTTCGCGAAGCGGTCGCGCTGGACTTTGAGCAGCTTGGCGTATTCGAGCGCGGCGCGGGTGTCGTGAATCGAGCACGGGCCGATGATGACGATCAAGCGGTCATCCATGCCGTGCAGGATGCGATGCATGGCCTGGCGCGCGCCGTAGATCACGTCCGAGGCCTTTTCGGAGCAGGCGAACTCGCGGATCAGGTGCGCGGGCGGCAACAGTTCCTTCAGTTCGCGGATGCGCAGGTCGTCGGTGTTCTTCAGCATGATGGTTCCGGGTCTTTGTGAGGTCGTGGATGTCAGGGGAACAGCGAATCGGGGGCGGAGCGCCGGGATAAAAAAAGCCGCCAGGTTTTGCTGGCGGCTTTTTTTGAATCCTTGGGGCGCTTACAGTCGTCCCTCTCCTTCCGCCAGCGGTGTGAGATCGCTAAAAAAGTAAAAATAAAACTTGGCGGTCATAGCGGAAACGGGACTGGCTGAGGTCAGCTTGTGTCTATTTTGTTTCGATGCGTTGAATTTATGCTGCGGCGCGCGATAAAAAGGCATGAAATTGCGCGGTGTTTCGCAAAATCACGAGGCGCAGCCGTTACTTGCATCACAACGAAGCATCTTTATAGCGCGTTTTGCGAGCCTTTGCAAGCGCTCGCGGCCATCTATATTGGACTGGCAGGCTACCCGGGGGAAAGCGTGCGGGGAGACCGACACCCTGACAGACAGGGGCCGGGGAGAGAAGCACGGCACGGGAGGTAGCGATCATGGCAGTCGACGAAGGGAAGCTGAATGCTTTCATGGAGAAGTTCGTCCACGATATTGGCGCGGTGATGCACGCGGCAACGGTGGTGGTGGGCGACGAGCTCGGTTTCTACAAGGCCATGGCCGAGAAACCGATGACGGAGGAGGAACTGGCGCAGAAGACGCATGTCGATGCGCGCTACCTGCGCGAATGGCTGTCGGCCCAGGCGGCCAGCGGCTACGTGGAGTACAACGCGACGAACGGCCAGTTCAGCCTGACCGAGGAACAGGCCTTCGCGCTCGCGCAGGAAGGCAGTCCGGCCTTCATTCCTGGCGCCTTCCAGATCGCCGTGGCCCAGTTCAAGGCGATTCCGAAGATGATGGACATTTTCCGCAACGGGCGAGGGCTGGGGTGGCATGAACACGATCCGGCGCTGTTTCGCGGCACCGAGCGGTTCTTCCGGCCCGGTTACGCCGCTCACCTTGTGGCGGAGTGGATTCCCGCGCTGCAGGGAATGGAGACCAGGCTGCGCGCAGGCGGCAGTGTCGCGGACATCGGCTGCGGGCACGGGGCGTCGACCATCATCATGGCGCAGGCGTATCCGGCCTCCTGCTTCCATGGCTTCGATTATCACGAACTGTCGATCCGCTACGCCACCGAAGCGGCCCGCCGTGCGGGCGTTGCCGATCGCGTGACCTTCGAGGTGGCTTCGGCCAAGGACTATGGCGGCAAGGACTACGACATGGTCGCGGTGTTCGACTGCCTGCACGACATGGGCGATCCCGTTGGCGCCGCACGGCACGTGCGCGAGACGCTGCGCGACGATGGCGCATGGATGATCGTGGAGCCGTTTGCCAACGACAAGCTGGAGGACAACCTGAATCCGGTCGGGCGGGTCTATTACTCGGCTTCCACCTTCATCTGCACCCCGGCCTCGCGGTCGCAGGAGGTGGGGCTTTGTTTGGGCGCCCAGGCGGGCGAGGCGAGGATGAGAGGGGTGGCGGAGCAGGGAGGGTTTTCTTCGTTCCGCAGGGCGGCGCAGACGCCGTTTAATTTGGTTTATGAGGTTAGGGTTTGAGGGGGCGATTTTCTGGTCTTGTGGTCTTTGTTTTGCTGCTTTGGCTGTTGTACCCAAAGGCATGTTTCACATCCCCCTTCGGGGGCTGCGAAACATGCTGTTGGTCCGAAGCACCAAAGCAGCAAAAACAAACCGCGACAGGCCCAAACCAAAACCTTACGCCGTCCCCCCCACCGTCATATTCTCAATCCTCAACGTCGGCTGCCCCACGCCTACCGGCACGCTTTGCCCTTCCTTGCCGCAGACACCAACCCCGGAGTCGAGCCGCATATCGTTGCCGATCATCGTCACATCCTTCAGCGACTCCGGACCATTGCCCACCAGCGTGGCGCCCTTGACGGGATAGGTGATCTTCCCATCCTCGATCATGTACGCCTCGCTGGCCGAGAACACGAACTTGCCGTTGGTGATGTCGACCTGACCGCCGCCGAAGTTGACGGCGTAAAGGCCGCGCTTGACGCTGGCAATGATCTCCTGCGGGTCGCGGTCGCCGTTAAGCATGTAGGTGTTGGTCATGCGCGGCATCGGCAGCGCTGCGTAGCTTTCGCGGCGGGCGTTGCCGGTGACGGGCATTTTCATCAGGCGCGCGTTGAGCGTGTCCTGGATGTAGCCGCGCAGGATGCCGTCCTCGATCAGCGTGGTGCACTGGGTCGGGTTGCCTTCGTCGTCGAGGTTCAGCGAGCCGCGGCGGTTGGCCAGCGTGCCGTCGTCGACCACGGTTACGCCCTTGGCGGCCACGCGCTCGCCCATGCGGCCGGCGAAGGCGGACGAACCCTTGCGGTTGAAGTCGCCCTCCAGGCCGTGGCCGACGGCTTCGTGCAGCAGCACGCCGGGCCAGCCCGGGCCGAGCACTACGGTCATCGCGCCGGCCGGCGCGGGGCGGGCGTCGAGGTTGACGAGCGCGGACGAGACGGCTTCGTCAACGTACTGCTGCAGCAGGTCGTCGCTGAAGTAACCGTAGGCGTAGCGGCCACCACCGCCCGAGGAGCCGATCTCGCGGCGACCGTTCTGCTCGGCGATGACGGTGACCGAGACGCGCACGAGCGGGCGCACGTCGGCGGCGATCACGCCGTCGCTGCGGGCGACCAGCACCACGTCGTATTCGCCGGCCAGGCCCGCCATCACCTGGACCACGCGCGGATCCTTGGCGCGCGCCATGCGTTCGATGCGCTCGAGCAGGGCCACCTTCTCGGCGGCGCTCATCGAGTCGAGCGGGTCGTTGGGCGTGTACAGGTTGCGTCCGGTCTGCGAGGCCAGCGCGCCGGCCACCTTGACGCGGCCGTTGCCGCTGCGCCCGATCGTGCGGGTGGCGGCGGCCGCCTGGTTCAGCGCGGCGAGGCTGATGTCGTCGGAGTAGGCGAAGGCGGTCTTGTCGCCGGAGACGGCGCGCACGCCCACGCCCTGGTCGATGCTGAAGCTGCCCGACTTGACGATGCCTTCCTCCAGGCTCCACGCCTCGTTGCGCGTGTACTGGAAATAGAGGTCGGCGTAGTCGACCTTGTGCGTGAAGATGTCGGCCAGCACGCGCTGGAGCTTCGCCTCGTCGAGGCCGTACGGGGCCAGCAGCAGTTGCTGGGCGGTGGCAAGGTTGCGGATTCCGAGATCGCCGGCGTTCATGTGGTTCCTTGTCTTGTCATCGCGCAGGCGCGGCGGCCGGCGCGGGAAATACGGTTTGTCTGTCGGCAGGCAAGCCAGGGTTCGCTCGCCGCCTGAATGCGTACATGCTACAGCACGCGGTGCTGCAGTGCCGGCAGGTTCTGCCGGACCTCGGCCAGCCGCGCGGCATCGATGACGCCGCCGACCACGCCTTCGCCCTCCGGCAGCATGGCCAGCACCTCGCCCCACGGGTCGACCAGCATGGAGTGGCCCCAGGTGCGGCGGCCGTTTTCATGCTTGCCGCCCTGTGCGGCCGCCAGCACGTAGCACTGGTTTTCGATCGCGCGGGCGCGCAGCAGGATTTCCCAGTGCGCCTGGCCCGTGGTGTAGGTGAAGGCGGCGGGCATCAGGATCAGGTTGGTGCGCTCGCCGGCGGCAAGGCTGCGGTACAGCTCGGGGAAGCGCAGGTCATAGCAGACCGACATCGCGACCCGGCCGCACGGCGCGTCGAAGGCCACCGGCGTGCGGCCCGCGAGGATCGTGCGTGATTCGTCGTAGCGCTCGGTGCCGCGCGTGAAGCCAAACAGGTGGATCTTGTCGTAGCGGGCCACGCGCTCGCCGCGCGGGTCGAAGGCGAGCGAGGCGTTGTAGACACGGGACGGATCGTCGCACCACATCGGCAGCGTGCCGCCGACGAGCCAGATGCCGTGGCGGCGCGCGGCGTCGGCCAGGAAGTGCTGCACGGGGCCGTCGCCATCGCGCTCGCGCACGGCTACCTTGTCGGCTTCGCTGTGTCCCATCAGGCAGAAGTACTCGGGCAGCAGCACCAGTTCGGCGCCGCCGCGCGCGGCTTCGGCAATCAGCGCGTCGGCACGGGCCAGATTGGCGTCGAGCGACGTGCCCGTCACGGTCTGCACGGCGGCCACGCGAAAGAGGGCGGGAGCGGTCATGGGTCTGGGAGTCCTCGATTTTGGGCGATCCGGCGATCCGCGTGCCAGGCCACGCGCGGCCTAGCGCGGGACGGCGGCGTCCGGGCGGGGCTGGGTCGCCGGCGGCTGGGGCTTATTCTCCTCCACTTTCGCGATATGCGGGGTGGCCCAGGCGCCGGTGATCCGGTAGCGCTGGGTGAACACCTTGGAGAACTCGTCGGCGAACAGCAACTGCGCCGCCAGCGTGCCGATGCCGAGCACCGGGTTGATGAAGGCCGCCGCCACCGACGTGGTGGTCGCGTTGATGCGCGGCACCACCGCCACGTGCAGGTCCTGCGTCTCGCGCAGCAGATCGGTCGTGCCGGTCATGGAGGCCATCAGCTGGCCGCTCTTCAGGCGGAAGTCCTCGATGGTGCCCACGCCGTTGCGGATGGTGCCGTCGCCGGACACGTTATCGAACACCAGCCCCTCGCCGGACAGGCTGCGGAAGTCCAGGGTGGCGATGCGCAAGAGGCCCTGCAGGCTCAGCACCCCAAGGAGCCGGGCGGCGCCCGGATCGACGCTCAGGATCTGTCCGTTATCGAGCTTCAGCGACAGTCGGCCGGACAGCGTCGGGTAGTCGATCGACAGCGGCGAGCCGCGCCACGCCACGCGGCCTTCGAGCGTGCCGCTGCCGTCGCGCAGCGTGTGGGGCAGCCCCATGCGGTCCAGCACGTTGCCGGCGTCGCGGATCGCCAGTTGGAAGTCCAGCCGCGTGCGGCGTTCGGCGTTGGCGCTCTCGCGCAGGCGGCGCGGCAACCGCCACGTGCCGTTGCCGGTCAGCGTGGCGCCGGGCTGCTCGATCATCAGCTTGTCGAGTGTCCACACCGGCTCGCCGTCCGTGCGGCTGGTATGGGCCTGCACCTCTAGCTTGCCGAAGTCGCGGCCGCGCAGCATGAACTGGTCGGCCACGAGGTCGATGGCGGGCAATTCTTCGATGTTGCTCGCGATGGCATCGGCCATGTTGCCGGCATCGTTGGCGTCGGGGATGTTCAGGCGGGACAAACGCAGCCGCAACGCGCCCGTCGGGTTGGTGACGTCCTTGCGCCACTGTGCCGCGCCAGCGATCTGACTCGATTCCAACTGGAAGTTCCAGCCGGTCGCCTCGCGGGCGGCATCCAGTGCCACCTCGTCCAGGTCACGGCCGAAGGCACGCAGCACGCGCGCCTTGGCGGTCAGGCGCTCCGGCAGGTAAGGCGACGGCGGGCCGTCGGCGTCCTTGGCCGGGGCGCCCAGGTCGGCCAGCGTCGCACGCCAGGCATCCAGGTCGAATCGCTCAAGCGCCAGCGTCGCGGCGACGCCGCTGGCGGGTTGCGGCGCCGGCTGCAGCAGGCCGATGCCGCCGGCCTGCACTTCCAGTCCGTTGGCGCCGCGCCGCAGCATATAGCGCGCGTTCAGCGCATTGCCGTACTGCACGAGCATTTCCTCGGCGGCGGCAGCGCGGCCCTGTGTGGCGGGCCGCAGGTCGAAGCGCAGCGGCATCTCCTGCGCCGCGGCCTTGGCCAGCGGCGCAGGCAGGTTGACCGCCATCCCGGCCAGCTCGGAGCCCACCTGCACCTGGACGCGGTGTTCGCGCACGCCGATGGTGGCCTGGTAGGCGGTGCTGCCGTCGAGCCTGGCGCCAAGGCGCGCCATCGGCGTGCCGGCAAAACCTTCGCGGATGCCGGCCGCCGTGATGGTGCCCCGGGACGTGACGCTGACCGTGCCGTCGGCCTGCGTGCCTCCGGCAATGCGGGTCTCGCCGCCCAGGAAGCGCGCGCGCATGTTTTCGAGGGTAAAGCCATGCTCGTTGAATGCCACCACGCCGCTGGCGCCGCCAAGCAACGGCAGTTGCGGCATCAGCGTCACGTCGTTGCCGGGGAAGCGGAACTTCCCGTCGACTTTGGCCGCGTTGGCATGCGTGAGCGGCATGTCGAGCTTGAGCTTGAGTTCGCCGTTGCCCGCGCCGCGCGCCTCGTCGGTGACCTGGCCGGTCCAGCCGCGCACGGGGCTGGCGGCGATGTAGCGCAGGAAGCCCTGCACGGGGCCCTCGGCGCCGCCGTCGATGGCCAGGCGGCCGTGGTCGGAGAGGTCGTCGATCTGTCCGGCCACGTCCTGCAGCGTGACGCCGGGGATGCCGTGCACCGACGCGCGCTTGGCGAGGAACGACATGCCGCCGCGCTCGAACAGGACCTGGCCGGCGATGTCCGTGAACAGCGGCCAAGTGGCATCGCCGCCGGCATCGGGCGCGATCTGGTAGCTGACGCCCTGGATCGGCACCTCCACGCGGAAGTCGCCGGCCTTCTCGAATGGCGGGTGGAAAGGGAAGTGGGCGAGATCGCCCTTGAGCAGGAACTTCACGTCCGCGGCCTCGCCGCCCGCGAGCGCGCCGGCCAGGTAGTGGCGCGTGCCGGCGGGCAGCCCGAGCGGCAGGTAGCGCGGCACCCGGGCGACCTGCGCGCGGGTGAGTTCGCCGGTCAGGTCCGCCAGGCCGCTGGCATTGTCGCCGCCTTGGCGCCAGGTGCCGCGCACGGTGCCGGCCGTATCCGCATTGGCGAACTGAACACCGGGGATGCGGACCACCAGCTTGCCGTCCTCGTGCGTCCAGCGCACTTCGCCGGTGATCTGGTCGAACGGCACGCGCGGCTCCTCGAATACGCCGGGGAAGGTCATCGAGGCGCCGTTGCCCTCGAAGCGGGCGCTGCCCTGCTGGTCGTCGAAGCTGAAGCTGCCGGACAGGCGCGCAAAGCCCGGCACGCCCGGTTGCGGCTTGCCGTTCGCGCCGACGGCGGGGTTGGCCGGCTGCCCGTTGACGGAGACCCCGCGCAGCGTGCCCTGCACGGTGTAGTGCGCGCGGCCGTCGCGCTCCAGCATGCCGGCGCGGTCGCGGCTCCAGTTAAGGTCGAGATTGTCGATATGGCCGGCGGGCTGCAGCGCGCGCAACTGCCGCAACACGGCGGTGTCGACCGGCAGCGAGCTGGCCAGCGCGCGCACCGTGTTCAGGTCGAAGGTTGGCGCCTTCAGCGCGAATTTGCGCAACTGGCCCTTGCCGTCCTGCGCCCATTGCATCGTGACCTTGCGCATGCCTTCGCGCCAGGCGCCCTCCGGCGCGTTGGCGGCGGCCGAGGCGGGCGGGCCTTCGGCCGGCTGCGGTTGCCACAGCAGGGTGTCGACCGTGAGCTGGTTGTTGCCGTTGCGGTCGCTGTTGTGCAGCAGGAAGGCCTGGGCGTTGGCGAGCCGCAGCGGTTCCTCGGCGCCGGTCAGTTGCAGGTCGACGCGGCTTGCACGCAGCCGGGTCTGGCTGCGGGTAATGCGCCCGGCGCGGAACTCGATCGTGCCGTCGGTGCTGAAAGTGCCGCTGGCAACGTTATCGAAGATGGCCAGGTAGCGCTGTACCACCGGCAATTGCAACTGGGCGAGATCCCAGTTTGCGCTGCCGTTCCAGTGGCGCCAGTCGCCCGCCTCGTGCAGGTAGTCATGGCGGAAGTTGGCGCGTACCACCAGCGGCTGCGGTGCGAGCGCGGCCGACTCGGCCCGTAGCGTGATCGTGTGCCGGGCGCCGTCGCGGCGGGCCTGAAACTGGATCTCGGCGACATCGAGCTGGGGCAGGCGGTTCTTCTCGTCGAGCCAGCGCAGCTTGCCGCCGGACAGGTCGAGATTGCCCTGGTCCATCAGCCAGTGCAGGAAGCGGTCGTCGTCGGGGCGGTTGTTGGCGGGGGCGACAGGCATGCCGGCCACCAGCAGCCTGCCGTCGGGCGTGCGGCGCACCAGCAGGTCGGTCTGCGCGGCGGACAGGCTGACGAACTTCAGGTTCATGCCGACCAGGGAACGCCAGCTCAGCTTGCCGTCGAGGGCGCCGGCGGCGAACAGCACGCGCTGTTCCTTGTCGACGGCGCGCACGTCGCGGGCGCGGAAGGCGGGGTGCCAGCCGTCCCAGTAGGTATCGAGCCCGCCGATCGTGACCTTCGCCGCCAGCTCGATCGAGCCGCGCTCTTCCAGCCATTCGCGCGCGGCCGACGCCTGCGGCCACAGTGCGAAGCGGATCAGCAGTCCGCCGACCAGCGCCACGGCAGCCAGCGCCAGCGCCAGGCGCACGAGCGTGCGCCCCAGGCCGCGCCAGGCGGGGTGGCGCAGCACGGTCAGCAGCA
>JACXTT010001659.1_pt1 | contig 36610 bp, 31 predicted proteins | sample 9270951 | NCBI WGS metagenome assembly JACXTT01 (sample SAMN15532306, study PRJNA645909) | rock metagenome | isolation source: weathered quartz diorite | place: Puerto Rico | collected 2017-06-21 | reverse complement strand
GTACGGGAAACCAGCTCGCGCTCAAGCGACTGCCGCGACAGCAGCTCGATGATCTGCTCGCGCGACTGCTCAAGATGCCGGTGATGCGGCCGGCCTTCGCTGCTCGGATTGGCGCTGGTTTCCGTCATCTTCTCGAACCTAAGGACTGGCCATATTAGGCCGCGGATGTGACAAGAAAACAAAAAGCCCGCTGATAGGCGGGCTTTTTAGTGAAAGTCACAAAGGACTTTCCCTCTCAAAACAAAACCGCCGCTGCGAGCGGCGGATTTGTCATAGCATTGAGTTGGCTTGCGCCAAAGCCTTACTTGATCTTGGCTTCCTTGAACGCAACATGCTTGCGTACAACCGGATCGAACTTGTTGAATTCGAATTTGTCCGGGGTGTTCTTGCGATTCTTGGTCGTGGTGTAGAAGTAGCCCGTGCCTGCAGTCGACACCAGCTTGATCTTCTCGCGGTCTTTCTTCTTGGATGCCATGGCTTACACCTTCTCGCCGCGGGCGCGGATTTCAGCCACTACGGCTTCAACGCCCTTCTTGTCGATGATGCGCATGCCGTTGGCGGAAACACGCAGGGATACAAAGCGCTTTTCCGGCTCGAGCCAGAAGCGGTGCTTATGCAGATTCGGTTCAAAACGACGGCGGCGACGATTGTTCGCGTGCGAAACCGTATTGCCGACGATTGGACGTTTGCCGGTGACCTGACAGACTTTAGACATGATTGAAACCTCAAAAACAGGCAAACCAGCCCGATGGCTGGCGCTTAAGGGCGCGCTTTATACCAGTTTTGGAGTGACTGAAGCAAGCGCGGGACAACTGGGCTAACCGGTCAAACCGGTGCAATATGCGGCCCAAGGCCCACGAATTATACGCGTCGTTCACGGAAGAATGCCCGCAAAAAAGCCTCAATCCCGCAAATCCGTTCCCAAGGTTGCCACGCTGGACCCTCGAGAAACCCTTCTTGCAGCAGGGTTGCGTCTGCTCGCCGATGGCAAAACCGCCTCCCAGCTCACCCCGCGCGCCATTGCCTCCGAAGCCGGACTGAGAACCGCGCAATTCAACAAGACTTTCCCTGAATTCCCGCTCTACCTGGCCGGCATCATGCGCAGGCTCAGCGAGCAGGTGCGCGCAGAAACGCTCAGCGTCATCGGCCGCAAGGCACCGAGCCGCGATCTGGTCCGCAGGGCCATCGCGGCTTACCTGAATGCGATCCTGAGACGCCCGGGCCTGCCCGAGATCATGCACGCCACCCGCGCGCATCCGGCCTGCCAGGAAGTCACCCGCGAACGCGTGAACAGCATGGTGATGCTGGCGACCCTGCAGCTGAAAATGGCTGGCGTTCCGAACCATGACGGCCTGGCTCGCCTGGGCATGGCCATGCTGTTCGAGATCGCCAATGCCGAATTCGAGGCCCGACGGCCCCTGCCTGAATACCGCCAGACCCTTGATGCCTATTTCGTGAGCCCGAGGGAAACCTGATGGCCACGAAGAAATTACCCGCCCTGGACAAGGCCAACCTGTTCAGGCTCGTCATCCGGATTGCCGACGAGCTGCCCTATTGCGACGCGACGCTGACGCGCATTGCCAAGGCGGCAAAGGTGCCGGTCACACGGCTGCAAGCGCATTTTGCCGACCTCACCCAACTGCTGATTGCCACGCAGCAGTTCACCCTCGAGGAATTGCGCAGCAACATCATTGATGCCACCGCGCATTACCCGGCGGGGCTGGAGCGCGTTCGCAGCGCCACCAAGGTTTACCTGGATCATTCGCTGCAACGCCGCGGATTACGCGCCTGGCTCCTCCAGGCCCGCCGCGAGGAACCCCTTCTGGCCGAAGGCCTGCGCCGGCAGAATCATTCCTTTACGCTGGTCATTTCGACCGAATTCCAGGCCTTGGGCTGGCCACACCCGCTGGCGGCCGCGCGCCTGTATCTGGCGGCCATCCAGGAAGCCGCGCGCATGGAACAAGTCAAAGGCGAGCCGCTGGCTTATATCCGTGAAGCGATCTGGGACATTGCACGCTTCTACACCGGCACCGTGAAACCCGGCGGGAACAGGCAGGCCCCGGGCTAAAGCCATCCCCGCTCGGCAAATGAGGCGGGCGATCCCTCGCCGATCACCAGATGGTCCAGCACGCGCACATCCACCGCGGCCAAGGCCGCCTTGAGCTGGGTGGTCAGCGTGCGGTCCGCGGCACTCGGCTCTGAGACGCCGGAAGGATGGTTATGCGCCTTATGTCGCATGTATTTAACAATTGTTGCATGCAGAGGGTTAGATGGGTGATTGTTGGCTCGTATGGACATCCCACCACAGCTAGCAATGCGTCGAAAGGCGTACCGGATTGGTAGAGCCAATCCAGCTGAAGGCGCGCCTTTTCCAGTTCTCATGCGCAGTGATGTGCCCCTCGTTTATCCAAATTTGTGGCTTTCCGAGTCACCCAATGTTGCGAGCTTCAACAGCCGTCAAGCTTATTTGGAGGATGTCGCCGTTTTATATTCTTGGGCCGACGAGCATCGCATTGACCTTGCAACAAGATTTTCTGCTCTCACGGGGTTAACGCAGGCCGAAATTAGTTCCCTGTCAAAAGCAGTGTCATTGAATTTTCGAAATGGGGGAGAAAGTTCATGGGCGACAGCAACTAGACGCTTCAACTCACTAATTGAATTTACTAGTTGGTTTTTTGACTATTACTTGGACCGGATAAGCGCTAGCGAGATTCGGTTATACAACGGAAATAAGGCGAGAGAACGTCATCGATCGAGGCTCGAGAAAGCGAGAGATGGCATGCCTTATGTTCGAGCGAGCAATCCAACCAGCGTGATTTCCGAACAAATCCTGTCACAGATCGCGTCAACGTTTGAACCAGGCTCCCACACAAACCCTTTCAAAGGGCACGAAGTACAGGTGAGGAACAACCTGATTTTTCATGTTTTGTTGGAAACATGGGCAAGAAGGTCAGAAATCGTTTTATTAAATTTAGAACATATAGATCTAAACAGTAGCCCGTCTATTACTATTTCACACCCAGATCAGCGAACTCGAATCCGACGCAGAGATGGAGCGTCGCTGAAAACTGTTGGGAGAACAATTCCCATAAGCCGGACACTCGCATTCCGACTTTCCGAATACATCGAAGAATCCCGCCCAAAGTTGATCCCTAGTCGAACAATTGCAAATGCGCTTTTTGTAAGCTCGCGCGACGGGCAGCGACTAAACGCCAAGTCAGTTAACCGAATGTTCAGTCAAGTCCAGAGCGCAATTAAAGGGATGCAACAGCATACTCGCGTTCACCCGCATGCGTTGAGAAAAAGTGGTGCTTCAGCATTTCGTTCTCAACAGTTGAACACAAATGATGCTCAACATAGAGCCGAAATGCGAAGTGCCTTGTTGTACTTGGCGGGATGGGCACCATCTAGTCGCATGCCTGATCATTACACTAGAGAGGCACTGCAAAAACGCGTAGGTGAGATTATCAAACTTGGGCTGATTAAATGATACCTGAACAATATCAGCTCGACCGATACACGGATCCCATGGCTCACGTCTACGATCTTCTTGAAGATCAATTCGACGTAGAACTTGAGGCATACCCTTATGAGATTTCAACAAAGTTCGGCCTGACAATCCCCGTGCGCAATGCAGATGGATCGTGGGTAGATTTTCTTCAAGGATTTAGCCCAGGCTCTCCGAACTGGACAATCCCCTGGGCCACGTGGACTACGAAGCACCCACTTATCGAATGGTGCGCACGAACGTTTACTATTCATCGCATTCGAACCCGTATATCGATGCGTTCCGCCCAAGAAACTCTACTCGCCCTTTCAGAATTGGACATTTCTCCTTCGGCAAGCAAGCAGGACTTTTCTGAAAAGTTAACGATTTGGTTTCTTGACATGCATCGCCGTTGTGCTGCCAGCGCTAATGACAAGTTGATTGGAGGCATTCGAGCATTTTATGAATTCTTTCTTTCAGAAGACGTATTCGGCTTCAACGATGAAGCAATGCTTGAAGCCAACAAAATTGTTGTAAAGCCCAACAAGCACCAGGCGCTTGCGGTCACGCTTAGATGTCCCTACTACGGCCCATATGATGTCGTAGAGATGCAACGAATTATGCAAGAGGCTGAAATCTCTTCTCGAGTAAGCCACCAGGATCGTGCGTTGTTGCTTTTGTGTCGTGACTGGGGCCTTCGGCCAATTCAAATTGCGCTCCTGATTGAAGCGGACTTAACCAAAGATGGAAGTGGATATTCGCTCAAAGTTCCTGGTGTAAAAGGGCAAAGGCGATCAGCACTCCGCCGGCATCCAAGCAACTTAAAAGATCGCCCGCTACCAGAAGAGACTGGCGCAGCACTCTCGCGCTTAATTGAAATAAACAAGGAACGAACTGATAGCGCCGTTCGAGCTGCGTCCGAAGAAACTGGCCTTCCACAGTCGGCGTTCACTCGCCCGATGTTTCCGGCTAGTTATCCACGCCGATATGCACTCACTTGGAATTCTAAGATTCCAGAATTTTGCCTTCACAATAGATCACTAACAATCTCTCGCAGGATAAGAGACCTAACGGAAAAACTTTCCATTTCGAACTTGCGAGCCACAATTGATGAAGACGGCGAAAGCGAGGATGCGATTGTCGAGATATCTGCCAGTAGATTTAGGCGGACACGCGGAACAATGATGGCTCTGAGTGGCTTTTCGATTGAAGAAGTTGCTGAAGCTTTGGATCACGAAGATATCGGCTCAGTAAAATACTATTTCCGATCCAGCCCTGACATGGTCACCGCCATAAACGGGATGTACAACAAGAGCTCCCTATTAAAAGGAGCAGTTGAATATTGGGCCGGTCGATTTTCACCGACTGATCATTCCGAGAGCCCTGGGAAACCAATTAAATCTTTCACTTTGTCGAGCCTAGGGCTGTGCATGCGAGATTCACTTTGCCCTTTTCATCCCACAGTTACTTGCTATGCATGCTCACACTTCCGACCAAATAGGGCCGGTGATCACAGAGCAGCACTTCAGGATATCGAGCGCCTAAGGTCGACCCTCGACAGTAGTGCGTCGGGGCCTGTAGTTCGACAGTTAGATGCAGCAGTGCTGGGTGCACAAGCCATCTGTGAGCTGAGCGAAAGCGCGGATGAATAAATCAAGGGAGAAAGAGGCGTTATCTTCTTTGGCGAATGAATTGAAGCTGCGAGAGGCTGATTTTCGCATGCTCTCTGAATCGGGAGTAGTTCGCGGATCGTTCTGGGGCGAATCCTATTTTTATGCGGGCCTAAATCATGATTTTACTTGTTTTAGGGACCCTAACGATCCCGAGAATCCATCCATCGCTGAGAAAATCGCGCGCTGTTATCTAACGACGAGTTTTACTTCGCGCCTATCACAATCTGCCCCTGCAAATCGGCGGGAAGCAGTTAAAAACGTGTTGCGCGCTGTCGGCCATGACATACAAGGCTGGACTCAGCTTTCCAGCCTAGGACTCTCAAAAATTCTGACTGACATAACAAATAAATATCCCGCGGCAACGGCATACGCGAAAGCGAATGGGATGAAGCGCCTCATTCAATACCTTTTAACTATTCAACATCGATCTAATGGGAAAATAATTCGATTCACCATGCGTCGCTCGATATGGTCACACGGCCTGGCACATCCGTCTTTGGCCACAATTGACCCAACAACTACTGAATTCACAACGCGCTCGAAATCGAAGCACAATCCAAACATTCATATCGCGCTAGGGCAGATCCGCAAAAAACTCATCGACAATCCCTCGATCGAACCCCTTCCAGGCTACGATCGAATTCGAATAGAAGGTGCTGCGTTTGCTATTTCAATAGGATTGAGAATTGGGGAAATCGTTACACTCCCGAGAAATGTTCTGGGCCGAGATCCGATAACGCAAGCGATGTATGCTCGCGTTTACACTGAAAAAGGCGACGTTCCTGCCGCGCGGCCAGTTCCGAAGATTTGGGAGGAAGCTCTTGAAGGGGCATCCAAATATCTTTTGAATGTGAGTGCAGATGCCCGCGCGAGGGCGCGAGAAATTGAACTCAATGGATTCACCTTCATAAGGGATAAATTGCTCAAGCAGCGTGAGAGCCATCCTTTATCAGCACATCAATTGGGGCACCTATTTTTGTCTGAGCTCGCGCCTGATCAATATTTCTTTTTCGAAGAGATTGAAAGAACTTTTTCAATAACCCGAAGGTCTCTAACTCGCCATTGCGTGTCCGTTCATCACGAAGCAATCTCTCGTGTAGCTTGGATGGTGAATGAACGTATAGTCAATTGGAGCTTGGACGACCTTTGGCCGTCTGTGCTGCGGAACATCCACAGAAACTTTGACCACTTCTTCAAGTCAAACCGCTGGCCCACCTTCTCAAAATACCCTTTAATTGCCAAGTTTTTTAAGGACCTCAAGATGGAACTCATCTTGCACGGTTCGCCAGACAAAGTACCCGAAGAAGGCAGGATGCGTGTTCGGGCAGAATGGGCATTGGCACTCCAGGAAATTCGGGCGACCTCTAAGGGCAATAGGCCTCCCTGCGTCGTAAACGTGGAGTCGCTAACGACTCAACTTAGGAACACCTATTCCGGATATTTGGAAAGTCACTACAAAAAAGTGCTACCCCCCTCAGCGTTCAACGACTCGCGAAGCGGAGGCACGCCATCTGATAAATTGCCGTTGAGCGAACATTTGTTTGTAGTTTGGGATTGGCAATTCCAGAGCTGGACGAATGCATTCGGAATACTTCCTCGCCCCATAAATCATCGAGATTTTTACTGCTATTTGCGCAAAGATGCGCACAAGAGAACGGTGTTCGAGCGCTTCAATGTTTTAGATTCCGATGGCAAACCCTTTTCCTTCAGCCCGCACATGGCCCGCCACTGGGTGACTGATGCATTGATGAGATCGGGACCGATGGAAATGGTTGTGGACCTTTGGATGGGTCGCGTCCCAGGTCAATCGCGCCACTATGACCACCGCACGGCCAAAGAGAGAGCCGAGCACGCGAGGTCGTTATATTCGCAAGCAGTTGTGCCTAACGATTACCTTGGCAGATTGGTCATAAAGTGGCGAGAAGAGAACATGACCGAACTTGAGATTCAACGATTAATTGCCTCACGCCTTAAGGTTCTTCATTTCGTCCCCACCGGCGGATGCTCGCGTGAACTCGCAATTTCCCCTTGCGATCGCGGACTAATGTGCCTGCGCGGATTTGGAACTGACGCGGCCTGCAAAAGTTTTCACATCGATCCAACTGACATGGTTGCACGCGACGCGATTAAGAAAACACTCGATCAATATTTGATGCAAATTAAGATTTTTGCACCCGAGCTCAGTTCATTAAAGGAAATTTTCAATGCTGAGCTAAATACGACTGAGTCACTAGATCAACATCTTGCGTATATGATTTCTGCCATTAAAGGCTGCGAGCTTGCACTGAGTCGCTTCACTGTCGAGGCACTCAACGTTCGTCCCAACAAATTAGTGCGCGTTGTGGACGGAGCCATTGTCGACAAGGAACTCACCGAATGAAATGGCAAGAAAGGGCCCACAAAATTCTTGACGACTATCAACGCGGAGTCGGGAATAGGTCATTTAGCATCGATACACTCGCTGCAACACTCTCAGTCAACCGCGTGACGATCTGGCGCAACAAGGAAATTTACAGCCGAATTTCAAAATTGCGGCAATCCGGCGCCCTACCCGATAGGGATGCGCGCACTTCGCCCAGGAGAAAGACCTTGGCGCAGGATGTTCGCGCATTGCGCATTGAACGTGATCAATTGAAACTTCAGATTGAACAACACTGTGACAACTATATTCAAATCTATCGATGGCTACGAGAGAAAAACATTGATGCATCGCAATTGATGGAGCCAATCATCAATAGATATTCCGATAAAAAGGGTCAACTCTGAAAAGCTACTTTGCCAACAGCGCTAAGACTTCGATTTGGCTTACTTAGTCAGTTTTATTTTGAACCTGCCGTTGACTTGCCACTTGCATGAGCCCGAATTTCCTTAAGTTGCCCCAAGGTTTCACTTGCGGTGGCCTCTGCGGCCCTACGTGCGGCTTTTTCTTCCTTGAGCTCTTTTTCGAACTGCTTGGAGGTTGCTTCGAGTTTGGCAGACAAGAGCCGAAGCTCGTCGCGATCCTTTTGAAGCATGTCTAGCTTTTGCTCGGCATCTTCCAGGGCTCGTTCAGCAATCTGAAGCTGCGCGATTGCATCGTCGTAGTCTGATTTTGATGCCTGCACTTTCTGCTCAGCTATAGCCAGGGTCGTTGACAGCTTTTCTGCGGCCTCCGCCTCCATCGCCCTCCAGAATGCCTGAGTCATCTGCTCAATTGCCGTACGAAGCCTTTCAGGCGGAGGCGGTGGCTCCCCCTCTCTAGCCCCGGAAACCTCGTTCTGGCGCCATTCGCGGAGCCATGGCCCGACTGTTGAGTTGCTACCCCCAGTCAGGTTCTGAACCCGGGCGAGGGTCACGCTGATGCCATCGGCTTTCAGTGAAACTGCAGCCGCAAAAACAGCATCTTTGGTAACAATAGGGTTTGGCATAGTCGTAGTACGATACTACAAAGTACTACTATACAGGCAGCTGAACCTGTGATAATCTCTTGACATCTGGGCTTAAGTTCAGATTGGATAAGCCGTTATATATGTATAATTCCCGCCCACTTACGGATGCCCGGAATGAATTACGCCAATCAACAATTGACCGAAGCGCTACAAAAGCTCGTTCAAAAGGAAGCGACGGCAGCACCGGATACGTATGTTGTTGCTACCGCAGCCACGTCCCTTCAGTTCGCGGACATTCACCTGCCCGCTGAAGTAGATCAATTTCTGCAGGGACAAGCTCTGCACTACGAGCAGAACAAAGACGTCTCTTTCGGCAAATACTAAGAACTGCCTGGCAAATATAGTCTGATGAACTTCAGACAAGCCCCCGGCAAAGACCCTGAATGGGTCAGTACTTCCACTGCTGAAGGATTTTCCAATTTCCTCTTCGTTGATGATCGATTCGCGTCATCAACTGTTCTACGGCGCATTCTCTCGCTAGCTCGCAGGCTCGAATACGCCTCAATGCTAATCGAGAAGATTGAAGAGGCGGATTGCAAACTTCTTGAAGAAGAAAATAAAGCACTAAGAACTCGCCAACCCGATTACACAGGGTCAGAAGTATGGCGCATTACGTTTTGGCGCACACCAAAGGAAAAACCATCTCAAGATGGCTTGATCGGCTATGCAGTAGTTAAGCGGGACTACTACAAGAGCAAAGATCCCTATCAACACATTTACGAGTGTGTGATTAAGCAGTACCGCGAAACGAAGCACAATAATTTTGTTCACTGTAACCGCGACTATAAGATCCATGCCGCAGGTGCAGAGTACAACCTTAGTGGGACAATCTACGCCCAACAGAATAATGTCACCTTCGTTTGCGCTCACGTTGCACTGCGCTCAGTACTGGCATGTGTGCTGCCAGCCGCAGATATCACCTACGCGGAAATTAACGGCCTGATCGGCATCGACCATGTAAATAGGACAGTGGGATATGGTGTTGGCCTGGGGCCGGATGATATTGAAATAGTCCTGAAGGCACTAAACATCAATTTCAGGAAAACCATTCACGAACCGAATAAAAATGTGGATCTTCCTGGCGAGTACCAACGGAATATCTATGGCTTCATAGAATCCGGCGCTCCAGCACTCATGGGGTTTGAATTGGACACCCAACTACCCGCCGGCAAAACGACACAGCCAAGGCATATGATTCCAGTGCTTGGCCACACCTTCAACGAAGATGGCTGGGTTGCCGAGGCACAAAGACACTACTTTGGCCAGAATAGTCTTGGATACTTTTCGAGCGAAAGCTGGCTTAGCACCTATGTTGTGCATGACGACAATTTCGGACCCTACCTTTGCCTACCCAGGCACTTCCTGCAAAAAAAACATTTCCGAATCATTCTTGGAGTTCACAAGTACCCCACTGAATCTGATGCGGTCAGCATCGAGACACTTGGTTTCGCATATTTAATCGGCGTTTCCTCTGGCAGCAATCCGATTTCGAATCGCTGGTATAACCGCTTTGCTCTGTATGCAAAGAATGGCGTACTTGTTTTGCGTACGTTACTTGTTCAAAAGCAGCAATACCTCGCTCACCTTGCTGATCTGGATTGCTTTGGCGGAGTCACGCTCGAACAGGATTGCATTGACGCACTACGAAATAAACTGCCGGAACATTTTTGGATGGTAGAGGCTTCTGCGCAGGAGCTTTATTCTTCAACACGCAGAAAATTTGGTGAAGTACTGATCTCTGCAACCACAAAAATCCCCTCGCCCCCGGATTTGACCCTATTGATCGCAGCACGGCTTCCCGGAGTGGTCTATACACGTGGCGCACAGCAGCTTGAAGCGACACCCACAAAAGTTGAAGGTCACACGCAGCTATTCAGCTTTTCTTCGAATAAGTAGGATTAAATTGCACGCAAGCCTGAGAGGCAATTTCACGCACTTCGTTACTTGCACCAATGAATTTTCCCACTACGAACCCAGAAATGTGCCCGGCATCCGGTGTTCCGCCAAACTGAAGGATGAAGTGTAGGCCTGTTCCGAGAGTCAACGCTGAGATCCCATCTCGGCTTTACGTCTTTTGCAAGCAACAGTTCAATCACACTTCCGCATCCACAGGGGCATCGCATGCCCACACTCCAGGGATTTCCTTCATCATGGCAAAGCACCAGGTCACGTATTGGCATGATCTCAGGAAGGGCGTCTCCATCAATGCTGAGTATCCGCCTCGCTGTGCCGAAGCGATCCCAAAGCTGGAGCAGCCAATTTAATACGATCATCATTTTTTTGTCTCCGCTAGCATCAACATATCAAGAAGCGGCTCCTGATGACCCCGCGCCAGATGCGGATTTGGTTCACGCGAAAATGATTCCTCCGCCTCATGCATTTCGTCATTTGCAGCCAAGCTAAACCTGCTCTGTGCGTAGTTTGCGTTCGGCTCTTGACGGAACGGATAGGTACGGGCAAGGAACTCATTGAACGCCTGCGAAGCCGCTCGCATGTTAAGTGAAATCACCGACGGTGCTTGCTCATTGAATCCGCGGAAATAACCAGCAGCACGTTGCTCCTCAAATGCCGCTGGATCAGAACGGCGCAGTGCTTCGGCGGCGAGGTTTTCAGGGGTGTAGATTTTCCGGTCTCCCAGTGTCGAGCCCCCAGGGAAGACGTAGTCGATCCTGCCGCTCACATCAGCGATGGCAACCTTTCCATTTCCAATTTTCCTGGTGGGGATGGCAACTCCCATGTCGATGATTGGGATCAGAAAAGCAGCCCCAATGCGGTCAATGATCAATCGAGCATCGTAGCTATCGACGCATGAAAAAATAATGTCAGCCTGTGCAGCTGCAAGGACAGCTTCACGACCCAGAATCGATTCGGGAATTGGCAATAGGCTGCAATCATCACGGCACCGTTCGACGGCATCCTGAAATACATCGACCTTCAGGCGATTGGCTTTGGCGTCCGCGATCGTCGAATTGAGAATACGATTCAAATTTTTCTTCTCCACCCAATCAAATTCGACTGGAATAACCCGCCCGAAGCCTGTCCTCACGATCTGCTCCCCTGTAACTGACCCTGTTCCTGAAACACCGATGAGACCAGCGGCAAGCAATCCAAGGTCATGGGTCATATCAGATGTGAAGGCCATAGGCGGGCTACGACGACCAGCACCACATGAATCTGGATGCCACCAGAAATGGATCTCGTCGCTGGCCATCGTGACTAGATCGACTGGAACCGGCACAAGGTCGCGACGATATAATCTCGCCAACATCGCGCCATCCGGCATCATGACTGCGCTGCCGTGCTCCATGCCGAATGCCTCCAGCATGGACGGCATTGTGATTTGGTCAGAGCGGTCATCAACCAGGGAAAAGCCGTAGAAATCTCCCGGATGGGAATGCAGGAGCAGAATTGCAAGCCCTTCGGGCTCCGCCGCTTCGATGGCCTTCTCAATCCAAAGACCAGGCCACGTAAGGTGGTCTACGGCCCGCTTGCACTCGTTATGTGGAACCAGCAGGAGATCGCGAACTAGCAGGCGCTTGCGCGGCCCCTCGCAGACCGCGCAGAGCAGTATGGCGGCCGCCTCCTTGCCGTCGCCGGGAAACAGGTGCTGATGTGCCTGCGCGTGATGGTGGGCCTGTATCGCCAAGGTTGTGGGGAGTTTCATTCGCCAAGCTCCTTGTGCAACGCACCCTCTGCCAGCGCCATCTGGGTCACGATGTTGTCGCGAGCTGGATTCCAGGTCGATGCGCCATTGCGGTGGCGCGACCAACCAATCAGCTTTAAGCCACGGAAATCCGCACGAACTTGCGTGTTCGGGATTGCGTGACCACTTTTAAGCAGGGGCTCGGGGTAAACGTAAAACATGTCAATCTGCGCCGCGGGGTACGTTTCCGGAATGAGCAACGCAAAGGTAACGATGTCCAACGTGTAGCCAACGGGCAAAGGGTACTTGTAGATCACTAACCAACGGCTTTTGCCTTCTAAAGCCGTCTCCCAATCCAGACCAAGCCCGTCGAGATAGGTGATGTCGACCGGCAAGAGTGCGAAATCACGGTGAAGCGCCGGAGGCGCCTCGCCGTTGTCCACATCCTTCGCAGTGAGACGGATCTTTTCGATGCCAGGCGTGCGGAGGTCAACCATGAAGTCGAGATCAACCCTTTTGTTAGGTTCCCCCTGCACCTTGAGATGGATTATCCAACCAGCATTCGGATCGAAGCCAGCGTTGGCAATGCCGTCACGCACCTTTACCTCGGGGACGTGATATTCCATGATGACGCCCTGCACGTTCAGCTTCCAAGTCGCCTTACGGCTAATGAATGCTTCAGCGCCACGGGCATCAAGGTCGACCAGCTCGTCGTTGCCAATGGCCTTATCCGGAGCGTCAACCTTGGCCATCAGAACCTCGTCGTGCTCATTGATGGCGCCCAGAATTCGAATGCGACGACCGTCGATCCAGCGGGCCGGCCAATCGAAGGTCAGGCCATTGATGCTCATACGGTTCAAATGGTCGCTTTCACAGATAATGAAGCGACGGCTAGTGCTGAGTGCGGCGGTCTCTTCGGGGCGAATCTCCTCGAGCTGACGGTTGTCGAGCACCTGCATGACAACCACCGATCTGGCAGGCATGAAACCGGCCGCCAGCGCCAACTGAGCTCCGGTCGGCGTGTTGTCGCCGATCGGAATGGACTTGTAATTCAAGGTCGCATCGGCAACCTCGATCAACTGATGATGCTGTGAAGCTTGGGGATTTTGCGAAGTCATTTTGACTCTCCTGATGCAGAAAAATGGATCAATCTGCAGGGGGCCATTGGCCGGGGTCTTCCTTTGCTCCGAAAACAGGCGCTTCTGGAATCCTGCGGGCCCGCAGCCTCGTTTTCGACGCCAGGAGTCAGCTCCCAAACGCTGTAAACGTGCAAATCAATCCCGCCTAATACATAGGCGAAGGCACTTGAAAATCCGGACATGAAGGCTCAAAAGAAAAATCCATCTCAAATAACTTATTGTTTTTATTGACCACACCAAAGACATTCGCCATTCTTAGATAATCGAAGCGTTAAGCATCGCTAGCATCAGAGGCTGGCGATGTCCGGATTTCTAGGATGCATCGCATATAGGGTGTCAGAGGATTGAAAAGGGCTTTGCCACGTGGACGATGAAAAACAATCAACCAGAGTTGTGGCTGGGCCAAACGAGGTCAGGGCAGCGATCGAGGCCCTGTCCGAAGCAGACCTTGCGAAACTCGTATTGGCCGGCAAAGCCGCAATCACGAATACCCCCTTTACTTGCCACGACGACATCATCAATCAGATGGTTGTTGTTGCAATGGCCGCCAAGGGGGACGCAAAAGGACATCGGTGGTACATCGACGTTCCATTCATTGCCTACGCCATTAAAACCATCGGCTCGATCGCGATGGATTCTCGAAAGGCCTTTGAGCGTAAGAATATGCGCAACATATCTGCTCTAGGGCCCGACTTCTCAGATGTTGGTCGCCTACCAGGCTTGGGAAATCCCTTTTGGTGCGATCAAAGCATCGAAGACCAGATCATTGAGGTTGAGGAAGAGATGGAGCGTGGAATTCACGCTGCCGAAGATGCAAAAGATGCTGCAGCCATCAAAGCCCACTTCGAAGGCGACGATGACGTGCTGATGCTTATTTATTGCTTAGAAGAGTGCGATTCCAACAAAAAGGCCAAAGAAGCTACCGGTTGGAATACGAAAAAATATGAAACAGTCCGAAGAAGGCTGCGCCGCGGCGTTGACGCCGCAATGAAAAAGAGGCGCCTGTCATGACCACACCAAAAAACGCGAAGACGATCGAATCCATCAAAGCTGCTGTACTGACAGATATTCTTGAAACTCCTGACCAGGAAGTTATTCAGGAAGCCGAGACATATGGATTCAGCATTCAAGACCTGCACACACTGAAATCCTCTATGCGCGATCACGCAGCATCGTTAGTAAGAAGCGCGATGCTGGCGCCCAAAATTACCTTGCCGACAGGACGATTTCATTCATCTCGGCCGCCATTGACTGTTGTTAGGGCGCGCATTGATGCTGCCATGCAAGATCGCGCAGCAGTACGGTTTCGGGATGCGAAGCAGCAGACAGAAGAGGATATCTATTCTCTTTACGATGACCTTGTTGAGTTGGGCATAATTAAGCAAGGGGAAGATGAGAATTGATCTTTCGAAACTAACAGAAGCAGAGCGACTTCTTTGGGAGCATGGAGTTACATCTCCCAAGCATATTGATCTTGATGCAATAGCCTCTGCTCTTGGCGTAAAAGTTGTTTATCGACCTCTTTGCGGATGCGAAGCGCGATTGGTTGGCGATCACGAACGCGCAATCATTACGATCAACAATCGTGACGTTACTCAAGGCCGCCAACTTTTCTCACTAGCACACGAAATTGCACATTGGAGAAATGATCGCCATCTAAGGCTAGTGACGTGCGTGCAGGATGATATGTCGCCTAAAACTATGGAGGCGAAAGGCATAGAGTCTGCAGCAAATGATTTTGCGAGCCAGCTTGTGCTGCCAAATTATCTGACTGCCCCAATAGTCGATGGCCTGCCATTTAACTTGGATACCGCCGCAAAACTAAAATATGCCTTCCGATGCAGTATGACAGCGGCCGCGATTCGCATGGCTCGATTATCTCGCGGGGCTGTCGCAGTGTTCTGCCATACAAGAACTAGCAGAGCCTGGATCACCAAAGGTCTTCAGCTACCAATGGATCTAAATGTTGTTAGAGTACTTCATCACGAAACTGATGCATTCGCGATGGTATTTGGATCTGGCTTGCAAATCAGTAGGCCCAAAGTTGAACCAGCAAATCGATGGCTAGGAATGCATGAAGCGTTTCGCCGAGAGGTTTCTGTGCAATCAATGAAGCTGCCCGGCGATCGGGTGCTGACGGCACTCGAGCTTCACCCCGAGAAGAAGCACGCGACGAAAAGGCGTTAGTACCAAACCAGTTCAAAGAACTTACTAAAAGGCGCCCATACTGCCCGCGCCGCTATTCGCTGACGGCCGTCCAAAACGTACCAGTCGTGGCCACTTAAAATGTACCACTCCATACGTCCGCAAAGTGCCAGAACCTGACGCTCATGAACGTCCGCTAACGATATCGTCCGCCAATAAACTGTGCCGCGCCCCTAACGGGGACGCGGCACAGTTTCAAACTTCCGACGATGCGATTTAGTAGGGCACCTTGATTGGGAAGGTAAGGGTTCGCTCGAGACTGCCCGCATCACCAATTTTCTTTGTGCATCAACCGCACCTGCAACGACCGATATAAAAGCCCCGACGATGTCGGGGCTTTTATAGATCGATTGCACCTTCCCGGATCAGCGCTTCTCGATCTGGCAAGGCACGGCAGTCTCGAATGCAGAGGTCGACATATAACGGCCTTTCGGGAAGTACTCGCCCATATCCTTGGCTTCATCACCGATCTTGCCGATGGCCTGGATCGAGTGCGTGAAGTTCTGGGTCCCGAGCATGTGCCGCAATTGCAGCACGGTGACGTCGGCATCGCCGGCGCCGTCGCCGTCGTCCGCCATCGGCAGCCAGGCCACGCCGCACTGGCTGATGGCGTTGCGCGGGCGGTCCTCGGCGCGGCTGACCACCAGCGTGTAGAAGCCGTCCGGGCCGACCGGAATCTGCTCGTCATGCACGCAGCCGTTGACGCGGGTGTTGGCGAAACCCTGGTTGGAGCAGAACGACCAGTAGCGCAGCTCGCCGCTGCCCATGGTGGCGTCGCCGTTGATCGTGTGCGGCGTCGTCGGCGCCTTGCCGCGAATCACCAGCACCTTGCCGAGTTTCCGGTTGAGAATGGTGCGGATGTACTGGTTGTCGAGGTTCGGATAGAAGCCGCCCTCGCTCTTCGGCGCGTTCGGGTCCATCGGCTCGCCGGTATAGATCGCGTACAGGGCTTCGCGGTCAAACTGCCGGTACCAGGTCGGGGGGCTGGTCGCCGGATAGGTCGGCGAGATCTTCGCCGCCGTTGCCAGCAGCTTGTTGTACTGCTCCATCGGCACCGCCATCGCCGCGGGATCGAGTTGCAGCGGCTGGCGCGTCTTCAGCGCCTGGCAGGTCGCCGCGCCGCGCAGGACTTGGCCGTCGGCCAGCGTCAACACCGGCACTGGCAGGCCGGCGCCACCGGTTTCGTCGTGGCCCTTGTCGACGGCGTAGATGCGGTAAAGGATTGACTGCTGTCCACTGAAGTACTTAGGCGTATGAATGACGCTGCGGGTTTCGCCAAGCAGGTTCATGCCGGTCTTCTGATCCGGGGGGCGTGGCCCGTCGATCACTTCGAGGCTCCAGGCACGTTTTCCGGCATTGCGGTCAGCACCCGGCAGATACGGATTGGTCGAGCCCGGCTGCGGCTGGATCAGGTAATCGGCGACCGATTCGATCGGCTTGCCGGCGCCGTCATAGCTGATCAGGGACATGTAGCGCGAATGCGGGAAGTCACCTTCCAGCGTCAGCCTTGCGCCCTCGGGCACGGTGAAAGTCGCGGCCCAGTAAAACGTCGCAGCATCGGGGTAAGCGATGTTGATATAGGGGTCTGCGCTGGCCGGACCGCGCGACCAGAAGCAGGTGCGCGGCCCGGGAATGGGGTCCTTGCCGGCGGTGGCGGCATCGAGGGCGGCGCTCATGCGCTTGTCATTGCCGCTGGCGGCCTCGGCTTGGGCCGCCAACAGGCTGATCGAGGCCAGCAGCGCCACCGATAGCGACAGAACCAGTTGTCTTGCGTTCATCGAAATTCTCCAGGAAATCTTGTGCTGCCGCGGCTAGAAGCGATAGCCGAGGCTTAGTGCGAGCGAACTGCGGTCGCGCAGGTTGTCGTAGGTGCCGTTCCACAGTGGTTGCCACGTCACTTCCATCTGGTAGGCCTTGCGCACTTCGGCCTTGAGCGAGACCACGGCGAACTGGCGGCTCTGCGAGATCGCGCCGTCTTCGGACCAGCCGAGGACGTCGTAGCCGTACAACAGCGACGGCGTCAGGGTCGTGCTGCCGGCGAACAGGTCGGCGTAGCTGAGTCCGGCGCGGACGCGCGAACCGAAAGCGTTGCGGCTGACATAGCCATTGTCGGAGCAGGTGTAGGCCGGGGTGCCGGCGGGGCAGGCTGCGCCGGCGACCGGGGCCTGACCAAAGGCGTCGGGGCGGCCAAAGCGAATGCCGTTCGCGGCCGGCGGCAGATCGGCCCACTTGTAGGCCATCTCGATCCCGACCTGGCCCGAGCTTGCGCCAAGGATGCCGGGCAGATTCTGCACGGCGCCGAGGTTGACCTGCGCGGCCTTGTGGCGCTCGTAGCCCTGGAAGGCGGCGCCGGGCGCCAGAGCGTTGACCTGCGCGCGCAGCGGCGTCGGCGCCGTCGGGCTGAGGAAGGCCTGCAGCTCGTCAATGGCGTTGTACTGGTACGGCTGGTTCGGACGATAGCTGGCCTCGGCCATGATCGCGCCGTGCTCGAGCTTGCGGTTGAAGGTCAGCGCCGCCATGCGGATATCGTCCGGATAGTCGGTGAAGTACAGCGGGTTCTTGCCGTCGGCGTTGCCGGCGATGAACGGCGCCATCGACGGATCGCGCGTCGACTTGAAGCCGCCGTAGTAAACCTTGCGCGAGTGGAACTGGGTCAGGTAGATGCCGACTTCGCTGGCGATGTCCGGCAACTGCTGGGTCAGGCCGAGGCCGCCCTGCAGGCCCGACGGCGACTGCGTCGGCGCGCGGCCGATGTACTGTCCGGCCGTCAGCGACGCGCGGTCGGAGCCCTTGCCGGCGAGAACCTTGTCACAGCCTTCGGCAACAAAGTCGAGCTGCGAATAGAAGGTGCCGCAGCCCATCACCGCGTTCGGCTCGAAGTGGAACTGCAGGAAGCCGCTGAGCGCGGTCGTTGGCGTCGCTGCAAACTGCGCCCAGGCCGCCGGCACCGGGATCCGGCCTTCTTCGGCGAGCGCGCCGGCGCGGCGGCGTGCCGGCAGGTCTTCCGGCGACAGGTCATTCAGGCCGCCGCGGATCTGGAACTTGCTGCCCCAGTCGAGACGCTGCTGGCCAAGCTTCCAGTCCAGCGGATGTTCGCCGAGGCGGTTGTGGCCGAACAGGTAGAGTTCGTCGAGCACGACGTTGGAGAACTTGGTGCGAGCGCTAAAACCGGCGTCGCTAAGTGGCGTGTTCGGCGTGAAGTTGTTGGGCAGGTTGCCCCAGGGGCGGTCGACATTGCGCAGCACGTAGTCATACCAGCCCTGGGCCGAGCCGATGGCGCCGTAGTTGCCCTGGGTATAGCCGACTTCGAGCAGGCCCTTGAGGGTTGTCGAGACCGGCTGCCACTTGCCGAAGTTGAGGTCGCCGTCATCCTGGTTCTTGCCGCCGGCGGCGTCGGTGCTGGCGCCGACAGCGGCGCCGTTGGGCGCCGGGATCAGTTCCGGATCGCGGCCTTCGGTGCGGTAGACCGTGCCGACATAGACCGAGCCGCGGGCCTTGAAGCCGTTGGCCTGCACCTGTGCCTGCGCATCGTCGGCGCTTGCACCCTGTGCGACCAGGCCCAGCGCCAGCAGTGGTGCCGCGCTCCGCAAAATTTTCTGGATTTTATTCATGGCGTCTCCTCGCCCCTGCCTTCGGTTGATGCCGTCGGAATGTGCCCTTGCCGGCACGGCCCCTGCGCCGGTTCTGGCCAAGTGCGCAAAGTGTGTAGCGCGCCGGCCAGGCAAAAAATGGGGCCTGCACCACAGTTGCAGTTCGGTTTTCTGGTGTGTCGCTGGGGGGCAGGCCCTCTCGTCCGGCGCCGGTGGTTCTTCCATGCTCAGCGCACCTGGACGCCGGCCCCGAGGCCGGCAAGGAGCTGCACAATGGAAAATCTGGAAGGCAGGATCGCCGTCGTCACCGACGCCTCGATGGGCGTCGGCGCCGCCAGCGCCCGCTCGCTGGCCGCGGCTGGCTGTCATGTCGCACTGATCGCGCGCGGCCGCGCGGCACTGGACGCGATGGTCGAATCGATCCGCCGCGACGGCGGGCTCGCCCGCGCTTATTGCTGCGACCTGCGCGATGCCACCGCCGTGGCGGCGGCGCTGCGCATGATCGAGATCGATATGGGGCCAGTCTCGATTTTGGTCAACAACGCCGGCGCCGGCATCTTCACGCCGCGGCATTCCCCACGCCTGGACGAAATCCTGCTGCCGCTGATGTTGCCGCTGGGCGCGACGCTCGCCGCCTGCCACGCCCTCGTGCCCGGCATGATCCTGCGCGGCGAAGGCCAGATCATCAATCTCGCCAGTCCCGCCGCCGGTCTGCCGCTGCCGTACCTGGCGCCGTCCATCGCCAGCCGCCGCCACGCCCTGCTCGGCTTGTCCCTGAGCCTGCGCGAGGAACTGCAGGCCTACGGCATCGGCGTGTCACTGCTGTGTCCGCCCAAGGTCGAGCCCGCCGGCTTCGGCGCGCATCCAGGGCAGGTCGGCGCCGCGGTGCTGCGGGCGGTGCGCGCCAATCCGCGCGAGTACATTTTCCCGTTGTCGCTGCGCCTGCTGGTGCGGCTGCATCAACTGGCGCCGCGCCTCAGCGTCTGGCTGCTGCACAGGCTCGACCGCTTCCAGCGGCCGCGGCGCTAGCGCTGCGGGCCGCCGGAAACCCGCGCCAGCGCGACGCTGAATTCCACCGAGGTGCCGCCGCGCGGGCCGATGCCGAACTCGACGCTGCCGCCGATCGAGGCGATGCGCTGGCGCATGTTCTGCAGGCCTGCGCCGGCGCCGGGCGCGTCCTGCGCCTCGAAGCCGGGGCCGTCGTCGTCGATGCTGGCAAACAGGCGACCGTCGGCGATCCACAGTTGCAGGCGCGCCGAGGCGCCGCTGCCGGCGTGCTTGGCGGCGTTCTGCAGCGCCTCGGCGCAGCAGAAGTACAGCGTCGCCTCGGCGGCGGCGTCGATGCGGCCGATGTGGGTGATAAGCGCCTGCGTCGGGATCGCTGCGCGCCGCGCCAGTTTCTGCAGGGCCGGCGACAGGCCGCGTGTGTTCAGCAGCGGCGGCGCCACGCCGTGCGCGAGCGCGCGCAGCTCCTCGAGCGCGGCGGCGGTATCGGTGTCGAGTTCCTCCAGCAGCAGCAGCGCGCGGCGCGCATCGTGATCGAGCAGGCGCCGCGCCACGCCGAGCTTGATGCGCAGGGCGATCAGGCGCTGCTGCGCGCCGTCGTGGAGGTCGCGTTCGATGCGCTTGCGCTCGGACGCCGCCGCCGTCACCGCCTGGGTCTGCGTGGTTTCCAATTCGGTGCGCGTGCGCAGGCTTTCCAGCGCCACCAGCATCGAGCTGGCGACGGCTTCGGGCAAGCGTGGCTCGTCGTGGATCGCCTCGTCGTGCAGCAGCGCGGCAACAGGTTTGTCCTGCGCATCGCGCACCGGCGTAATCACGCGCCGGGTTTCGGCGGCCCATTGTTCCGGAACCACGGGCAGGCCGTTGTCGCGCAACCAGACAGCATGCTCGTTCGACCAATAGACGATGTCCAGGCGACGATCACCCAGCGCATTGGCGATGACGTCGCGAAGGCGCGAGGCGTCCGGCTGGGCTCGAAGACCTGCGACCAGACCCTGCAGCGCAGCGCCCATGAATAGTCGTCCACGAATCTGGCCAAGGACAATGGCAGCGGGAACCATCCAGAACGTCACCGTCAGGACGACGGTGCCGTGGCCAAAAAGCAGGAACACCGCGACGCTCAGCGTGCGGGCAACCGAAGCGAGCAGCACGGGCGCCAAGGTGTGTCGCATCAGCGGTGTGGCGCGGCCAAGGCGCGCCAGCAGGACAAAAGCCGCGCAGAATTCGGCGATGATCCCGATGATGCGCACAAGCGTGTAAGCCGCATCGGAAAGCTGCGGGTGATCCGCCATGAACAGGATGTTCTCGGGACAATTCGCCGTGCAGGTGACGAAGCGCCCGCCCATGGGGATGGCGCTCGCAGTAGACATGCCAAGCAGCCAGAGCGCGGGGACCATCACGATCACCACGGCAACCACCGCGCGTGCGGACCATGTTGGCAAGCGGCCCGTCGGGAACGCCAGCATCACCCAGATCAACATGCCTTCGGTAAGCGGGCGCACGGCGCGTCCGAGTGTATAGAGCCAGGGATTGGATGAAGTGACGAAGACTTGCAGGGCGTAGATGATCGCCAATGCGAACATCAGCCGGTTGAGTGGACGCTTGGGGTCTCGCAGACGCACCGCCAGCGCGGCCACCCAGACCAGCACTATGCCGACGGCCGCCAGCAGCGCCTCGATCAGTCGCGCCTCGCTGTGATCGCGGGTGGCGAAGACGAAGGCCCAGACCGTGAGAGCGATGCCCGTCAACGGCAGGACCATGCGCGTGGTCTGCTGCGGGATCATCCGCTGTTGCGGGACAGGTACAGCAAGGTCGCGCGCACGCGCCGACTGACCAATTCGTCATCGGTGAGGCCGAGGCGGCCAAAGATTTCGCTGACATGCTTCTCGACGGCGCGCTGGGTCAGGTGGCGCGCACGCGCGATCGCGGCATTGCTCTGGCCCTCAGCGACATCGCCGAGGATCTCGATCTGGCGCGGCGTCAGGTTGTCGAGCAGCGAGCGCGCCTTGCGCCGGCTGCGCACCAGCTCGTCGATCAGGCGCGGGTCGATGCGGCACTCGCCGGCGGCGACGGCTTGTATGGTGGAGACCAGATGATCGAGGTCATGGACCCGATCCTTCAGCAAATAGCCACGACGCGATGCGCCCGAAGCAAGGAGTTCTCCGGCATATTCGGCACGTTCGAACTGACTGAGCACGATGACGCCGATGTGCGGATGCTGGTTCCGCAAGGTGTCCGCCAGTCGAATGCCTTCATCCGTGTGGCTTGGGGGCATGCGGATGTCCGTCAGAACGACATCGGGAGAAATCCCCGGGAGTGCCGTCATGAAAGAACCAACATCCGGGAAGTCGCCAATAAGCTGGATGTCACTTGCCAGCGCCAGCATCTGCATGAGGCCGGCGCGAATCAGATAACTGTCATCGACAATCGCCACGCGCAACGCTGGCCTCGAGCCTGGTACGGGCGTCTCCCCTGAAGAATCCGGCTGGCTCAAATTGTTCTCCTTCTGCCGGTTGTCATTGTCGTGGCTCAAACAATCTTGAGGCATTTAAAAATCATTGCCAACTGTTGAATTCGAGAACGCAAGAACAAAATCACCAAGATCGAAGCCGTGATGCGAAGGTGTCCAGTTGGGGCCATCCACTGCTGCTTATCAGGTAGCTTCGTGCCAGAAGCGGTCATTGGCGGATGTCAGGTTTACGATGATCAAGCGATCTTCAGTCGGCTTTGCCATTTAGTTCATGGCCTTCTATTGGCTGCGCCTATTCACGAGAAATTTGTACTCGCAAATTAGTGCTTCCTTTCCGCCGCTTTCGGTGGCGGGCGTCTTGAAATGATTCCAAATTCGCAATGTTCCATCGCCAGATAGAAGTTGCCCCCAATCGCCGTCTGCTTCGTAGGATTCGATGTAAGATCGTCCTTCGAATAGCTGGACAGTTGGCCGATCATGGCCCAAGTCTAAAATCATTTGGTCATCAGGCACGATGTCCGTTAATTCATTGTTAACGATATACATCCAAGAGCTGGTCATGCTTTTAACCTGATGTGGACCGCAATAATTTGATCGAACAATGAGGACCTTTCTTGGCCTGCTATCATTGAAAATATCGACGGTGGCCAGATAGACCTTTCTACGCTTATCTGAAAAATATGGTCTAAGGTCCCCGGTAACTTCGCGGATTTCTTGTTCAGAAGGCTTCGACGAAGCATCGTAACCTTCGTCCGAAGTTTTGGTGTAGTACACGGCCCGTTCTAACAATCCAAATACCTTGTCTGGGCTTATTTCTTGCCATCGCGGAGCGGAAAGCCCAAAAGCTTTGGGCTTATAGGTCAGATCGCAAGCCATCGGCAGTTGGTCGTGGTTGTCCTTTAAATTTTTCCAGTAAGCCTCGCAGACTTTATTGCCCTTGCCGGCAATGAATTGATACTGACCCGAAATTCCAGGCTGCGGCATAAGCAGAGCCCATAGAGCGGCAACAGCCGACACAACATACATGGCGCTTAATTTTCTTGAATGCATGAAGCAACCTTCAGATTTGTGCCAGTAGGCGACATTCGTGAATGGCCGCTAACAGAGCGAGGTCATCCACGGTTCGTTAACGATATATTCGCTGACAATCTATTTTTATCGGCAAGAAAAACGGGAGCTTGGATAGCCCCGCCGCTCCTTGCCTCGCGCTCAAAAAGAGCACCTGTTTGCCTAACTGCCATCTAGTTTTCACTGATTGCTGTGCTGAAGCATCGAACAGAACCCGTCACGTCACCCACAATTTTCGAACGATCCACCGATAGGTTGCGACTGCTCATATAACGTGTCATTGTGGCGCCCATTATAATATGTACTACTGACGCGGATACCTCGTTCCGGCGCCGAGAGACGTAACATGCCTGTCAAACGCGATGACAACGCTCAAGGCGGCAGTCGAAATTCCATTGGCGCTCGGCGAAAGCTGCGCGCTAGCAACATTTCTACTGCAACACGGCAACGACCGCGTCCCGCGCTAAATCGATCCCTCGCCCTTAAGAGCTCTCTGTACATCTGGAGAGATAGATTTGTTTTTGCCTCCCCTAGCTTCATTGGAGAAGAAAGCGCTCGTCCTTCAATCGTTCTGCTCATCGGAATTGATCATGACATAGAGGTCATCACTCGCACTCAAGCGCTGAGAGCTAGAGCTTTTCTGATCGCCGCAGGATCTATTCGTTCTGTAACCGCTAGTGATGCCGGTTTATATAGTTTGAATCTTGACCCGGTAAACAGCGCTTGCACTTATCTTCGAGAGCAAATCCTCAAGAAGGCCGATGTGGTATCGCTGGATGATCGCCTACACGAGACTGCTATTTATTTAGCGGCCCAGACTGTCCGGGGGAAGCAATCTTGTGAAGAGGTCTACCGTGGCTCTCAGCGCGTTCTCGACAGCATATTTCCCCAAGCATTTGGCATGCCGCCAATAGATGGGCGAATTACGCTGGTTGCGGAGTGGTTACGCACGCACCGTCCAATACGTCTCCCGCTCGACACCCTGTCGAATCTTTGCGGAGTATCGCCAAGTCGGTTATCTCATCTCTTTAAGCAAGAGGTCGGATTTTCGCTTCGGCAATACCTCCTGTGGGTAAAGATGCGTACCGCTGCCGAATTGTTTATACGAAAGCAGTCGCTTGCCGAAGTTGCCCAGGCGACAGGGTTTGCAGACTCGGCACATCTAAGTCGAACCTTTACGCGGTATTTCGCGCTGCGACCGTCGTTTCTGTCGAATTCCCAGCTTGTCGATATCCAAATATGTGACGCCTATCTACGGTAGCGCCATCCGTCAGGCTGATGACGTAGCAGGTACGTTCAAATCCAGCTTCTTTGTTCAAGACAGCAAGAGCGACTTGGCCTAATTTGCACCTCCCACGGTAATACGCGGGAACAGTCTAAAAAATTATTAGTACATGTTGGATGGTCGTCCAGACTAGAGAGGAGCTTCCGTGAAAAGGGTGACGTTAGTTGCCGCACTCGCTGCGGTCGTTGTTTTGCTTGGGTGTAGCCGGAGTTCTCCGGTAGCCACTGAATCCGCCCCAACCATTGAGGTGCTTTCGAACAGAGCAGACCTGATCAGCGGAGGCGATGCCCTTATCAGAATCAACCTTCCAAGCAATGCAACCATCCAAGGTTTAAAGGTTGCCCTGAACGGGAAAGACGTTAGTTCGGTGTTCGTACAGAGTTCTACAGGCGCGGCCATCGGATTGGTCGACGGATTGACCGACGGTCGCAACATCCTAACCGCCAAGACCGGAAGCGGCTCAGACAGTGTGATCCTGATCAATCATCCCAATGGGGGTCCAGTCTTCTCAGGCCCCCAGCTGCAGCCTTGGACCTGTCTAAACAGTTCGCCAACTACCGACAGTCAGTGCAATCAACCCGCCCAGTACACGTGGCAATACAAGTCCACGAGTGGGTCTTTCCAGACCTACGATCCTTCAAACCCACCCAGCAACGTGGCCACTACCACGACCGATCAGGGCGTCACGGTGCCCTACATTGTTCGCATTGAAACCGGCTATCAAGACAGGGATCAATATCAAATCTCCGTGCTTTACCAGCCGAGCAAGCCTTGGACGGCGGCGCAGCCTCAGGCTCAGTTCAATCACAAGCTAGTGGTCACTCATGGCGGTAGTTGCGGAGTGGATTACCAGAATGCCACCGCCCCCGTAACAACCAGTTCACAATCGGGCGACCAGCTCGACTATGCATTGGGCTCCGGCTTCGCCGTCATGTCTACGTCTCTCAACAATTCCGGCCACAACTGCAATGTCGCTGTGCAAGCCGAGTCCGAGATGATGGCAAAGGAACATCTCATCGAAAGCTATGGCACGTTGCGCTATACCATTGGCACAGGATGCTCTGGTGGCTCTCTGGCACAACATCAGATTGAGAACGCGTATCCCGGGATCTATCAAGGCCTCCTAGTAACATGCTCGTTCCCTGACGCATGGACCACTGCTACTCAGTTCCTCGACTATCACGTGCTGCTGAACTATTTCGGAATCAACGCAGCCGGTATTGTGAACCTCGTCAAAGATCCTTCCACGACGGACCCATCCGTTCTAGCTACGACGGTTTCATCGCTTCTGTCCGGAACGCTTGCCAATGGGTGGAATCCGATTCAGATTGGCGAAGTGCTAGGTGGTGGCTCCGACGGAGCAGGAATCGTCAATGGAATCGTCAATGCAAGCGTCTCCGAGATAGCGCAGTTCCATGTAATCTTTCCTACCGACGCCTGCTTGGGCATCACGGACGCCCAACGCTACAGTGCAAGCAATCCTTCTGGAATTCGCTGTGATATTCAGGACGCTCAGATCAACCTGCTGGCGCCGAATTTGCCGGCGGATTGGTCAAAAGCGGAGTCACAGGTGGGTCATGGCTTTGCCGGGCTCCCGGTGGATAACGTCGGCGTGCAGTACGGCCTCGCATCCTTGAAAAGCGGGACGATTAGCGTGTCGCAGTTTCTTGATTTGAATGCACGCGCTGGCGGAATTGATGGAGATATCAATTCAACTACTCAGCGCAGGGCCGCTCCGCGGCTTGCCCTTGAAAACGTTTATCGAAGCGGCGGCATTAACGAGACGAACAATCTAGACACCGCAGCTATTATTGATTGTCGCGGGCCAAACCCAGGCCTTTTCCATGACGCTTACCGTGCCTTCGCAGTACGCGCTCGTCTCGACCGTGAACATGGCGGCCATGGAAATCAAGTCATCTGGGAAGGGCCGTATATTTTACAAGCTGATCTTTCATGCGCTCTAAATAGTCTCAAGGCTATGGATCAGTGGTTGGCTGCGGTTGAACAAGACAGCAGCAAGGCCACGCTGGCGCAGAAGATTTTGAGCAATAAGCCTTCTACCGTTACAGACGAGTGCTGGGACGGCGTCGGCAACATGCTTAGCCACGATCTGTGCGGCAGTACAGTGGTTCAGGTCTATGGCACGCCGCGCATGGTTGCTGGCGATTCGATCAGCACAGATATCAATAAGTGCCAACTCAAGCCTCTGGATCCCAATGACTATTTTGGGACGCCGGGGCCGATTGGCTCGCCCTCCTTCACCGCTGCGCAGTGGGCGCAGATGCAGCAAATCTTTCCGAACGGCGTTTGTGATTTCTCTAAGCCCGGTGTCGGCCAACAACCAACTATTCCTTGGCAGACCTACCAGGACTCGGATGCCAAAGTGATTTATGGCGGAAAAGCGCTGCCAGTTGCACCGCCTCATTCCGGGTCCGGGTGGGCGTCGCCAGCGTTCCAGATTTTTGCGAATTGAAACAGAAATGGTTTTCGGGTTACTCACTAGGCTTTGAAGGCCTAGTGAGTCTCTGCCGAATTGAACGGGGCTATTTGCTGTTCGACTTGCGTAACGTGTTTTTCTTTTTGCCGTACAGCGAAATTTTTCCGACAATTAATTTACTCACGATGTCGCGGTCAGCCGCTCCACGATCCAGCCAGTCGGCGACTACTCCTTCGACATAGCCGATTCGTCCGCGCGCATCGAATTGCTCATCTTTCGAAAGCTCACGCCACGTCTTGCGATACATCGATTCCGCCATTCTACGACGAGCCTTTCGAACGATTGCATCAACGTCTGGGTGAATGTCCGGCGAGCGCATCCAGACTTGGTGCCCCCATGGATTTTCGGCAAGCAAATCCATATAGGCATTGACACGCGACTCAATGTCGAGCGTGATGTCTCGCCCCAGCAGAGTTTTTTCAACGGCTTTTAGAAGGTCTTCAGTAGCAGCCTTCAATAAATCTCGATATCCCCCGAAGTAGTGGCGCGGCAAACTCAACGCGACCCCAGCTTCGCGAGCCACGGCCTCCAATGAGAACTCCTCCAACCCCTTTCGGGCAAGGAGACTTATGGCCGCTGAGAGAATGGCGGCCTTACGTTCATCTGGCGCCAGTCTTTTGGGAGTTCCGTCTGCCATTTCTGGATGTTAGCTCAAGGGGTCCAATGTGAATAGGTTCGGTGCTTTTGAGTCACGTCAAAGCACCATTTGACACACTTTATTATGGCAACCACAATAATAGTGAGTTTATGCTCTAAATAATGGATTCGCCACCTCACGCGGGTGCGCGAACGCAGGAGACGTCATGTACAGACCAGAAAATACCCGCCGCTTTTCGATCATCGCATTAGCGACGTTCGCTATGGCGGGTCCCCTTCTTACTGCCTGTGGGCGCAGTTCACCAGTTTCACCTACTGGCACTGGTGGAACGCAATCCTCATCCGACTTCTTTATTCCGTCCGCCGCCTTTTCGAACAGTCTGGGGAACTTTCCTGCCGTCGCAGAATGTTCTGGGTCACTACCAGGCGGCCTCGTGCAGCCGCTTCCTTTTGTTGCTTTCTCGCTACCGAACCTAACACCTTGCCCCGCTGGCGATACTGGCACAGCAAGCCTCCTTTACAACCAACCAGCGGCGCAACCCGGATTAGGTGTCCCATTGGGTGGCGTAGGCGCCGGATCGTTCATGATTAACCAAGCGGGTTCTTTTGGTCCATGGAATTTTGGCGGCGTAAACGAAAACGCAAACGGCCCGACCACTCAATACGAGGATCGCATTCTTCCCCAAGCAGCGTTTCACGTTCGTGAGCAGCTTGGAGATAGCGCCGCGACAGTTAAAACGCTTGCGGTCAATGCAGCTCCATGGAATCAACTGCCATCAGCATGGACTCCGTTGAATGTAGGCGATGGCACCTACTACGCGCTTTGGCCGTTTGGATGGGAGAGGTTCAAGGCATTCTCAGCAGGCGTTTCGATGCGCTTCTGGTCCCCAATCGTCGCTGGGGACGACAAATTGACCTCGATGCCTGTCGCCTATTTTGACGTTCGTATCGAGAATGCGACCAGCAAGACTGACAAGGTCTCGGTTATGTTCACGTTTCCCAATGCCGCTGAGCATGACGCGATAACTGTACGCAAAGGACTGAGCAGCAAAGTTCAAACAGCGAACAATAGCGGCACGGTTACAGGCGTAACACTTAGTGCGTCCGATCCCGCAAACACGAAAGATGCTCAGGATTCGGAATGGACCATTGCGGCCATGACGGGCTCCGGACAGCAGGTCAGTTACGTGACGTCATGGAACGCAAGCGGTAATGGCAGCGACATTTATCAAGCATTTTCAAAATCCGGACAACTCCCGAATAAGTCTCTCGATACTTCCGCATCTGCGGGTGCCATTGCGGTATCTGTCACGCTTGCACCCGGGGAGTCCGTGATTGTGCCGTTCGCTCTTTCATGGGACTTCCCGCAGACAACGGTGCCCGCATCCAACTGTGGCGGGCCGCTGCCGGGATCGTGTGAGTCGTGGACAGACGACCCGACGCAGTATTTCATGCGCCGCTACACGTCGTTCTTTGGCGCCCAAGAAACAGCGACAAATGATTACGTGAAGGGCTCCTATCCATTCCACCAGAGCTTTGCAGTCGCGGGACAGCTTCTACCTCAGCACGACAGCGCGTTGTCCAAGGTTCAGAACTGGTGGATGAAGATCGCCACCAACCCCGCATACCCAGACTGGCTTGTTCGAGAGGGCCTCAACGAAGAAATCCAGATGATTTTCTCCTCTTCATTTTGGGAATCTGGAAAGATTACTGATACACCTTCAGCACCCGAACGTATTGGCGCAGCGATCCCGGGAACTCACTTGTTTTGTACCATTACCGGTGGCAACTGGAATTCTTGCAATGAATGGGACACGGACGCGGCAGGATATTTGGCAGAAATGTTGCTCTGGCCAAATCTAGAGAGAGACCGATTGCGCGGCGTTGTGCAGGAAATCTTGCAAGGCGTGGAAGGCGTACACGCGACTGGGCTGCTGGTGAACCCAATCACGGATTCGTTAACGCCACTCTTGGGAAATTTGCAGTTCTCGGACATCCCAAACGAAACCATATTCCGTTGCTACGCCTACTACCGCAGAACTGGGGACACTGACTTCCTGAAATATGCCTACCCGGCAATGTTGAAGCAGTTGCAGCTATTGCAGGGAGGAATCCATGCTCCCGATCACCTGCCACTGGACTTACCAGGGCAGGAAGATAGCTACGACGTCCTGCATGCAGAAATCCACAATATTTATAATTCAGAGCTTTTCCTCCTGACAGAGGAGATCATGATTGACGCGACGCAGAAGGCACGCGCGTTGGGCGTGGCTTCAGCAACAGAAGCCGTTCAGCAGCAACTTCTGACGGATCTGCCACTGGCGAAACAGGAATTCGAATCGATTTTTTGGGATCCGATTTTGGGGCACTACAAGATCGATCCCTTGGGCCAGTATGTCGACGGGTACTTTGTCGCTTCTTTCTATGCGCAGAACGTAGCCATAACACTAGGCCTTCCATCCTTGGTGCCGCTGGAGCACGAGATTCAGCATATGGTCAACGCATATCCTATTCAAATGCAGATGTCCTATAACGGGCACCTGATTGGGCCGCCTAATGTGGTCCCCGGCGTGGGCCCGATCAACATTGTTATGCAGCCAATTGAAGAGCAGGAGGTTTGGCCGGGTATTGCAATGATGTACGCCGGATCGTTCATACAAGCTGGCCAAGCAGCCAATGACCAGTCGTTGATTGACATGGGTTACACCATGGCACATACGCTTGAATATTGGATGGCGGAGTACGTGCCTCTGGGATTTTTGTTCGAAGAACCGGGCGCATGGCTCTGGAGTACGCCAACGATTTATCGAAGCCCTTCCTTCAATCAGGAGCGTACGACCCTAGGGGTTTTGAATACGATTTCTCCGATTGTGCAATGGTCGATACCGCCACCTGCGCCATCTCTATATGGGCTTTGATTCATAACTACCATCTCGGCACGCAGTCTACCCAGTGTTGATTAGCGGCAATCAAATAACGGCGCTTCAGTGCGAATTAGTGTTTGTTTGAATGTCCGCTTTGAGCTCATGAATTAAAGCCGATGTTGTCCGCCTAGGGCTGGAGGCCGTCGCCAGATCGGTGCCAGAAGGCGACATTGGCGAATGACGGCTTTTGGACTGTTCTCCTTGCGTGGGCTACTTATCGAAATGCAGTATTAGACCAATAGTTATGGGGATTGCTATCGCCAATAACGCTCCACCAAACAGCAGGCAAAAGCCGGGCATCAAGTACGCTCGCACCGTTGATCGGTGATGGACAAGTGCCGTCTTTGCAGCCATTAAATCCTGCGGATCAGATGGATCGATCAAGCTGGATGGACTAAAAGTAAAAGCTTGTGTGCGATATGGGTCAGACCAGAACGGCCAATCGCGACCCCTGCGCTTCTCAATTTCTTGTACAACTTTTACAAGTTGAAATGTCCGCCATTGGAATCGGAATACAACAATTGCCGCGCCCAGGCCACCTGCGATGAACGCAATGGGCGGACCCCACTCGGCGAAAAAATGTTCTATTGGGGTCATTTCATGCATGGCCAAAAGTGCTCACAGCTTTCGATTTTGCCTAAACATGGCTACAGGTTAGCTTATTTCCCGCGTCCGCTATTGCTCCGAGAAATTGAATCTTCGCATGTCGCTTTTGGGCTGTTTTCGCTATCCCCTTAGTGCCAAAAGTGGAAGTTCAGAGAATCAACTCATTGGCGATCCAACTTTCGGGGCGCCCATGTTTAGCGAATTGTTGCCGTTTTTTAGAGAAGGCAGTTCTCGTCCAAAAATAAGGCCTGCCAGTGTTCCAGTTATCGCACCAGCGACCACTATTGAGAATGGCGGGGAGGGCTGTTGCGAAACGACACTAACAATGTAAAAGAAGATTGCGGGAGATAATCCCAACGAAATGCCAACCAGAAAGTAGAGCATTCGATTCTTTTGGCCGCGAAGGGTCATCTGAGTTAACGACCATACTCCGAGGCCCAAAGCGACTAAGAACAGCGCTAACCCTGAATGCGGAAATATCGTCGTAAGAAAAGTGCTTGCAAGTGGATCATGCCAGTGACGAAGACATAGCAACGGCAGTCCAACTGTCAAACTCACACCCAATGCGACAGGGCGAGCCACCGCGAGGGGAGTAAGTGCCGTGAACATATTAAGTACCTTTTATGCAATGCAGCTACACGGTAGAAATGATCCATCGAATACCGCTATCAGGATCACACTACCGTGACTCCGAATAAAAATTCTATATGCGGAAGATGCGGCCGTCCGAATTGGGCTGGATGCCGCCGACAAGCAGGTGCCATAAGCCGACGCTCATGAACGTCCGCTTTGCGTCTTATCCACCAACTGGCATTGAGGCTATCCGATACCTATAGCGGATACGCCGCATTTGTGAATTCAAGCACCATAAAGCCATTGTCCTGACATGTGACCCAGAGTTGCTTTCCGACGAATCGTGGCGGTGAGGTGCACCAATCCGCCGTCAATGCCGCTGGCACTTGTACAGATGGGCTACTTGATGTTGGCACTGAGAAGAGGTTGAACCCTAAATTTCCAATTAGTGGATTGGCGGCATGCTCAGAGCCACTAAGCAGCAAGGCTTTATCAACCTGTGCCGGCGGATTGAAGTAGGCAATCTCCCTGGGGTGCGTGACATTTCGAATATCAAACACTCGAACGCCAGAATTGAAAAATGAGCAGGCAAGTGCGGTTGGATTGTTGTCGCGATCTACAGCGCAATAGTGTGCCTGGTAGCCAAATGCTCCCGTGCCGGCAACGTCACCTTTTGCCTCTGCCGAATTTTCTGGCATATGAATTTCCAAGCGAATTCGTGACACCACAAACGGCTTGGCTTCATTGCTTATATCAATAATTCGAACAGAACCAGCGGGCCCCTGCAGCCCTGTACCAGTTCCATCTTCACCGGTACCGCCTTCATCGAAGGCAATAAGGTAAGGCTTGCCTCGTACTGAAACTGGAACAGTGGACTGTGTGGTTTCTCCATCCCAGCATAAATGGCCAAGCTCTTGTATTTTTGGATTTGCTACACGCGCCTGGATTTGACTGATATCGAAGATCGCCAATCCGTTTCCACAAGAATCTCCTGCCGATCCCAGTGGGTTAGAGGCACCGATTTCACTTAAGTACATCCTTTTGCCATCTGCGCTGATTGACAGTCCGTGGGTTCCGACATTGATTTCAGTAATTGATGTAGGCGCCGTTGGGTCAGTCATATCGACCGCAGTGATCTTGTTCAAGAGAACTGAGCTAACCCAGTAGGTCTTTCCGTCCGGGCTCCAGGCCCCCTCATGTCCCAGGATGGGGAGTAGCACTGTCCCCCGCAGTAATGGGCGCGCGCAGTCGGTAGTGAGGTCGTACACATCGACCGCAAATGGGCCATTTCCTGTTGGCGTATATGCGGCACTTGCTGCCATGAGTCCACGCGCAGTATTTATCTTGAGCGATTCCCAAGTTCCCAACATTGCCAGGCTAGTCAGCGTCGTCGACAGCATCGGGGCTGCTGGATTCGATGCATCTACCACTTGTACGCCGGGGGACAGGTTGACACTGGGGAAGTGAGTAGACATGTAACCGCAATGGTCGTAACTCTGATTTACCCAGCTTGCACCTTGACCCTGATACTGTCCTACAAGTTTGAGATTACACCGGTACCCCATCGCTGAGCGGCCACTAACTCGATCTTCAAGAGAAACGCGCCCCTGAATATCAGTTTCCGGAAGCGATCCAGCGCCACAAGTTGCTTGTGGGACAGAGTCATTAAGAGCGTCAAAGGAAGCAGTGGGTGTCGAGCTTCTAGAGCAGGCGACTATCGAAACAGATGCAACGATAGAAATGATCATCCAGCGAGTAGTCATGTCGACTCCTTCAGGTAGTGTATATGCCGGACTGAATGGGCATTGAAAGAATCCATAGTCCTGTTGTGGTGTAAACCATCATCAAAGCCAGCATTGGCAATTGACTTAATGTGGCAGTTCTCGGTGATCCAAAGAATCTAAGCGCGACCAGATGCGCGATATATACGCTTGCAATATGGCCGACGAGAATTAAGGCCACTTGCATATGCCAGACAAATCCTGCATCTGGAATGATTGGGCCAAAAATGTGGCGCGTGCCGAAGAGGTTCCATCCATAGCCAAGTGGGTCTGACGCGAGCTCTATAATTCGCGGCCCCTGACTGATCAGTAACGGAAAATAGTGTGCGATGTTGTACGCAAGTGCGATCGGAAGCAGGGAATATCCAAATTCAAGGGAGAGTGTTGCGATCGGTTCTCGGCGGCGCGCCAACCAGCGCACTGCAACGATGACCGATAAGTAGATCGCCAGATAAATGATTGCTGATGCCAGAAGAGCCGTCGTTTGCCACAAAGGATAGAATTTCTTGTAAAGCGGGAAGGTCTGGACTATGTCGCCACTAGAAAATGGCTGCAATAACGCAATTAAATCTTTCCAGTAGACCTGCGCCCAAGGGACCGTTTCATGTATGCCATCAAAGGCGGTCGATGACAGCATGAAGACCAAGAACGTCAGCAGGCTAATATTCTCGCAGCGCTCATTCATTGTCCTTCTAAACGGCTTGCGTAGTGTCCATTTGTCTTCGCTTCTCTCGACGGGACTCGCCATAGCGATGATCCTAAAGAAAACGCTAAAGCAGTCCCCGTAGCGGAACCACGCGGACAATCCCCAAAGCCACGATGCGATCATTGTGATAACGCTATATGCAATCAAAGCTATGGCCAGGGAATGTGGTTGGGTCTTCCCAAACAACTCGATCCAGATAAATACGGCGTACTGAGCCAAAGCGGGCCAGTATTTAAGATACTCGGGATACTGGTAGCGTCCTGAGAACAGCCCACTCTTCGGCGTATTTAACGCCTCAATGATCGAGCGCAACGGATTTATGGCGTCATAGCTATCGCCCGTTAACGCCACGAAATACGTATATCCCAAGAGAAAAACAACCCAGAAGAAAGTCATGTTGAAGTTGGCGTAAGAGTCCTTTGTTCCAAAGAGACCTGACGAAATGCAAAGCAGAAGCAATGCAACACTCATCGCGCGAGGCAAAGTCCATTTGAATTTGCCGTGCATGTTCAGGGATGAGGCTTTTGATACAAGCCGTGACGTTCCATGCCCTGCATCTACTGGTATCGTTATGAAATACGCGATGAGAAGAAATGACAAAAGCAGAGCGGCAGCAGCGCCATAAAGATAGAGCCAGATCGGAACCGGTAGTGTGTATAGCTTTCCGAACGCGTGGGCAGACGCGGGCACTGGGACGAGGCCAGCCCAAAAGCAAAGAGCCAGTATCTTCCGGCGATTAACACACTTGCTTATGATCGAAAGCATGCGCGTCGGATCAGTTAAAGCGCAGTGGCCTGCTTAGATTCCAATGCACGCCCGTCAACTCTTCTGAAATCTCCCACAGCCGACGCGCAGTCTCTTCGTTGCGTGCCTGCTTTGCAGGTTTCACTGCGCCAGGCTCTCCCTGTGCTTGCATGAAACCGGTCGGCCCGTAATACCCTCCAGGTTCGATATCTGAAGAGATTGCCGCGTAAATCAATGATCGAGCTCCTTCCTTTGCATCGCGGTCAAAATAGTTCACGAATGACTGATACCCAAGAAGCTCAAGACGCCCCCATAGACCTGTTCTGCTCTCACTTTTCCAACCGGAAGCAATTGAGGTTCTCGATATTCCCGGATGCGCAGCCACGCTAGTCAGCGCCAAATTTCCAGCGTTGGATCGTCTTTGAAGCTCGAATGCAAACATGAGACACGCAAGTTTGCAGTTCATATATGCGCCAGACGAGGTGTACCCAGTTTGCAATTGCAGATCGTCAAAATTGATCTTTCCACGCGGATGAGAGTTACTGGAGACGCAGACGACTCGTGGCCTATCACTTTGAAGAAGTACTGGCATAAGCAGGCCTGTCAGTGCGAAATGACCGAGATAGGCCACCCCAAATGCCATCTCAAAACCGTCCTTGGTTGTGGCTCTTTGCAAAGGCGGGAGCAGTCCTGCGTTATTCACAAGCACGTCAATCGATCCCTTGCGTTCCATTGCCGCAGCAAAGTGACGTACTGAATCAAGATCACCAAGATCTAATACTTGGAAGTCGGCGCGACCACCCGTTGAATTTATATGTGCAACGGCGGATTCGCCTGCCGCCGAATTTCTATCCGCAATGACGACGTGATGCCCGCGCAGGGCCATATCTTGGGCCGCCGCTAGCCCGAGGCCGCTGGCCCCTCCGGTGACAATGACTTTCAGTGACTCGGCGGATTTCATCGCGTAAATTGGCATTGGTTATCAGTTGATAACCCTAAACGCGATGAGTGGATAAAGTCAATCGGTCTATACTTTCGCAATGAAAAAACAAATAAAGCGCAAACTTCTGACACAACCAGAGATGCGCAGCAGAATTTTATCTGCCGCGCAGGAAGTGTTTGCTGAAAAAGGCTATTCCGGCGCCGGTATCCGGGATATCGCGGCAGTTGCCGGAGTGAGCTCAACCCTCTT
>JACXTT010001658.1_pt1 | contig 36634 bp, 24 predicted proteins | sample 9270951 | NCBI WGS metagenome assembly JACXTT01 (sample SAMN15532306, study PRJNA645909) | rock metagenome | isolation source: weathered quartz diorite | place: Puerto Rico | collected 2017-06-21 | reverse complement strand
GGGCCGCGGACGCCTGGGACCGTTGAGCTGCCGGTCGCGTGTCGTCCCTTCCTCATGATGCTTAACCGCTTCAATCCGCCCTTCGTTCCGAGCCAGCGCCCCGTCGTCGACGTCGGCGCTCATACTGTGCAGCATGCGCGCGAGATCTTCCGCCCGCTTGAGGAGCGCGTCGACGGTGACCACGACGTCCGGGAGGAGCTTTCGCTCCGACGTAGGTACGCGCTCCATGATCTTGAGAATCGCTTCGCGGTCATTGCGTGCCAGCCGCACCGTATCGACATGGCGGCCGAACTCGTCCGCCTTGGGTGCCGCCAAAACGCGGCGTGGCCCGAGCAGCACTTCTTGCGCGTCCGGCGCCGCCGGTCGATTGAGTACGTCGCGCCAGGAGTACCCGTTCTGCCACAGCTTCATGAACTGGGGCAGCACGCCGAACCCACCCCAAATCGCCGTGGGGAAGAGCGACCAGCTGAGGCCGTTGCCCATAATCAGATCGATAAACATCAGGCCGCCGCAGACAGACGCCCACGAGACGAAGCTGTCGCGGAACTTCGCGACCATGCGGGGTTCGCCGCTGGGCGTGAGATCGCTCTTCGGGTCCCGCTTCGGGCTCGGTCGTGACGCGCGCCGCCGCTCCGGGCGGCCACCTCCCGACGTCCTCGCGGGTGGCTCCAAACGGGTTTCCGGACGCGACAGCGGGCTGATGCTCGGACGTCGCGACGGGCGGTACGGCGGGGCGCTGCGCGATTCGAGCGCGCGCCGCAGCGCGTCCGCGGTCGGCCAGCGCGCCTCGGGTTCCTTTTCCAGCGAGCGCATGACGCATGATGCGAGATCGTTCGGGCAGGTCGGCGAGCGATCCTGAAGATTCGGCGCCTGCTCGGTGATTTGCTTGAGCAGGATGCCGGGGACTGTCGGCGCTGAAAACGGCAGCTCTCCGGCAAGCATCTGATACCCGACGACGCCCAGGCTATAGATGTCGGAGCGTCCGTCGATTTCGCGATCGCCGGCGGCCTGCTCCGGACTCATGTAGTGCGGCGTCCCAATCGCGACGCCGGTCGCCGTCAACGTGCCCGGGCCCGTCGTCGAGGTCAGTGCCTTGGCAATCCCGAAGTCCGTGAGAACAGTCCGGCCGCGGCTTCCTTCTAATAGGATGTTGTCGGGTTTGACGTCGCGATGGATGATGCCGAGGGCGTGCCCGGCACCGAGTGCGTCCGCCGTTTCCATCATGATGCGCCGGGCCTCTTCAGGTGGCAGTCGCTCGCGGCGTTTGAGGCGCGCCGCGAGCGATTCACCATCGACATAAGCCATCACAAAGTAGACGAGTCCGTCAGGCCCTTCCCCCACGGAGTGAATCGGCACGATGTGCGGATGGGACAGGCGCGCGGCTGTTTCCGCTTCTCGCAGGAAGCGGATCCGGATTTCCTCGCGGAACGCCAGCTCGGGCGGCAATACCTTGACCGCCACCTTCCGCTTGAGCCGCTCATCGCGCGCATGGTAGACGACGCCCATGCCGCCGCGACCGATCTCTCCTTCGAGTGTGAAGGAGGACCCAAGGGCCTGACTCAGCCGTTGCGCCAGCGGATCGTTCATGCGGGTATGCAATCCATTCGAGGACTAAGATTTAGCCGCAACCATGCGGCCTTGCAACACAGTCTGAGCGGTCGCGTTGGCAGTGACGCGCCGCTTTGGCGGCACGTTTCGGAACGGACCTGCCGCAGACGGCGTTTTTTCGTGGCATGGACGGTGCGTTCTGCGTCCCGGACCGTCGTTCACGAAACTAACCATTGGAGATTCCATGTCAGACCGGATGAGTTTGCCCGTCCTGCCGTTGCGCGACGCCGTGCTGTTTCCGGGCGTCGCGTCGCCGATTGGCGCGGGCCGTCCTGCGACATTGCGCGCCATAGAAGCCGCCCTCAAGCACCCCGACCGCAAGGTCTTTGCGGTGGCACAGAAGGAGAACATCGATCAGGTCACCCCTGGTGTGCTGTACACCACCGGAACGATCGCGCGGATCAGCCAGGTCCAGCGCAATCTCGGTGGTGTGCAGCTGGTCCTGCACGGTGAAAGCCGCGGGACCGCCGTGCATTATAGCGAGACCAACGGCTACCTCGAAGCGACCGTGCGCGAAGCCGACGATCTCCCTCCTCTCAATGAGAAGGATCCGGCCTTCGTAGCGTTGCATCGCGAAGTCCGCGAGCGCGCCGCGGAGCTGGGGCAAAAGTCGGGACTTCCCACGGAAGTCGTCCAGCAGGTGCTCCAGGGGGTCACCGACCCCGGCGACCTCGCCGATCTCGTCGCCGGTCATCTCGATATCCAATCGCTCGAGCGCCAGCAGCTGCTGGAAACGCTCGCGGTAGAGGACCGACTGCGTCGCGTGCTGGTTCACGTGCAGCGCCAGATCGCGGTCGTCGATGCGCAGGAAGACATCAAGTCGCAGGTTCAGGAAGAGCTCGGCGAACGCCAGCGCGAGATGCTGCTCCGTGAGCAGATGAAGGCGATTCGTAAGGAGCTGGGAGAAGAGGAAGAGGCGGCGGAAGCCGACGATCTCAAGAAACGCCTCGATGCGCTCGAGTTGCCGGAAGCCGCTCGCAAAGAGGTCGATCGCGAGCTGGCCCGGTTGGAGCGCGCCGGCCGGGAATCGATGGAGGCGCAAGTCATTCGCACCTACCTCGAGACCATCGCCGAATTGCCGTGGAACAAGCGCGCCGAAGAGTCGCTCGATCTGAAGCAGGCGGCGAAGATCCTCGAGGAGGATCACTACGGCCTGCAGGATGTGAAGGATCAGGTGCTCGAGTTCCTCGCGGTGCGCCAGCTGCGGCAGCAGCAGCCGAGAGAGGAAGCGCCGGGAAATGAGGACGACCGCGCGGCGCGCGCGCCGACATTGCTGTTCGTCGGACCGCCGGGCGTCGGGAAGACCTCGATCGCCAAGTCCATCGCGCGAGCGATGGGCCGGCCGTATGTCCGTATTTCGCTGGGCGGCGCCCGGGACGAGGCCGACATTCGCGGCCACCGCCGCACTTACGTCGGCGCGATGCCGGGCCGCATCATCCAGGGGATGAAGCAAGCAGGCGCCAAGAACCCGATCTTCCTGCTCGACGAAGTGGACAAGCTGGGCATTTCGTTCCAGGGCGATCCGGCCGCCGCGCTGCTCGAAGTGCTCGATCCAGCCCAGAATGACACGTTCACAGACCACTATCTGGGGGTGCCGTTCGACCTCTCGGAGGTGCTGTTCATCGCCACCGCGAACTTCCTGCAGAGCATTCCCGCTCCACTGCTCGATCGGCTGGAGACCGTCAACTTCGCGGGCTACACCGAGCGTGAGAAGCTCGAGATTGCCAAGCGGTATCTGGTTCCCCGGCAGCTGACAGAGAATGGTCTACGAGCGGGTCAGTTGACCCTCACCGACGGTGCGCTGAGCGAGATCATCGCCAGCTACACGCGGGAGGCGGGTGTCCGCCAGCTCGAGCGCGAAATTGGCAAGCTCGGCCGCAAGGTCGCGCGGAAGATCGCGGACGGAGCAGCGGAGAAGGTGACCGTCGGACCGAAGGACATCCCCGATCTCATCGGGCGGCCGAAGGTGCATCCCGAGCGGATGGCCGGCGAAGATCAGGTTGGTGTGGCGACCGGCATGTATTACACGCCCGTGGGCGGCGACATCATGTTCGTCGAGGCCAGCATCATGCGTGGTAAGGGCGAGCTGGTTCTGACGGGTCAGCTGGGCGACGTCATGAAGGAGTCCGCGCGTGCGGCGTTGACGTATGCCAAGTCGCACGCCGATCTGCTGGGGATTCCAGACGGCGCGCTCGTCGACACCGACATCCATGTGCACGTCCCAGCCGGTGCGATTCCGAAGGACGGGCCCTCCGCCGGCGTGACGATGGCGACCGCGCTCGTATCGGCGCTGTCGCGCCGGCCGACACGCAACGACATCGCGATGACCGGTGAGATCACGCTGCGTGGCCGCGTGCTGCCGATCGGTGGGGTCAAGGAAAAAGTGCTCGGTGCCGTACGGGCGGGGATCAGCTCGGTGATTCTGCCCAAGGAGAACGAGCGCGATCTCGACGATCTCCCCGAAGAAGTGCGGAAGACGCTCGATGTGCATCTGGTGGAGGAGCTGGGAGACGTACTCAGCCTGGCTCTGCGCGGCGCCCGCTTCGAGTCGGGGCACTTGATCTTCGAGACGGAAGCGCCGGTCCTAGCTGGCGCTCACGCCGGCAACCACTAAGTCGACCGCGGCTTCGCGCCAGCGCTCGCGGAGCGATGGCTCATCGGCGCCGAGCGGGCGGGCGCTCGTGGCTATCACGGTTTCCATGCTGAGGTAGCCGACCATCAGAATCAAAGCCTGGGCGGCAGCCAGGTGCGGGTCGAGATCGTCCCGCACCTGACCCAAGCCTTGGCCTTCCGCCAATAGCACGACCAGCCGGTTTATTGCGGGCCCAAATGCCGCACCCCCCCCAGCTCCAGAGCGCGTGCCCTGGCCTAGCAGTGCGACGATTTCCGGATGTCTCGCGAGGAATTCGAACTGCGCGGCGAGCGTGAGTCGTAAACGCTCGAGCGGCCCACCGCTCGGATAGGCCAATTCCGCCAGCGCCGTTTGCAGCTCCCCGGCCGACTGGGCCAGGACCGCCTGGAACAAGCCGCGTTTGGAGTGGAAGTAGTAGAACAGCAGTTGCTTGTTGACGCTTGCCCGCCGCGCGATCTGCTCGACCCGCGCGCCCGCGAAGCCACGCCTCGCAAACTCCTCTCGGGCAGCTGCTACAATGCGTAATGCTCTATCGTTACTTAGCTTATGTGGCATGAGCCGATTTCGTCAACCGTTTGGTTGATGAAATCTAAGGCCAATCGTCCGGATCCGCCACGGCTGACCACGCGACGTTCTCCGGAATGCGTGACAGGCCTTCCTTGAGATAGGCCAACAGGTATCGATTCACCTGATCGGGCGATTCGTCGGCGGCGTCGTGTCCGGTGCGACTCAGGATGACGAATTCGCTGCGCGGTAGCTCCTGCGTGAACCTGGTGCCGTCGAGAAGCGGAATCCACCGGTCCGCGTCGCCCCAGAGAATGAGCGTCGGCGCCGCTACGCGGCCAAGACGTCCGCCGAGGCTGTCGAACCTGAACTCCCGCAGCACGCCTCGCAAGGCGCGCCCATACACCGGATCGGGGACCGGTGCGTAGTACTGATCGACGTCAGCCTCGCTGACCTTGCCGGGATCGGCGAATGTCGAGCGCAGGATGCGAGCGGTGATCCAGCGCGCCCGAAATCTCGTGACGACCGCGCCCACCTGCGGCCAGCGCGCGAGTTTGAGAACGCCGGGCCAGCGCACGCCGTAGCCTGCCGCGTCGATCAACACCAGGCCGCGGACGCGATCCGGGTAGCGCAGCGCAACCTCCGCGGCGATCGCCCCCCCCATCGAATGACCGACGAGCACCGCGCTCGCGATGCCGAGTGAGTCGAACAGCGACACCATCAGGTGCGCGTACGCGGCATTGGTGTACCCGTGCGCCGGTTTGTCGGAGAAGCCAAAGCCGCGATTGTCGAACGCCACGACGCGATACCCGGCGGCGACGATCGGCGGTAGCTGATAGCGCCAGCCGTACATCGAAGCGCCGAACCCATGAATGAGGACGACCGGCGTGCCGTTGCCGGTGTCGATCATCCGTAATCGCGTTCCATCGATTGTCCGGTACTGCGCGCGGAATGCAGTGCCGGCGGGATAGCGCTGCGCTTCCGGAATCGGCGCCGCCCGGCACGCGCCGGCGACGAGCACAACACAAAGGATTGAGCCGCGGGTTGTCACGACACGCTCTGCAGCGCACGCCGGGCGAGAAGCACGACGAGCGGATGCGAGGTCCACAGCCCCGCGATCGCTTCCCCTTCACCCGACGTCATGACCAGCTGCCCGTCGTCGATCAACAGCATCGTTGCGTCCGGAGCGTCGTCCGCCGCCCGCTCGAGCCACGACGGCGCGTCCGGCGGCGTGCCGCCACGCGTACGCACTTTGAGCGTTGCGCGCTCCGCCGCGCGTCTCCACGCCGGCAGCGTCGGCCGCCACAGCTCGAGCGCCATCACTCCTTCTACACTCCGCTCCGCCCGAGCGACCAGTTGGGTGACGAGGTTTGCGACCGCGCGACTGCCCGCCACCTCTCTCGTCACGGGATCGCCCGGCCGCGCGAGGTCGCGCACCTCTCGTCCCAGCCGGTCCAACGCTTCTCCTTGGCGGGTCGCGAGCAGCGCCAGCAAGCCTTGTGGATCGACGGGTCGATAGTGGGCCGGGCGGTGCGGGGGCGGCGTGCGGGTCGCAGCGCCCTGCGAAACCAAGCCTTCCAGCGCGCTATAGGCGTTGGCGCGCGCGAGTCTGGCGCCGCGGGCCACGGCGTAACCGGTCGAAGGGCCCAGCCGAAGCAGCGTCGCGTATACGAGCGACTCGGTGGGCGTATAGCCGAAAGGCGTCAAATCGATGGCCACTGTAGTAGCAGATACTACTACTTATGGGTGTCACCTGCCATCCTAGACGACGTTCAGGGGCATCCCGAGCAGCCGGGCGATCAGCGACAGCCGGAATGTGACATCGGTCTGGCGCTGCGCCGGGCTTTTCCCCGGCCCTTCGAGCGGGAAATAGTGATATACCACAGGGTTAGTCGATTTTGGAAGAACTCGCAGGCCGGCCGGCGTCCAGATCCCGTGATCGTCGCATTCGCTGTATAGCCTGGCAAGCACCTTCACAGCGCTTGGCACCTGGCGCACGATCCCGAGCCGTGTGAGCAGCTCGAGCCAGTACAGAGCAAACGGCACGTCTTTGATCCGGCCCTGGGCGTCCGCATGCAACGGGTCACCCAGGACTTCAAACAACGGTCGAAGGATCTTCTTTCCCGCCAGGATGAAAAACGAGCGGCGGGGTGTTGGAATCGAAAAATACGCCGCCAGCCGCTCGAGGAATCCGGCGCGCTCACGCTGGACCGCGGGCATGAACGCGAGCATCTCGACCGAGAAGACCGTCGGCGGATAGGTAAGGGGATCGAGCACCGTCTTGCCCTGCGCCTTCTTGAATGGCTTCTGCGCCACCTCGCTGCGCAGATACATCGAGGTGTCGCTCGCGATCCGGTGAGCGGCACCGCGCAGCCGCGGGTCGTCCTGGTGCGCGCCGCGCGCGAGCGCCGCGGCCGCCGCTTGCCCACCCATGCTCCTCGCCCACGACGCCAGTCCGGGATCGGTCTTCGCCGCCCGCTGGAACTCCACCAGGAGGGTTGGATCGTCGTCCCGCGACAGCAGCCGGAAGAGGAAGCGATCGGCGAACCGGAATACCCGCGCATCCCCGGGCCAGCCCAGCTCGAGCAGGCGACGATACTGGAAGATCGTCCCCACCTCTTTCCACCCCATCGCCTTGGAGGGGCCCGGGGCGAGCAGATTCCCTCCCCACAGGCCGGTCTCTTTCTGCTTGCGGACGATGGCGAGCGCTTCCTTGTAATGGAGGATCGCTTCGCGCAGCGCGGCGACGCGTTCGACGTCGCGCGCCGGTTCGGGCACGACCTCGGTGAGCGTCCGATACTGGATGGGGAGACTGGCGGCCTCATACAACCACGACAGAGGCACCGTATGCGTGGAGGGAATCCCCAACCGCCGCTCCGATGGTAGGAGGTCAAAAAGCGGGGGCAAACTATCCCTCCCCCGCGTAATAGGCAATCGCCAGACCTTAACCCATTGCCCTCCAATCTGTTCCGAATGTGCCCCCAGCGTGCAACCTACTGCATGTCTACGGCTGCCTGCGCTGGAACTCCGAAGACGGCAACCAGCGCGGCAGCGAGGGATCGTTGGCGATCGCACGGGCCGCCCGAACGGTGACGCGCACCTGCTGCGCCGTGCCCGCGTAGCGGAACGAGGGCTGATACTCGTCGCTCGGCTGATGATAGCGCTGTTGGTTGTAAATGTTCTCCTGCTCCTCGCCCCAACCTTTGGGACGCCCGACAAAATCGACGCCCGGCTTGATCGACAGCGCGGGCACGCCGGAGCGCGCAAAGGGAAAGTGGTCGGACCGAAAGAACGAGCCACGCACGTCGGGTTGTGACTCGACGGTGAGCGACTCGGCGCGCGCGGCCGCTTCGAAGACAGGGCCGAGCGTTGAGCGATCCATGCCGAGGGCGCCAATGTCGCGCGTCAATCCCCGGACATTCGTGACGTCGAGATTCAGCACCCCGGCGGTTTGGCCGAGGGGGACGAGCGGCCGCTGCACATACGCTTCGCTGCCGAGCAAGCCGCTCTCTTCGGCCGTGGTCGCGACGAACAAGATCGACCGCGCCGTCCGCGGCAGTTGCATCAGCGCCTTGGCGGCACCCAGGATCGCGGCGACACCCGACGCGTTGTCCTCCGCGCCGTTGTAGATCGAATCTCCGCGGATGGCCGGACCGATGCCTTTGTGATCCCAATGTGCCGTGATCAACACCGCCTGCGATGCCAGCCGCGGATCGCGGCCCCGTATGCGCGCCGCGACATTCTCCGATTCCACGCGACGCAACGCACTGTGAACGCGAGCCCAGGCTGTCACGCCGGTCGCGACAGGATGGAAGTCGCGGCGCGCGGCCGCCCGACTCAGCGAATCGAGATTGAGTCCGCCCTTCAGGAGGGCGTTGCGAGCACTGGCTTCGGTTACCCAGCCCGCGAATGCGATGCTGGGAGAATGTGGTTGATCGAGCTTGAACTGCTCGACCGACCAGGAGCCGCGCACAACTTCCCACGGGTAGGTCGCGCTCTCCGTCGTGTGAATCAGGATCGCGCCGGCCGCACCCTGGCGAGCCGCTTCCTCCAACTTGTATGTCCAACGCCCATAGTAGGTGAGAATTTTGCCAAGAAAGACCGTGGAATCGACGAGGCCCGGATCGTTGACGAGCATCAGCAGCACTTTGCCCCGAACATCCGCGCCCTTGTAGTCATCCCATTGCCATTCAGGTGCGCGAATTCCGTATCCCACAAACACGACCTCTCCGCTCGCCGCGATATCCGCTTCCGGCCGCTCGCCCCACGCGACGAACGCGTCCCGATAGGCGAGGGTATCGACGGCGCCGCCCGCTTTCCCCCACGCGAGCATCGGCTCCGGCGTCATCCCGACGAGGGCGACGGGTTGGAAATAGGTCCCGTTCGCTCCCGCGGGCTCGAGTCCCAGCGCCTGGAATTGCGCGGCGATGTACTCCGTCGCGATCCGGCCACCGCGCGTCGCCGGTGCCCGGCCCTCGAGCAGGTCGCTCGACAGGAAGCGCAAATGCGCGTCCATTGCGGCCGTATCGACCGCGATGCGCGCTTTTCCTTGTGCTGTGGCGGTTGTCGCTGCGAGTGCCAGCATTGCGACACTATTAAAACACTTGCTCATCATTGAGAGGCTGCTCCCGTGAGAGGCGACAGGACGGTAGCGATCGTCCCGAGTCAAACGTCGAGTCATGAACGCCGGTCCTCGTTATACGCGAGCACACGACTTGCAAGAGAATCCGCTTGCTGGCCCGTAGGCAAGGGGGCGATACTTCGCACATGCGCGACGCAAATGTTCGTCTGAAGGGCCGAATCCTCTACCTGACCGAGGATCCGGTCTTCGTGCGTGCGCAGCTGGCGGGAAATGACCCCGACTGGACGCCTGCGAACAAACTACGCGACGACATCTCGACCGACGAAATCACTCCCGCCTACATCTGCTACTACTACGACGAAACGCTGGGCGAATTCCCCTACCTCGGGCTCAAGTGCCGCGACGAATTTCCGATCATGCGTGGCGCGGTAAAACGCGGGAGCTTTGTGGCAGCGGTGAGCGGCAAGCGGCGGGGGAAGGGTTCTTCCCGTGAGCAGTCGCCCTACGCCGAGATGTGCGCTGGAATCAAGCTGGTCGTGGCCGAAAGCATCGAGCGTATCTATCGCGAGAACTGCCAGAACCTCGGCGTCCTGACGACCACCGATTTCTCGATTCTGCACAAGGTGCGCCGCGGCGAGGTCATTCCGCTGTCGGTGTTCACGGCGGGAGAGGGCGAGATCACCCGCGGTATCATCGAGCACGGCGGCTTGTTCAACTACAACATGGCCCGGCTCAAGGGCGACGTCGTCCTGCATCCGCCCAAGACGCCGAAGCGGCCAATGACGCTGGGCGAAAAGATCCTGGCACGGCGTTGGGTCGTCGATCCGGCGAAAGGAAAGATCGGCGTTGCCGCTGTGAAGCCGGGCGATGAGGGGTTCGTGCTCACCGACATCCGGTTCAGTCACGAGTACGTCACACCGATGGCGGCGATCTTCTTCGAGCAGCTCGTCGGGAAAGACGCGAAGGTCAAAGATCCCGGCTCGATCCTCATGTTCCGCGACCACCTCACCTTCCTGCCGGAAGCGATGACGCCGGAGCGCGTGAAGGAAGGATTACTCGACGTCGCGCTGCAGCTCGAGAAGAAACAGCGCGAATTCGCCACGGCGCAGGGCATCAAGCTCTACGGCGAGCTGCGACTCGGGCATCACGGCTCCGAGGCGATCTGTCACTCGAAGATTCTCGAGGCGCACGCGCTCCCGGGCCAGGTGATCATCGGCTCTGATTCGCACACGCCGCACGCAGGCGCGGTGGGCTGCATCGCGTTCGGCGTGGGCACGACGGCGATCTTCAATTCCTGGATCACGAAAGACGTGCGCCTCCAGGTGCCGGAGACGGTCAAAGTCGTCATCAGCGGCCAAAAGCCCGACAACGTCACCGCGAAGGACTTCATGTTGGAGGTCCTGCGCCATCCCTACGTCAAAACGGGGAAAGCCATCGGCAAGCTGGTGGAGTACTGTGGCAATGCTGTCGAGTCGCTGTCGGTGGACGAGCGGGCCACGATGACCAACATGACGGCCGAGGTGGGCGGCTTCACCGGCTACGTCGCGCCTGACGCCAAGACGGTCGAGTACCTGATGGACTACCGCAAGATGTCGCGCGCGGCAGCGGAGCGGCTGTGCGCCGGGCTCACGAGCGACACCGGAGCGGAGTACTGCGAAGTCATCGAGATCGACGCCGCGAGCATTCGACCGATGATCGCCCTCCCCGGGGACCCCGGAAACGGCCTCTACATCGACGACGTCACCCAGCGGATCAAGGTCGACATCGCGTACGCCGGCTCCTGCACGGCAGGCAAGAAAGAAGACATGGACATGTACGCGCGCGTGCTCGCCGAAGCCGCGGGACGTGGCGCGCATGTTGCGCCGTGGGTGCGCTTCTTCATTCAATGCGGCTCGCAGGATGTGAAGCGCTACTGTGAAGAGCAGGGCTATCTGGAGGTGTTCCGGCGGGTGGGCGCGACGTTTCTCGAGCCGTCGTGTGGTGCGTGCATCAATGCCGGGCCGGGGGTCTCGAAGACGCGCGATGAGGTCACGATCAGCGCGATCAACCGCAACTTTCCGGGCCGTTCGGGTCCAGGCCAGCTCTATCTCGCCAATCCCTACACCGTGGCCGCGTCGGCCATCACCGGCTACATCACCGCATGGACGTCTGGGATGGTGCTGGAGAGTGCCTACTCAGGGTAGGGTGCCGCGGATCGTCACCTTCACCGCGCGCGCGCCGCTGCCGAAATCCAGCGCCGATGTGACCGTCGTACTTGAATCCGGAACCGACTTTGCAGTGATCGTGAACTCGCCGTTCAGCATCCCCCGAGCCACGTTGAACGTAGCCCCCCCCTGACTCGAGCCGTACTGGCTCGTGGTCGTACGCAGGTGGCCGCCCCGTGACAGCCACTTCGTGACCGTCGAATCCGTCTTTTGATGGATCACGAATCCCGTACCAGTACCCGCAGTATCGAGAGTGAAGCGCGACCACAGTGAATCGGTCACGGGGGCGCGGCCGGAGCCAAGCAGGAAAAACACCGAGTCGATGGTGTGGCTCGTGGAGTTGTACCGCTTCCACGCGATAATCGCCGTCAGATTACTCACGACGTGCGTTCCGCCGCGTGTTGCATCGATGTCGAACTCGATTCCCACAGCCCGCGCGGTGTCACTCCCCCCGCCCAACGCAATACGCGACGCGCGATCGACAAACGGTATGACGAGCGTCGACATGAGCGCATACAGTCCGGAGTCTCCTGTGAAAGCGCGATCCAGCGTCGTGTCATGGCGAAATGCGGAATCGAGTGCCATCCAGAGGGCGTGTTTCTGCGCAACGGGGATCGCGTCAGGATCGACGCTGCCGGCATCGGAGGAGCACGCGGCAAAAACCCCTGCAAACGCCAGCGGGAGCAACGCTTTTCTCATGTGCCAGAATATGGCGCTACTGAATGCCGATCGTAACTGTCGCGGCCTGCTCGCGGTACGGGCGCAGGGAGTCGCGCTGATAGACGCTGCGGGGGTTCCAGAGCACCCAGGTATCGATGCCCAGCTCTTCGGCCGCGCGAATCTGCTCGCGGATCTCATGCGGCGTGTACCGCGGCTTGCGCCGGCCGAGCGTGAATGCCTGAAGGTACGGACGAATCGTCGCCGCTTTGGCGAGCGGCCGCGAGCGCTCGAGTGCTTCACTGAGGGCGTTGCGAACGACGCGATACGGCTCGCCGTTCGGCCACGCGAGTCCATAACTGCCCTTGTAGTAGTGGCTCGGATAGATCATCGGTAACACCACGTCCGCGACGGTGACGAAGTCCTCCCACACCTGGCCGATGCCGAGGTCGTCAGTCGCCGACGACGTCAGGCCAAAGATGTCGAACGTGACCGGCACACCCATCGGCTGAATGCGATGCGCGAGAATCGCGAGTCCAGCTTGCACGCCCTCGCGCTGCGTTTCGCCCCGCTTGCGAGCCGCAAAGACCGCTTGCGCCATGGCTTCCTTGGGTTCGTCGGGGAAACGGACGTAGTCGAATTGCACCTCATTGAAGCCGAGCCGGACGGCTTCCTGCGCGAGCTGCGCCGCGTAGATCCAGACCGAGTCGTTGTACGCGTCGACCCACGCGATCCCGATCCGATCCCGCCACAGTCCGCTGCCGTCCCGATTCTGCACCGACCACTTCGGCCGCCGCTCGGCGAGCAGCGGATCCTTGGCAACGACGATGCGAGCGATCGCGTAGATGTCGTGCGCCCGCAGCGTGTCGAGCCGCGATTGCACATCCTTCGTGCGCACACACTTGGTCGCGCCGATCTGCTGCGCGACTTTCACATCCGAAGGATACAGCAAGCAGCCGGTGTCGTCCTTCACGTCGACGACGAACGCATTGATTTCCGTCGAGTCGGCGAGACGGACCAGCTGCCTGAGCTTGGTGGATCCAAACGCCCACGCGTTGACGTAGAGCGCTTTGATCGGATCGGCCGATTGGGAGTTGTCGAACATCGGATCGGGCAGAACGTAGCGGAGCTCGACGCCGCGCAGCTGCATCGTCTCAGGCGACGAGGGCAGTTGTTGGGCAAAAAGGCCGCGACTTGCGATCGCGGCCCAGAGTGAGAGAAGGCTTACCTGCCGAGCCAACTTCATAGGGGCAACCAACATAGGAAATCAGCCCCTCGCCGGGCAAGGATTCAACTCTCACCGCTGCCGTAAGCTGTTGAATAGCAACGGGTAAGTCGCAGTGCTCTGGCCGCGATACTGGGGTCTTATGCCGAACAGGATGACCCGCCCGTTGCCCTGCTGGACCTCGAGGATCGCGGCCTTTCCCGCGATCCGTTCGGGATGGAGCACCCAGCCCGAGAGCAGGACGCGCGTCGGATCTTCCGGCCACCGCCCGATGATCTTCGTCACGCTCGAGTCGAGAACGTCGAACGCGGGCCCGCCCTGAAACCAGCCGATCGTTTCGCGCGGCATGCCGTGCGCGAGCGCGGTCGCCGTGTCGAGCTCCAGCCGGAAGATCGAGCCCGGCGCGTAGAAATCTTCCTCACTCACCGCTTCGAGGACGTTGCGCACCGGGAGCAGCAGCGCCTGTATGGCGAATCGGCTCGCTTCGTTCAGCGCGACGAGCGTTCCACCGTCCACGACGAACTGCCGCAGCGCCTCGCTGCCGTCGGGTCCGATGCCTCCGGCGTAGGGCGCCGGATAGCGCGGGGGAAGACCTTCGAGAATTTCGCCCGGGCGTTGATCGGGGAGAATGATCACATCGAAGCGCTCATGCAACTTCCCGGCGCGCACCACCGAATCGACGAGCGACGTGTAGGGCACTTTCCAGTTGTCGAAGACCCATCGCGTCCAGCCCTCGTCGATGGTCGCGTCGTAGGATTTGTAGAGCCCGATCCGCGGGGTGTCAGCCACCAGCGGCGCGACGGGGCTGACCGATCTCGGCGTCATCGGCGCCGATAGGGGAACGCGCAACGAGTCGTTTGCCACCACTGCCGAGACGTGCATGAGCAACGGCAGGGTGTGGGCGGTGACGTCGTAGGGACGCTCCGGCGGCCCGCCTGGATACAATCGCCGGTCAGGGTAGTTCTGCACTTCGAGGAGAGTCTTGGCGAACGCCGCGTAGGGTTGTCGCAAAACGACGACGTATGTCCCTGCAGCATGACGTTGCCCCTGCAGGCTGAACGACTGCAGCGCCGTGCGAATCTCGACCCCCCCGCGCCGCAGGATGCCGAGCAGCGCGCTCAGCGCGACCGAGTCCTGGCGCGCGGGAATCACGTAGGCGTACGGCCATTCCCGCCAGCCGCGGATCGCATGAGTCTCGATGTTGAAGAAGTTCGAGAGCCAGCGCTCGCGGTCGCGCGCCGCGTGCGCCAGCAGCGCGTAGGCGCCTTCCGTCTGATAGGAGACGATGTCGCGCAACGACCACCGTCCTCCGCGCCAGGGGTTCGTGAAGTTCCACGACCGCTCCCGCGGATTGTAACCGCGCTCGCGCGCCTGCAGCCGGTCGAACGGGACGTCGATCGGTGTCGCCAGATCGGCGCTTGCCGTCTCGGAAAGAATCCGCACGCCACCGTGGTAGTGCTGGTACGCGCGCGCCGGCGTCCACGCATCGTACGTGGAATTGATCGAGATCCCGGTTTTGCCCTGACCGGCGAGCTCCCACGCCATGGCGCTGCCGAGCGCGTTTGCGCCATCGATGAGCAGGGGATCGACGTTGGGCTCGACGGGATCGAGGTAGGGCGGCAGAAACAGCCGCGCCCCGTTCGCACCCATTTGATGGATGTCGTGCACGATCTGCGGGTGCCAGACGTTGTAGAGCGAATCGACCGTCAACTGCGTCTCGACCTGCGTGAACGCGTACCAGTCGCGGTTGTTGTCGTGGCCCGCGTAATGGTGGTACAGCTCGGGGGGCGACGTCCCTTCCGCGGTCGTGCCGATCGTGCGGTTGTACCACTTCGACACGATCGTGACGCCGTCGGGGTTCTGCGAAGGCACCAACCACACAATCACATTGTCGAGGATCGCCCGCGTGGTCGCGCCGGTATCGGTCGCCAACCGGTACGCCAGCGCCACGGGCGAGAGGTGCCCCCCCACCTCCGTCGAGTGAATGCTCGACGTGATGAGCACGATCGCCTTGCCGTTCTGCAGCGCCTCGCGGGCAGCGCGACTGGTGTGGAACGAGCGGGGGTCCGCGAGCCCCGCGTTCACTTGCCGGTAGTAGTCGAGGCGCCGCAGGTTCTGCGGGCTCGAGATCACGAGCGCGATGAAGGGCGCGCCCAGCGTCGTCTTCCCGAGCTCGCGGATGTCGACGCGGTCACTTGCCTTGGCCAGCGCTTCGAAATAGCGCACCAACACCGGCCACTCGACGAGCTTGCGATCGTCCCCGGGCTCGAAGCCGAGCACCGAGCGGGGCGTTGGAATGACGGCGCGGGCGGCGGGGCGGCGCGGGGCGGCGGGCGGCGCACTCCGGCGCGTCGTACGTTTGACAGGACGTTGCGCAGCCAACGGCAGAGCGAGCAGCGCGGCGGCCACCAGCCCCAGCACCCAGGGACGACTCGACATCAGTGCTGACTCGTCGTTGCCGCGGGCGCCGCTTCGCCGGTCCCGATCCAATGCGCGAACCAGGTGCGGATCCGCTCCAGCCGGTCGACGAGCAGCCAGGGCGGACCGGTGCGCGACAGGCCGTGGAAGGAGCGCGGATACCGCACAAACTCGGATGGAATCCCGCGTTTGCGCAGCGACATGAAGAGCTGTTCCCCGTCGGTGATCGGGACGCGCTTGTCGTCCTCCGAGTGCACGATGAGCATCGGTGTGCGCATGTTGCTCGCATACGTCATCGGCGACAGCACGCGGTACAGCGAATCGCGTTCCCATGGCGCGCCGTTGAACTCGTAATCGGTCAGCCCCTGCGCATCGGACGATCCGTACCACGAATACCAGTTGAAGATCGAGCGATCGGTTTGCGCCACCCGGAACCGGTTCGTGTGGCCGACGATCCAATTCGTCATGAAGCCGCCGTACGATCCCCCCAGGACCGCCATGCGCGTGGTATCGACCGCGCCCTTGGTGCGCGCGATCGCGACGTCGACCGCCTGCATGAGATCCTGGTAATCCTCCATCCCCCAGCGTCCGCGTGTCGCGAACGTAAAAGCGTGCCCGTAACCACTCGATCCGCGTGGATTGGTGAACAACACCCAATAGCCCTGACCCGCGAGCATCTCAAATTCCGGGAACAGGACGTTGCCGTAGTTCGAGTGCGGGCCGCCGTGAATCGAAAGCACGAGCGGATAGCTCTTGCCGGGTTGGTAGCCGTACGGCTTCATCAGCCACCCTTCGATCTTCAGGCCCAGGGCGCCGGTGAACCAGAACGTGTCGGCTGGAATGACCGCGACCTGCTTGAAGAGCGAATCGTTGAACGAGGTGAGGCGGCGTTCCGTCGCGCCGCTCCCCGCGCGGGCGAGTGGCGTTACGTACAGCTCGGTCCCATGCGTGACGTCACTCGCCGTGTAAGCGAGAGCGCGCCCGTCCGTACTGAGCGAGAAGCCGCGCAGTTGACGCTCTCCCGTGGTGACCTGACGAACCGGCCCCCCAGTGGCCGCCACGGCAAACAAGTGCACGTTGCCGTTGGTCTCGGCGAAGAAGTAGAGCGACTTGCCGTCGGCCGACCAGGCGGGGCTACTGGGGTCGAGACTCCAGTTTCCCGTCAGGCTTCGCGCCGCGCCGCCGCCTGCGGGAATGATGCAGACGTCGTTCTCCATCCCCCGACCCTTCGAGCAGACAAACGCGATCGTCTTCCCGTCCGGGGACCACGCGGGCGAGCTGCTCTGGGGGAAACCGGTGGGGAGGGCTCGCGTCGTGCCGTCGGCAACGTTCACGAGGGACAATGACGGCCAGTTTTCGTCCCGCACTTCCCGATTCTCGGTGGTGTCCTGATCGAACGCGATCGTCTTGCCGTCCGGCGACCACGCCGGTGCGTTCTGACTCAGCTCGCCGCTGGTGAGCTGGCGTGGTGTGCCGCCAGCGAGCGGAACGAGGTACAGGTGACTGGGGTGTCGGGTCTCACGCGGGGGCAGGTAGCCGCGCTCATCGCCGACGATCGGGATCGAAGTGTAGACGCGTCCATCGAAGCGCTTGGGATCGGCACCGCGCGTGATCGCCGTAGGAGAGACGCGAGTGCGCCAGGTCTCCTTCTTCAAGCTGTCCGGCTCTTCCCCGCGCCACGTATACGCGAGCCATTGGCCGTTGGCCGAGAAGACGGGCATCGCGTGCACGCCTTTGATCTGATACGCTTCGCCGCCCGGCGCGGCAGTGCGGAGAAACCAGATGTCGTCGTCCGAACCCTCGCGCTTGCTCGAGAACGCGAGCAGGGAGCCATCGGGCGACCAGTTCGGGTTCGACCCTTCCGTCGACGGGCTGGTGTAGCGGAACGCCGGCGCGGAGCCGTCGGCGGGCGCCATCCAGATCTCGTTGTGGCGCCGGTCTTTGTCCTCGACGACCGTGGTCACGACGAACGCGACACGCCGCGCGTCGGGCGAGAGCGCCGGACTGCTGACGACGGTCAGCCGATAGTAATCGGTGGACTGCCAGGGACGATCCTGCTGGGCCCGCAACGCCGCTGGCACAAGAAGGATTCCGATGACTGCCGCATGACGGAAACGCATAGGTGACTCGGGTGTCGGGGCGAGCAAAAATACGACGCGGACGTGCAAAAACTAGACGCGCCGACGCTGCCCCGTCGGTGCGTCTAGCTCTTGAACGTCCGCGCTTAGTTCATCTTGTGAAGCTCAACCCGCCTGTTCTGCGCCCGCCCGTCCGGTGTCGCGTTCGGAGCGATGTACCCCGATGCTCCGTATCCTCGTGCTTGCATCCGCATCGGGCTCACACCCTTGCGAGCAAGATACGCGCGCACCGCGGCGGCCCGCGCCATCGAGAGCCGGAGGTTCGTATAGCGTCGGCCCGTTGAGTCCGTATATCCGGCGATCTCGATTCGAATCTCAGGATTGGCCACGAGCGACCCAGCCACCTGATCCAAGATTGCATAGGACGAGGTCGTCAGCACCGACCGGCCGGTCTGGAAATTGACGCCCTGGAGAATGAGCGTCGGACGGGCGGGCGGCGCGCCCGGCGCCGCCGGGGGAACGGCGTGCTCCTCGAACAGCAACAAGCAGCCGAATTGATCCACTTTCGATCCCTTCGGCGTGTTGGGGCAGCGATCCCTGGAATCGGGGACGCCGTCGCCGTCGCTGTCGTGCTCGATCGGGCAACCACTTGCATCCACCTGAATCCCGGGCGGCGTGTTGGGGCACTTGTCGAGATAATCGGGCACCCCGTCTTTGTCGCTGTCGAGCGGGCAGCCCGTGGCGTCCACCGGCGCCCCCTGCGGCGTGTTGGGGCACTGATCGATTCCGTCAAGGACGCCGTCGCCGTCTGAATCGTGTGGGCACCCATTCGCATCAACAGTCGCGCCTGCCGGTGTGTTCGGGCACTTGTCGAGTCCGTCCCAGACCCCGTCATGGTCGGAGTCGATAGGACAACCGGTCGCATCAACTTTTGCGCCTGCCGGTGTGTTGGGACACTTGTCGATCGTGTCCGGCACGCCGTCGCCGTCGGAGTCGAGTGCTGCCGGCGCTGCGACCGGGCAGCCCTTGGCGTCAACCTGCGTTCCCGGCGGTGTGTTGGGGCACTGATCGATGCCGTCGAGTACGCCGTCGCCATCGGAGTCTTTGGGGCAACCGCGCGCATCGACGGTCGCGCCGGCTGGCGTGTTGGGACATTGATCGATGCCGTCGAGTACGCCGTCGCCGTCCTGGTCGTGCGGGCATCCGCGCGCGTCGACCGTCGCGCCAAGCGGGGTGTCGGGACAGGCATCATTCTTGTCCGGCACGCCATCGTGATCAGCGTCAGCGAGGTGTGTAACCGCGTCGGGTTGGAAAAACGCGAATCCCGCGGACGCCATGAGGTGCGTGGCGTTCTTCGATCCGCCGGGAAACGCGCTCGTCGTGTTGGGCGTGTAGATGCCGCGCGCCTCGAATCGCAACGCAAACCGCGAGCTCATATAGAACTTCGCGCCCGCGCCGCCGTGGTAGCCTCCGTCCGTGAACCGATACGGACTGGTGCCGCCGAAATCGAGGCGTGAGTATCCCCCGAGCACATAGACCGTCATGCGGCTCGCGTTCAAGGTGTTGATGACGAGGCTGCCGGCGCCGATCATCGGCTCGATTTGTGTGGAGGGTGCGGTGGTCTGCGGCGATTGGAAGAGCGCTTCGACTTCCAAACCGATCATCGGTGTGATGGCGTACGCGAAGCGGACGCCGCCGCCTGGTTTGTCGGCCAGATTGAACGCCTTGTCGTATTTCGTGAAGGCACCGAAGATGCCGACTTCGTAGCGGCGATCGTACTGCGCCTCCAGCCGCGTTGCCGTCAGCGCCATCAGCACGAATATCGGGGCGAGCTTTCTCACGTTAGGCCTCCGCATTAGTTAGTCTGCCGCAACTCGACGCGCCGGTTTTGCGCCCTACCGGCCGCGGAAGTATTTGGCGCGACCGGCTGCGAGGGACCGTACCCCGTGGCGACCATCCGCTGGGGAGCGACGCCCTTGCTGGCCAGATACGCGCGCACCGCATCGGCCCGCGCTTGCGACAGCCGCGTATTGGTCGCCACCGTTCCCGTGTTGTCGGTGTGGCCGGCGATTTCGATTTTGATTTCCGGGTTCGCGACGAGCGACGCGGCCACAATATCGAGAATCGTGTACGAGTCGGGCTTGAGTGCCGAACGTCCCGTCTCAAACGTCACGCCACGCAGGACGACCGGCGTCTTCGCTTCGTTGAACAGAATTGGACAACCGGCTGCATCGACACGCGTGCCCGCTGCCGTTCCCGGACACTTGTCCTTGGTGTCGTCGACGCCGTCACCATCTGAGTCCGTTGCCCGCTGGCAGCCAGCCGTATCCACCTCGGTTCCCGCTGGAGTGTTCGGGCACTTGTCGATGCCATCCGGCACGCCGTCGTGATCGCTATCGACGGGGCATCCCGTTGCGTCGACGGTCGCGCCGGCCGGTGTGCCCGGACACCGGTCGATCCCGTCGTACACGCCGTCGCCATCGGAATCTTTCGGGCATCCGCGGGCATCGACTACCGCGCCTCTGGGCGTGTTGGGACAGGCATCGAGACCGTCATAGACCTTGTCGCCGTCCGAATCGCTCGGGCAGCCGCGAGCGTCTACGGTGGCGCCGGCGGGCGTCCCCGGACAGGCGTCCTTCCCGTCGGCGACGCCGTCCAGATCGGCATCACGGAAGGCACTCGGTCCCGTGAAGATCGAGAGCCCGAGGGAGCCGACGATGTGGCCGGCCCAGTTGCCGTTGAGCAAGCCGGTGCTAGGCGAGTAGATCGCCCGGCCTTCGACCCGGACGGCGACGCGGTCGCCTAAGAACATCCGGTCACCAATCGCGCCGTGGAAGCCGTTATCGGTGAAGCTGTAACCGGGACGGTCGCCGAATTGGAGACGGGTGTAGCCGCCGAGGAGATAGAGAAGGTTGTGCTCGCTCCCCAGATTGAGGACGAGGCTGCCGCTCCCCAGCGACAGCGCCGCATTCGTCCCGCCCGCCCGCGGAGTGGGCTGCTGGTAGCCGAGGTCGAACTCGAGGCCGATCGCCGGGCTGAAGAAGTAGCCCAGCCGCCCGCCGCCACCGATTTGATTGTCCAAGGTGAATGCGCGGTCATAGCGCGTGAACGACGCAAATGCGCCGATTTCGAACTGGTGGGTGTGCTGGCCGATGCACAGCGCAGGAAAGGCGCCGAGACAGAACACCAGTAGTGTCGTCCGCGCGCGCATATCTCTCCCCGAGGTTGGCGGCACTCCACTTTAATAATCGGCCTCTCGTGAAGAAACCCCTGTAACCGCCATCACACGCCGGGGGGGCCCTGCCCCGTTCCTTTTAGGGGTGTCCGTTCCCCCCTCTGATGAAGCGGAGCGCCTGGGAAAGCTGCTCGGCGAGCGCCGATAGCTCAGTGGCGCCCTTGGCGAGGTCCTGAATGGCCCGGAGCTGTTCGGCCGCCGCGGCCGCAACCGCCTCAGCCTCCTGACTCGACGTCTGGGCGCCGGCGCGCGCCTGCCCGAGCGAGTCGGTAATTCGCGTCGCCAGCTCGGCGCTGTGGCGTCCGACTTCCGCTACCTGCTTCCCGGCACGGGCCGTTTCGGCGGCTGCCTCGGCGATCCGCCCGAGGTCCTGCACCCACGCCGCCGAGCTCTCGACGACCTGGCCGAGGTCGCCGCGGATGCGCTCGATGAGCTGAGCGGCGCGATCCAACGCTCGGCGCGTGTCCTGGACCGCCTTGCCGACGTTGCGCGCCTCCCGCCCGCTCGCTTCGGCGAGCTTGTGCACTTCATCGGCGACGACGGCGAACCCGCGGCCGTGAATCCCGGCGCGCGCGGCCTCGATCGTGGCGTTGAGCGCGAGCAGGTTCGTCTGATTCGCAACGAAACCAATCGTTTCGGAGAACTTTTCGACTTGCGCCGCTACGTCACGCAGCCGCCCGACTTCGGCGGCGCTCTCTTCGGTCGTGGCGCCAAGGTCCTTGAGCTGGCGAACGGCGTTCTCCGTCGCGGTACGCACGCGGTCGGTGGTCTTTTCCATCTGTGCGCCCGCGTCGCGCGTGCGATCACCGGCGGCGGCCAGCTCACCGGCGCTGTCCTTCAGCTGCCCGGCTTCGCGGGCGGCGACGCTCACCAGCGTCGCCGCCTGGCCGGCCCCATGACTGGCACGTTGCGCGGCCGCGGCCACTTCTTCGCTCGATGCGTGAATCTCCTCGGTCGTGGCCGTCAGCGTCTGCACGTACTGCGTCGTCTGATCGGACGCGCCGGTCACCGGGCGCAGCGAGCCATCGATCGCCACCATCAGCGCGAGCTGCGGCGCCAGCAGCTCCAGCAGCTCGCCGTCTGACTGGCGGTACATCGCGGGATCGGAGTGCCGCACGCTCCAGAGACCGACGAGCTGGCCCGCGTGGTAGAGCGGGATGAGCATTTCCGAGCCAGGCGTTTCGCCGCCCGGAACCACGACCTGATCGCGCGCGAGACCATGCGCCACGAGCGGGCGGTGCAGCCGCAGCGCTTCACCGGTCAGGCCGGCGTCGGAATCGAATCGGAACACGGCGGCCCCAGGTTGCGATGCCGTGTCGGCGACGAGCTCCATCTGACGCGTGCGCGGATCGTAGCGGGCAAAGCCCATCTGTTCCCACGGCACCAGCTGTCGCGTCAACTCCTGCACTCTCTGGAAGCTGTGGCTCAATGTGAGCTCGGCGGCGATCACCTGGGCGAGCCGCTGAATGAGGTGCAGCTCATCGGCTCGCACACCCAGGCGAAGCACCCGGAGACTGCCCCACGTCGCGAGCGCCAACGCACCGATGAGCAACGCCCGCGTCCCGGTGGGGATGATCGCGTGCATCACCGCCAGCCAGCCGAGCGCCAGGGCGGCAGACACGAGGTACACGATCGATTCCCACCGCAGCGTGAGACGGGCATCCACCCACGCGATCGTCTGCCCCAGGGCGAGCTCCAGATAGAACGTGCCGTTCACGATGATCGGTAACATCACGACGGTGACGGCGACGGCCCAGGCGTTGTCGGCCGACAGCGCGGCCGCTCCCGTTGCGCCACTCAGGCGGGCGTACATCAACCCCACGAACGTCGATCCCGCCGTCAGATGCGCGGCGTTCCCCAGTGCCGCGCGGACCGGCAGGCGGCGCAGCAGCACGTCGCCGACCAGCATCGCAAAAGGCGCGACGATGGCGGCGAACGCCCAGCTGCGGTCGAGGATCGCGAACAGCATCACACCGAGGACGTATGAGGAGAAGCCGTTGCCCGGAAGTGCGATGCCGTACCGGCGCGTGACCGCGGCGGCGAGGATGAGCAAGGCGCCCGCCAGCGGCAGGTTTTCGCCAGCCGGCACCCGACCGTTGACGTAGGCGATGAGCCCGGCGCCGAAACTGACGACCGCGGCGAGCGAAACCGCGACGCGGACGAAGAGCGCGGGCGCGGTCGAGAATCGCGAGAGGAACCGCATACGCTGTGGCGCAAGGTCGGCGCCGTGGCGCGGTGTGTCAAGCACGACTATCGTTTACGACATGACCGTCACCATCGAGTACTGCGTCATTTGAAACTACGAACCACGGGCCACCGGTCTGGCGGCCGAAATCCGCGATGCCTTTCCGCATGCAGAAGTGCGGCTGATTCAATCCTCGGGCGGCGTCTTCGACGTGGACGTCGACGGGCGCCGCGTCTACTCCAAGAAGGGCACGAAGCGCCACGCCGAACCGGGCGAAGTCCTGCGGCTGATCCGGGAGGGGGCCGCCGGCAGGCAGTGAGAATTGCGATCTCCACGGGCGGCGGTGACGCGCCAGGGCTGAATGCCGTCATCCGCGCCGTCGTGCTCAGCGCGGTGCAACGAGGCTGGGAGTGCATGGGGATCAGACGGGGCTTCGGCAGCCTGCTCGGCGAGTCGGAGCTGATGCCGTTGGGGCCCACTGAAGTCCGCGGCATTACCCACCTCGGCGGCACGATCCTCGGCACCTCGAATCGCGGTAATCCGCTCAAATGGCGCGTCCAGCGGCCGGACGGCTCCTGGGAGGAGCGCGACCGCACGCAGGAGCTGCTCGACTCGTTCCGCGCGAATCGTCTCGACGCCCTCGTGGCGATCGGCGGCGACGGCACGCTTGGTATCGTGCTGCAGCTCTGGAAGATGGGTCTCCCCGTCGTCGGCGTGCCCAAGACCATCGATAACGACGTCGGCGGCACCGTCACGACGTTCGGGTTCGACTCTGCCGTGTCGACGGCGACCGACGCGATCGACAAGCTGCACTCGACCGCGGAGAGTCATGAGCGCGTGATGGTCGTGGAGGTGATGGGCCGCCACGCCGGCTTCATCGCGCTGAGCTCCGGCATCGCGGGCTCGGCCGACGTCATCCTGATTCCCGAGATCCCATTCGACATCGACAAGGTCTGCGACAAGATCCGCCGGCGCGAAGCCGAAGGACGGCATTTCAGCATGGTCGTGGTCGCCGAGGGCGCCGTACCGAAGGGCGGCACGGTCTCGCTGATCCATCCCGCTCAGGAGCGCCTCGGCGGCATCGCTGAAAAAGTAGCGCATTCGATCGAGGAAATGACGGGGAAAGAGACGCGATCGTTGGTGCTCGGCCACCTGCAGCGGGGTGGCGGCCCGACGACCTTCGATCGGATGCTCGCGCTGCGCTTCGGCACCGCCGCGGTTCGCCTGGTCGCGGAGCGTCAATTCGGCAAGATGGTGGCGTTACAACCGCCGAATATCGTTGCGGTACCGTTGGAGAAGGCGCTCGCAACTCCGCGCCGGGTGCCGCTCGATTCTGACAGCGTTGCCACAGCCAGAGACCTCGGTATCAGTTTCGGGGACTGAACCAGGACAATATGTAACAACGGTCGGACAGCGACCCTCCTTCTCCGGAACTCGTAACCGTTTATCAACTAACCACTTACCGGCCAACACCAGCATGGCACGTCTCTTCCCTAGAGTGGCGACACCAAGGAGGCAGCCATGAAACGCATGTTCGTCATCGTCGGACTCTTGTTTGGTCTCGCCACCGGCGTCGCGACGGCCCAGACGCGGGTCGGCGTCTCGTTGAGTTTTGGAGACCCGTACTTCGGCGGCCGCGTTGTGATCGGCCGACCGCATTACCATCGGTACCCGCGCTCTTACTACTCCCGCTATCGCCCAGCCCCGGTGATCGTTGTCGAACCGCGCTACTACCACGCTCCTCGCGTGATCGTCGTGCGGCCACATCGGCGCTACGGGCACCGATATCATCGCGGCTGGTAGCTTGTCCCACCGACCCCGCCTTATCTTCTAGATGAAAAGGCGGGGAACGGGTCGTGTCACCGCTTCTATATTCCCGTAGTGCGAATCTCCCGCGACCACTTCCTTCCTCCCGATCCCCAGGCATTCCTCGCCGCCGAGCCGTCGACCGGGAGAGTCATCGTCATCGCCCCGACACGCGCTGCATGCGAGACCATCGAGCTCGCGCTCGGCCTGAACATCGAGACGCTGCTCGAGCGCGAGCATGGCGATGACATTCGACGTCTAGCCGGATCGGGCCAGGGGTTCGGGATTGTGGCGGGCACCGGCACCGGCAAGACACTCGCGATCCGCAGTATGGCGGAGACGATTCTCAAGGCGCCGCTGAAGGTCGGCGTCGTCAATCGCGAGCGAGAAGCGACTCCTGAGACCCCGACCTGGAACGTGGTCATCATCACGACCGGAATCGCCCGTCGGTGGTTCCAGGATGGCCTCATCACCGCGCAGGACACGCTCGTCGTCGACGAGATCCACCAGACCTCTGCCGAAATGGAGCTGTGCCTGGCGCTGGGGAAGCGAGCGAAATGCCGCTTCATCTGGCTGTCTGCCACGGTAGATCCGAGTTTCTATTCGGATTACCTCGCTTCTGCCGAGGTTCTGGAGACCCGGGCGTTTGATCCCGCAAAGGGAGCTCAGGTCAATGTCCTGGCGGAGCAGCCCCTCGAGTTCTTGAACGATCGTTTCATAAAGCGTGTCATGCGTGAGCGGCGCGGAGTTGCCGTCTTCGTACCGACCCGTGCCGAGGTGGAGCAGATCGCCAAAGAGCTGGGAGACCGCTGGCCGAACCTGGCGACGGCGTTTTACCACGGCGGCGAGCCGATTCGCGTCATTCGACCTTTTCTTGACGGTTTGGTCAAACGTCCGTTCCTGCTCGCGATGACTGCCGCGGGGCAATCCGCTCTCAACATCCGCGGACTCGATACGGTGGTGGTCTACGATGCGCGCTACACGAATGTCGTAGAACGTGGCAAGAACGTGCTGACACGAGCATACCTCGGGGCGAACGAGATACTGCAGATGGCTGGCCGCGTCCATGGACGGGTCCAGCACGGCGAGGTGTACATCCTCAGCGACCGCGACCTGGCGTTTGAGGATCTCCGGCCGACGGCTCCTGAGTTCCAGCTTGCCGGCGATGCAGAGCGGGTAGCGATCACCTGCGCGGCCATCAGCGTGGACGCCACCGAGCTCGACTTGCCCGTGCCGCTCGACCGCCGCGCGTATCGTGACAGCGTAGAGCTCTTAACTGAACGGGGTCTCATAGAACGTTGCCGGCTAACGAGTTACGGTCGCGAGGTCGAGGCCATGCCGGTCGAGCGGCCATGGGGCGAGCTGCTCTATCATGCCGAACCGTCGCTCGTTGCTCTCGTCGCGGTTGCATCGAACATCGACTCGCTGCATCGCATGACCCGAGAGGAGCGACAGCTCGGCGGCCTGATCGTGCCGGGGTCCGATCACATCACTGCGTACAACGTCTATGCGGAGGCCGTGAACAAGCACGGGTATCTCGGCGAAGTGTACGGTCTACCGCGTCACCTGTTCCGCGAAGACGACATCGAGCGCTGGGCTGAGGAGCGGGGCGTGCTCGTAAAGGCGATCGAAGACATCGCCCTGGGCACAGGCTCCGTGTATCGCCAGCTGGAGCTCCCCTTGCCCGCCAAGCTGCCCTATGGCGACCGCAAGACCCTGGAGCTTTTTGCTGACCTTTTGGCCAAGATCATGCCGTTCGGTCTGGTGATCGACGAGCAGACGGCAGACGGACGTGAGGCCCGCGTGAGTCGGAGTTCGGTCTGCGGCAGCTGGGGCGCGATTGCCGGATCGCTGCGTTATTTCGCCGACCGGTTTGGTGTACCGCGCGCGAGCATCGAGGGAACGCAGGTCCCCGAGCGGGCCATTCGGCTGTACGCGCGCCGAGGCCGGCCTGACGTGGTGTTCGAGCGGCAGCGCCGCCGTGAAGGGCTGATGATCGTGCGGACGGTCGAGTACTTCGGGTTCACGCTCGACCGGGAAGTCGAACCACTCCCAAGTCCATTCCCTGATGAGCTCGGCGACTCGGCCCGCCGGGCATTGATGGACGGGTTGCTCGCCGGCGAAACGCCGCATCCAGATCAAGGGAGAGTCCGGCGGGCGTTGGAGCGCTTCGGATACTATTGGCGGCGCTCGGGCGGTCGACTGAGCCAGGCACAGCGCGAGCACGTCGCCGAGCAGGTCGCGACGCAACTTTCGGGGGTGCGTTCGTGGGACGAGTTCATCGGGACTCGCGTCGTGCTCGACCCCGAGGCGGCCATTCCCGAGGGCGAGCGACACAGGCTCGATGCCCTCCCCTCATCGGTCTTTCTTTACGGCGACCGCGTGCCGGTCGACTACGATGTCGACCAGGGGGTCGGTGTGGTTCAGCTCCGACTCAAGGAAGGGCAGGCTCGCCGGCTGCATCCTCGGGACCTGCCGACCTTCGATCGGCCGGTGCGGTTCACGGTCACGCGCGGCAAGCACGAGGCGGTACGGGCGAGCTCGCTCGACGAGCTGCGGCAGGGATTGCGCAGTTTGGGAAGCGCGCACCGCGCGCGCGTGATGCGTGGCGGCCGCCGGCCCCGGCGCCGTTAGGACTTCTGAGTCACGTCGAGCAGGCTCCCGCTCCCGGAGCACTGGCCAGCGCGCGTTTTGATCGCCGCAGTGCGGGAGGCGGCGATCTGGGATGCAGCGGCTCGCAGCAACCGGCCGCGTGATGCGTAGTGATAGAGGATCAATCCTTTGACGACTCCAGCACGCCGGGCTACCGCCTCGAGGGTGAAGCCTTCGATGCCGCCGCGCTGCAGCGTCTGTACTGCGGCCGCGAGGATGTTGGAGCGCGTTGAGGTGGCGTTCTTAGGCAAGTTGGTCGTCCCGGCGCTCAAGGGGGTCATTAAGAACTCGTTAAGAAAAGGGACGCAAGGCGAAACGGACCAGCAACCTTTTGCCCTATGAACGAGTCTCATCTTGACACGAATCTAACAGCCCGCGTTGTCCGCATGAAACCTTGGACCTGCAAGTTTTGTATGAGGATAACCGACCAATGATCGACAAGCCTGTAAGCCCCGCGGGTAACCCCCCCGCCACGTTTTCCCCACTCGTGCGCGCCGTCATCGATTCAGTCAACGAGGGTGTCGTCATCTTCGATCAGCAAGGCCGCATGCTGTACGCCAATTCGTCGGCCCGGCGCGTGATCGACGGCCAGAACGGCGATCTCCGCAATCGACTCCAGACTCTCGGCGCCCGGTTCTCTCCTTTGAGAAACGGCGCACAGAGTCTCGGTGAAGCAGCGATCCTCCCTCCGACCGGTGCATTGACGCTCGCCGAACGCGAGCGGCAGGCCATCGCCGACACGCTGCAGGACACGAGCGGCAAACTCGCCGAAACCGCGCGACGGCTCGGCATCAGCCGCACGACGCTGTGGAGACGCCTCAAGTCCTACGGGATGGACGGCTTCCGCGCCTCTACCTAGGCTCCTAGCTTCTCCGGGGGATGGCCCCCCCCGCGCCGCAGCCGTTCGTCATTGAGGAATACGTCCGCTGGTCCGACGTAGATTTCGCCGGCATCATTTTCTACGGCTCCTACGTCCGTCTGTTCGAGATCGCCGAGACCGAGATGTTTCGGCATTGTGGTCTCGCGTACGCGAGGATGTTCGATCAGTACGACATTTTTCTCCCGCGCAAAGCCGTCCACAGCGAGTTCTACTGGCCGGCCCGCCTGGATGATCGCTTACGCATCGCCGCCTACGTGGGCAAAGTCGGCACACGGTCGCTGACGCTCCACTTTGATGTCTTGCGGCCCGACGTGTCCGCGCTCGGTGCGGCAGGATGGATGGTCCTGGTCTGTGTCCATCGAAAGACGCTGAAGCCTGCGCCTCTGCCGGCCGGATTGATCGCATCCCTCGCGCCGCACACGCTCAGTCCCGACGCCGCCCGCAAATCTCTCGGAGTCGCACCATCCCCGCGCTGAAAGCGGTCCCTGCCCTGCTGGTGCTGTTGACGGGTTGCGATCGAGGTAACCAGTCGCTGAGCCTCGAAGCGACCGTCGCATTCCCCCCGAGAGACACGGTTCGTTTTTCACTGCCGGCGACGACCCATCGCTGCTCTGGTGATGGAGGAACGATAGTGCTCGAGGCCGTGAGTCCCGAGGGCAGCGGTGTGCTCGTGCGTCTCCACTATCCCGACAGCCTCGTGACGGCGACTTATCCGGTCGTCGTGCCGGGGGACACCGGGGCGCGCGGCGCCGTGGTCGCGGTACGCTACCTGCTGCGCGAGGCGACCCACACGTTCTTCTTTGACAGCGGTGCGGTCCACGTCAATCGCGCGCGGAACCAGATCAGCGGTCGAGCCGACGGATCGGGCATCGAGAATGGCATCCGGACCCCGACCCACATCCAGTATCACGACCTTGCACTTCCCGCGGGCACCGACTCGGTGCCGTGCAACGTCGAGTGGTGACGACGTCGCCCGACGTACGCGTCGGCTTTATTGGATCGGGATTCGCGCGTCGCGTGCAGCTGCCAGCCCTCGCGCTCGTACCTGGGACCAAAGCCACTGCCATCGCCAGCGGTCACCGTGCCAATGCGGAGGCGGTCGCTCGGGAGTTCGGGCTGCCGCACGTCTTCACTGATGGGACGGAGCTGGCCCGCTCCACGGACGTGGACCTCGTGATCGTCTCGTCCACACCCGATACACACGCGCGGTACGCGATCGCGGCGCTGGAAGCGGGAAAGCATGTGCTGTGCGAAAAACCCATGGCGATCGATGGTTTTGAGGCTGCACAGATGGTGACAGCATCAGAGCAGCATCCCGACAGGTTGGCGTGGATTGATCACGAATTGCGCTATGAGCCCAACCGGCGACGCGCGCGCGAGCTGATCCGGTCCAACTCGATTGGCGAGCTGCGGCACGTGGAGCTGTCGCTCAAGCCGTACCTGCGAGGGGACGGCCGGCCGCAGACATCCGATGCCCCGTGGAGTTGGTGGTTCGATGCGTCTCGCGGCGGCGGTATCCTGGGCGCGGTCGGGTCGCACCTCATCGACTTGTTCCGGTTCTGGACCGGCAGCGAGATCACGTATGTCGCCGGGTTGGTCGAGACATTCGTCAAACAGCGGAAGGATGAAACGGGGGCGATGCGCCCGGTTACCGCGGATGACTTTGCGAGCTGCGTGCTTCAGACCGGAAGCGGCGCCGTTGCCACGATCACGCTGAGCACCGTGGCACACCACGGCCCGGGCCATGTTGGACAGGTCACCGGAAGTGAGGGAACGCTGCTCCTCACCGGCGAGACAAAGCTCGAGCTCGGTAAAGCAGGCGGGTCACTCGAAGACATCTCTGTGCCCGATGACCTCTGGGAGAAGACAAAGCCCAACAACATGTGGCACCGTTCGTTCGTGCGGTTGATGCGCGAGATGGTACAGGTGATCCGGGGCGGTTCGCCGCAAGGGGAGCCGGCCACATTCCGCGATGGCTGGCAGGTGCAGCGCGTGCTCGACGCGATCCGCGGCGGCCGCGGTGTCCGGTTAGATTGAGGTCGTGGCACAGACCTACTTCCGCAAAGGGTTCGGCCTCAAGGGCGTGATCGAAGGCGCGCTCACGGCCGACTATCACAGCCGCGTCGTCGATCTCATTCGCGAGTCGGGGTACAAGCTCGAGGTCGGCGACCTGACATTCCGGCTCGCCGGCGAGTTCGGGTTTTGTTACGGTGTGGACCGCGCGGTTGAGTACGCCTACGAAACCCGCACCAAATTTCCCGACAAGCGCACGTTCCTGGTGGGCGAGATCATCCACAACCCGCATGTCAATCAGAAGCTCGCCGCGATGGGCGTCGAGTTCTTGCACCGGCCGGATGGATGGGATGGCGAGTTCGACTTCAACGCCGTGAACGCCGGCGACGTCGTAATCCTTCCCGCATTCGGCGTCACGGTGCGGGACTTCGAGCGGCTCCGTGCCATCGGATGCGTGCTCGTAGATACGACGTGCGGATCGGTACTGAACGTCTGGAAGCGCGTCGAGGTGTACGCACGCGACGGCTTCACCGCCTTGATCCACGGCAAGAACTATCACGAAGAAACGAAAGCCACCTCCAGTCAGGTGAACAAATATCCAGGCGGCAAATACCTCGTCGTGCGGGACATGAACGAGGCCCGGGTCGTCTGCGAGTACATCGAGGGCCGGGGGGTGCGGGAGGAATTTCTCCAGCAGTTCAAGGGGAAGATGACCCCAACCTTCGATCCCGACCGCGATCTCCAGCACGTCGGAGTCGCCAACCAGACCACGATGCTGTCGGGAGAATCGCTCGCGATCGCCGGTGAGGTGGGGAAGAGCATGGCGCGGCGCTGGGGCACCGAGGCGCTCGGCGAGCATTTCCGGACGTTCGACACGATCTGCTCCGCGACGCAGGAACGGCAGGATGCCGTACTCAAGCTGATCGCGGAGCCGCTCGATTTGATGGTGGTGATCGGCGGCTACAACTCGAGCAACACGACCCATCTCGCGGCCATCTGCAACGAGAAAGTGACGACCTACCATATCGAGGATGCGGCTTGCATCGATGTGGAGGACGGGAGCATCCGCTACCGGCCAGTCGGCGCGCATGCAACCGAAGAGCGGCGCGAGCGGTGGCTCCACGAAGGCCGTTTGACGATTGGTATCACGGCCGGCGCATCGACGCCCAACAACAAGATCGGGGAGACGATCGAGCGTATCGCGGCCCTACGCGGGTAACGGTTTTCGGGTATATTTCGGGTCTTATGCCGCTGTCGCGCTTCCATCCGGTCATCGAACGCTGGTTCGCCAACCGCTTCCCGGAGCCTACCGAGCCCCAGCGGCGCGCCTGGCCCATTATCCAGGAAGGCGGTGACGTGCTCATCGCCGCGCCGACCGGCTCCGGTAAAACATTCGCGGCCTTCCTGTCGGCCATCGATGGCTTAGCTCGGCAGGGACTGAGCGGCCAGCTCCGCGATGAGATCCAGGTCGTCTACGTCTCACCGCTGAAGGCGCTGTCGAACGACGTTCAGAAGAACCTCTCGGAGCCGCTGGTCGAGATACGCGCGACCTTGGCGGAGCAGGGGCTGCCCGATGTCGAGGTCCGCACACTGGTCCGCACAGGGGACACGCCGCAATCGGAGCGGCAGGCGATGCTCAGTCGCCCACCCCACATCCTCGTCACCACCCCGGAATCGCTCTATCTCATCCTGACGTCCGAACGCGCCCGCGAGATGCTGCGATCGGTGCGGACGGTGATCGTGGACGAGATCCACGCGGTGGCCCGCGACAAGCGCGGTAGCCACCTCGCCCTGTCTCTGGCCCGGCTCGACGCACTCATCGGGAAGCGGCCCCAGCGAATCGGCTTGTCGGCCACCCAGCGGCCGATCGAAGAGATCGCGCAGTTCCTGGTCGGCACGAGCCAGCCGCTGCCGACGATTGTCGACGCCGGCCACATCCGCACCCTCGATCTCGCGCTCGAGATTCCGGGGTCACCGCTCGAGGCCGTGATGTCGGCGGAAGTGTGGGAAGAGGTCAACACCCGCATCGCCGAGCTGATCTCGCAGCACCGCACGACGCTGGTGTTCGTGAATACGCGGCGGTTGTGCGAGCGCATGACGATGCATCTGTCCGAGCGGCTCGGTGCCGATCGCGTGACCAGTCATCACGGCAGCCTCTCGCGCGAAAAGCGTCTGGAAGCCGAGGAGCGACTGAAGCGGGGTGAGCTGCTGGCACTCGTGGCAACCGCGTCGCTCGAGCTGGGAATCGACATCGGCAGCGTCGATCTCGTCATCCAAGTGGGTTCCACACGGTCAATCGCCACGCTACTGCAGCGGGTGGGGCGTGCAGGACACCGGCTGGGCGCGATTCCCAAGGGACGGGTTTTCCCGCTGTCGCGCGACGAGCTGATCGAATGCAGCGCGATGCTCCGGGGCACCCGTGAGGGCCGGCTCGATCGCCTGATCATCCCGAACAAGCCGCTCGACATCCTGGCCCAGCAGATCGTCGCTGCCGCGGCGGGCGAAGAGTGGGACGAAACCGCGCTCTACGAGCGCATGCGCTCGGCGTATCCCTATCGTGACCTCTCACGGGCGGAGTTCGACGCCGTGGTGCAGATGCTGGCGGAGGGATTCACAACCCGCCGCGGGCGGCGCAGCGCGCACATCCACTACGACGGCATCAACAGGAAGCTGACGGGCCGCCGCGGGGCGCGGATCGCCGCGATCACCTCGGGTGGCGCAATCCCTGATCTTGGCGACTATCGCGTGATTCTCGAGCCGACCGAAACGTTCGTCGGCACGCTGAACGAAGACTTCGCGATCGAGAGCACACCGGGCGACATCTTCCAGCTCGGCAACATGTCGTACCAGGTCGTGAAGGTGGAGTCGGGTCAGGTGCGCGTGGCCGACGCCAAGGGACAGCCGCCGACGCTGCCGTTCTGGCTCGGCGAGGCGCCTGGCCGCACCAATGAGCTTTCGGAAGAAGTCTCCAGGCTGCGCCAGGACGTGGCCGACCGGCTGGACGATCCTCCAGCGGCGATTCAGTGGCTGGTGGGGACGATCGGTCTGGCCGAGCCCGGCGCGCGACTGATCGTCGAATACCTGGCGGCGACGCGCGTGGTCCTCGGCACCATCCCCACGCAGAAGACCCTGGTGCTCGAGCGGTTCTTCGACGAAGCGGGCGGGATGCAGCTGGTGCTGCACGCGCCCTTCGGCAGCCGCGTCAACCGCGCCTGGGGACTGGCGCTGCGCAAACGCTTCTGCCGCAGCTTCAACTTCGAGCTCCAGGCCGCGGCGACCGAAGACGCGATCATCCTGTCGTTGGGACCGCAGCACAGTTTCCCGCTCGAAGACGTCTTTCAGTATCTGAAGCCCGCGACCGCCGAGCACCTGTTGGTGCAAGCGATGCTCGACGCACCGGTGTTCGGTACGCGGTGGCGCTGGAACGCGACGCGGGCGCTGGCGGTGCTGCGGTTCCGGGGCGGCCGGAAAGTCCCGACCCCACTGCAGCGCATGGAGGCCGAGGACCTTGTCGCGGCGGTGTTCCCCGATCAGCTCGCGTGTCCCGAGAACCTGGTCGGTGACCGGGAGATTCCCGATCACCCGCTCGTGAATCAGACGATCGCCGACTGCCTGCTCGAGGCGATGGATTTCCCGGGGCTGAAGCGCGTGCTCGAGGGGATGGAAGCGGGAGAGTTCACGCTGATCGCGCGGGATACCACCGAGCCGTCGCCGCTTTGCCACGAAGTCTTGAACGCGCGGCCTTACGCCTTCCTCGACGACGCGCCGCTCGAGGAGCGCCGCACGCAGGCCGTGATGACGCGCCGGGGTCTCGATGTGAAGACGGCGGACGAATTCGGCAAGCTCGACCAGTCCGCCATCGACCTCGTGCGCGAACAAGCATGGCCCGATCCCGAAACCGGCGACGAGCTGCACGACGCGCTCCTCATCATGGGGGCAGTGCCAAGCGCGGAAGCCGGCACTCACGCGTCTTGGAAGGACAAGTACGACAGCCTGGTCGGTGCCGGGCGCGTGACGACGGTGGACGGGTGTCTGTGGGTCGCCACGGAGCGTTTGCCGATGGTCCAGGCCGCCTTCCCGGGTGCCCTGAATGATCCGGCCGTCACACCGCCCGAGCGTGAACAGGCAAAGGTGTGGAGCAGAGAAGACGCGATTCGGGAACTCGTGCGTGGGCGGCTGGAGGTGATTGGGCCGACGAGCGCCGCGGATGTCGGAGAGGCTCTCAGATTGCCGCAGAGCGACATCGGCCTGGCCTTGGCGACGCTCGAGCACGAAGGCTTCGCGCTGCGTGGGCGCTTTTCCGCGGGCGTCGAGGGCACAGAGTGGTGCGAGCGCCGGTTGCTGGCGCGGATCCATCGCTACACGCTCGATCGGCTGCGCAGGGAGATCGAACCCGTCGCGGCCGCGGATTTTCTGCGCTTCCTCTTCAAGTGGCAACGGCTGGCCACAGGATCGCGCGCGGAAGGCCCGGCGGGTCTGGCCGCCGTGCTCGACCTGCTCGACGGCTACGAGCTGGCGGCGGGGGCCTGGGAGTCCGAGGTCCTGCCCGCGCGGCTCACCGACTACGATCCGCTCTGGCTCGACGGGCTGTGTCTCTCGGGGGAAATCGCGTGGGGGAGATTGACGGCAATTCGCAATGCGGAAGTGGGAATGCGGAATCGGAAGGTCGGACCAGTGCGCTCCACCCCGATCGCGCTCTTCCGCCGCGAGCGGGGCGAGGTCTGGAGAGCGGGCCATGCGGACGCCGATCCTACGACCCTGCCGCTCTCTTCGACAGGCAAAGCGCTGCTCGCGGCGTTCGAGTCGCGCGGCGCGCTGTTCTTTGGCGATCTCGTCAACGCGACGGGATTGCTGCGGACCGAAGTCGAGAAGGGACTCGCCGAGCTGGTCGCGTGGGGACTGGTCTCATCGGACAGCTTCGCCGGCCTGCGCGCCCTGCTTGTGCCGTCCGATCGGCGGCGGCCGCTCGGCGGTGGATATCGCCGCCGTGGCAGGATCGCGCCGTTCGGGGTCGAGACGGCCGGCCGCTGGGCCCGCACGCACGCCAAGCCGCCGATCGCGGAGGAGCAGGTCGCCGAGGCGATCGCCTGGCAGCTGCTGCGCCGGTACGGCGTGGTGTTCCGGCGACTCGTACAGCGCGAAACGCTGCTCGCGCCGTGGCGCGAGATCCTGCGCGTCTACCGGCGTCTCGAGGCACGGGGCGAGATTCGCGGCGGACGGTTCGTCGGCGGGTTCTCAGGCGAGCAGTACGCGCTGCCGGAGGCGATCGGCCTACTGAGGAGCACGCGGCGGGAACAGCACGATGGGGAGCTGATCGCCGTTAGCGGCGCTGATCCGCTCAACCTCGTCGGCATCCTCACGCCGGGGGAGGCGGTGCCGGCGCTCACCACCAACCGCATCCTGTACCGCGACGGTGTGCCGATCGTGGCGAAAGAAGGAGAAGGGAAGGGCGAGCGGTTCCTGGTGGATGTCCCGGCTGAAGAGCGCAACATCCTGCGGGGTGCGCTGCTGCGGCGGCGACCCGCCCCGCTGGTGCGCACCTACCTGGGCAAAAGTAGGGCGGCCGGCTAGACTTTCAGCTTTTCGAGGTACTTGCTGCGCAGCTTCGCGACCTTCGGAGCGATGACCGCGCGGCAGTATGGCTGACTCGGATTCCTTCTGTAGTACTCACGGTGGTATTCCTCGGCGGGATAAAAGGCCTTCAGCGGCTCTATTCTCGTCACGATCGGCTCGTCGAACACGTGCTCGGCCTCGAGCTCGCGCACGACTTCCCCGGCGGTGCGCCGCTGCTCGTCATCATGATAGAAGATGGCCGAGCGATACTGGGTGCCGACGTCGCCGCCCTGGCGATCGAGCGTCGTCGGATCGTGCAGCGTGAAGAACACGCCCAGCAAGTCACGATAGGAGAGCTGGTCCGGATCGAACGTTACCTGCACCACTTCGGCGTGTCCGGTC
>JACXTT010001657.1_pt1 | contig 36634 bp, 36 predicted proteins | sample 9270951 | NCBI WGS metagenome assembly JACXTT01 (sample SAMN15532306, study PRJNA645909) | rock metagenome | isolation source: weathered quartz diorite | place: Puerto Rico | collected 2017-06-21 | reverse complement strand
GTGGCCGGCGCGGCGCAGCATGGCCAGCGCCCGCGCACTGCGGTTGCCGCTGCGGCAGAACAGAATGACAGGCTGTTCGCGCTGGTCCAGCAGGGCCGGCACATGGGCCCCCAGCACGCTCAAAGGGATGCTGGCGATGGGCCGGCCGTGCCACTCGGCCTGCTCGCCGGCCGCGTGCTCGAAGGCCTCGCGCACGTCGACCAGGCAGGCATCGGGGTGATCGGCCAGGAAGGCAGCCAGCCGGCCCGGCGCGATATTGGCGCTGGCGTCGATGAGCGGCGCGTCGGTCGATGGCGCGCCCGCAATGGGCCGCTGCCAGTTGCGCAGGACGGCGCCGCAGCGGACGATGCGGGCGCAGGCCGAGGCGATGAATGCGTCGCTGGCGGTGGGGCTGAAGGACAGGCGCACGGCGCTGCCGGCCCGTTCGTCGGCGCAGCCCATCGCCACCAGCACGTGGCTGGGCGCGGCCTTGGCGGCGGAGCAGGCCGACCCTGCGCTGACCCGCACCCCGGCCGCGTCGAACAGATTCAACAGCTCGTTCGAGCTCACGCCGGGCACGCAAAAATTCAGGGTGGTGGGCAGGCTGTGCTCAAACGGCGCATTGAAGGCCAGGCCGGGAAACGCTTGTTCGAGCGCTGCGGCCAGCTGCTCGCGCAGGCGCCCCAGTTCAGCGGGACTGCGCAGCACCCCGCCCTGCTCCAGCGCGGCCAGGACGGCGCCGAAAGCCGCAATCCCTGCCATGTTTTCCGTGCCGGAGCGCAGGCCGCCTTCCTGGCCGCCGCCCACCATCAGGGGCGTGAACGGAGCGCCGCGCCGTACGTACAGCATGCCGATGCCTTTGGGCGCATAGATCTTGTGGCCTGAAAAAGGCGCATAGTCGATGCGGGTCGCGGCCAGGTTCAAAGGCAGCTTGCCCAGCGCCTGCACGCAATCGACCAGCCACAAAGCCTGCGGCGCATGCTGCGCCAGCAGCGCTTCGATGGCGCCCAGGTCGGACACCACGCCCGTCTCGTTATTGGCCGCCATGGTGCACACCAGCGCCGCGCGGGGCGCCAGCGTTGCCAGCACGTCGAGGCGATGGCGCCCTGCCCCGTCGACCGGCAGGGCAGTCAAAGTCAGTCCGGTGCCGAGAATGCGGTTCCAGTGCGCCAGGCACTCCGGCACGGCCTTGTGTTCGGTGGCGCCGTAGACCAGCAAATCTGGGGCCGATGTCTCCCCGGCCAGCTGGCGCGCGCGCACGGCGCATAAGGCTGACAGCACCGCGGTCTGGATTGCCTCGGTGGCGCCGCTGGTGAAAATGATGTCGCCGTCGCCCGCGCCCGTCACCGCTTTAGCACTGGCGCGGGCTCCTTCCAGCAGGGCCTTGGCACGCAAACCGGCCGCGTGGCTGCTGCTGGGATTGCCGTAGCGCGCCTGCATGGCGTCGACGGCGGCGTCGATGGCGGCGGGCAGGGTGGGCGAGGTGGCGTTGGCGTCGAGGTAGACTTCGGAATTCATTGCAACTCGGTAAAGAAAAAAGCAAAGAAAAAAACGGTTGGCAGGCGGCGATTTGTTTAATATATTACGTCGTTGCCGCGTAGAATACGTTCTAAATTGTATCGATTTGTTCCAATATTCAGCATAAACATCATATAAAAACGAAAAAATTAGAATGAATCATCTGGATAAATTTGATTGCGCCATTCTGGCGGCGCTCCAGGCCGACGCCACCCTGTCGATCGCAGCCCTGGCCGAGAAGGTGGGTTTGTCCAGCACCCCGTGCTGGAAACGGGTGCGCCGGCTGGAAGAAGACGGCTACATCCAGAGCCGCGTCACGCTGGTCAACCGCCACAAAGTCGGCTTGCCGGTGACGGTGTTCGTCAGCGTGCGCACCTCCGAACATGATGAAAAATGGCTGACCCGTTTTGCCGCCGCCGTGGTGGCCCTGCCGGAAGTGCTGGAGTTTCATCGCATGAGCGGCGACGTCGATTATCTTCTCAAAGTCGTCACCACCGACATCGACGGCTATGACCGTTTTTACAAAAAGCTGATCGCCTCGACGGCCCATCTGACCGGGGTGTCGTCGGCCTTCTCCATGGAGCAGATCAAGTATTCGACGGCGCTGCCGCTCGAACTGATCACCCGCGACATGCCCGCCTGATCCCCGCTTGATCCCACAAGGAGCCTGTATGAAGTTCGCCCCCCTCGCCGCGGCCATTGCCGCCCTGTGCCTTTACGCGCCTGCAGCTTCGGCCGACGACACGGTAAAAATCGGCGTGTCCGGCCCCCTGTCGGGCGCCAACGCGTTTGCTGGCAAGGACGATGAGAACGGCGTGCGCCTGGCCATCGAAGAACTCAACGCCAGGAAAGCCATCAAGGTGGGCGGCAAGCTGCTGCGCTTTGAACTGCTGTCGGAAGACGACCAGGGCGATCCGAAGGCGGGCGTGATCGTGGCCCAGAAATTCGCCGACGCCGGCGTCCATTTCGTGCTGGGCCCCTACAACTCGGGCGTGGCGCTGCCTGCCGCCCGCGTCTACAACGACGCCGGCATCATGATGTCGACGGTGGGCACGAATCCAAAAATCACCGCCTCGGGCTACAAGATGGTGTTTCGCACCGTGGCCAGCGACGCCCAGGTAGGCGCGCAGGTGGCCGCCTACGCCGCCAAAAATCTGAAGCTCAAAAGCGTGGGCGTGATCGATGACCGCACCGCCTTCGGCCAGGGCATCGCGATGGAATTTACGAAACAGGCGAAGGCGCTGGGCATGACGGTGGCGGGTCAGGAATTCACCACCGACAAGGCCACCGATTTCGCCGCCATCCTGACCCGCATGAAAGCGAAGAAGGTCGATGCGATTTTCTTCGGCGGCTACGCGCCCCAGGCCGCACCGATGGCGCGCCAGATGAAGGCGCTGGGCATCAACGCCAAGCTGCTGGGCGGTGACACCCTGTGCAGCCCCGAGATGGGCAAGCTGGGCGGCGACGCCGTGGGAGAGAACGTGCTGTGCGCCCAGGCCGGCGCCATCCTCGAAAAGCAGAAGGCCGGTCCCGCCTTCCAGGCCAGGTACAAGGCCCGCTTCAAGCAGAATCCCGACGTGTATGCCGCCGCGTTCTATGACCAGACCATGTTCATCGCCGAAGCGATGGGCGCAGCCAATTCGCTCGATCCTGCCGTCGTCGCCGCCGCCCTGCGCGCCAGCAGCCACGCCGGCGTGGTGGGCAGCTACAGCTACGACGCCGACGGCAATTTGAAGGCGTCGACCGTCACCATGTACACGTTTAAAAATGGCGCGCCGGTCGCGCTCCCGAACTGAAAAGTGTTTATGCATCCTTCCCTGATCCTGGGCGCGGCCCTGTCCTTTGCTGCCGTCGCCGCGCCTGCTATCGCGGCGCCTGAAGTGGCCTCTCAAGTCGCCCCTCAAGTTGCCCCTCAAGCTGCCCCTGCCAGCAAGCGACTCGATATCCTGGCCGACGCCTATTACGACGCCGTCGCCCGTTTCAATCCCGTCGACGCCACCGAAAGCGGCGACTCGCGCTTCAACGACCAGATCGGGATGGCGATCGCACCGGCCGTGCGCGCCCGCCAGTACGCCCTGTATCACGGCTTCCAGGACCGCCTGCGCGCCATCCCCCGCGACAGCCTCGATGCGAAGGGCCAGATCAACTACGACATCCTCGCCTATGAGCTGGCGACGGAATTGTCCTTCGAGCGCTTTCCCACCCACCTGCTGCCCCTCAACCAGATGGACAGCCTGCCCGTCACGCTGGCGAACTACGCCAACGGCCAGAGCGCCCAGCCTTTGACGACGCCGAAGCAGTACCGCGACTACCTGCACCGCCTGGCCCAGCTGCCGGCGTGGATCGACCAGGCCATCGCCAACATGCGCGAAGGCGTGCGGCAGGGCGTGACGGAACCGAAAGCGGCGATGGCCTCAAGCCTGCCCCAGTTCAAGAAGCTGGTCAGCCCCAAGCCGGAACAGAGCATTTTTTATACGCCCGTCACGGCCATGCCGGCATCATTCAGCGCAGCCGATCAGAAAGCCCTGCGCGCCGCGTACCGCGCCGTCGTTGCGGATAAACTCAACCCGGCGCTGGTTCGCCTGGCGGCTTATCTCGAAAAAGACTACCTGCCCGCAGCCCGCACCAGCACCGGCTGGTCGGCCCTGCCGCAGGGCGACGCCTGGTACCGCGCCCGCGTGGCCAGCCAGACCACCACGACCTTGACGCCCGAGCAGATCCACGCGATCGGCCTGAAGGAAGTAGCGCGCATCCAGGCAGAATTTGCCGTGCTGGGCCCGAAGATGGGCTACACGGGTCCTGCCAACGGCCTGCCCAACTGGGTGGCCGAGCAGCCCCGCTTCAAGCCTTTTTCGAGCGAACAGCAGGTGCTGGACGTGTATCGCAAGCTGGACGCCAAACTGCGCACCACGCTGCCCACCATGTTCACCCTGATGCCGAAAGCGCCGCTGGACGTGCGCCTCGAGCCGGAGCTGTCGCGCGAGACCGCCTCGGATCACTACTCGGCGCCCGCCGCCGACGGCTCGCGCCCCGGCGTGTTCTGGGCCGTCGTCAACGACCCGAAAGACTACGGCAGCACCGGCATGACCACCCTGTTCCTGCACGAAGGCCAGCCGGGCCACCATTTTCATATCGCCCTGCTGCAGGAACTGGGCCTGCCCAACTACCGCAAATTCGGCGGCAACAACGCCTTTACGGAAGGCTGGGCCCTGTACGCGGAAACCCTGGGCAAGGAGATGGGCCTGTTCGACAAGCCGGAGGATTATTTCGGCCACCTCAACGACGAAATGCTGCGCGCCGTGCGCCTGGTGGTCGACACGGGCATGCACAGCCAGGGCTGGACCCGCGAGCAGGCCATCGCCTACATGCGCGAGACCCTGGGTTACTCGGAGCAGGAAGCGAAAAACCAGGTCGAGCGCTACATGGTGTGGCCGGGCCAGGCGCTGGGCTACAAGATCGGCGCCCTCAAGATCGTCGAGCTGCGCCAGCGCGCGCAGGCGGCGCTGGGCGCGAAATTCTCGCTGCCGGCGTTTCATGCGGTGGTGGTGGGGGATGGGACAATGCCGCTGTCGCTGCTGGAGGCGAAGGTGGATCGGTGGATTGCTGAGAACAAGTGAGGCGTGGGGACTGGCGCTTGCTGGCTGCCCCGGGTGTTAGGCCGCCGACCAAAAGCAGGGACAGGCCGGGCCGCGCAAGGCAGCAAAGTGCCAGTCCCCTTCCGTTGCATGCTACTTCTGCATCAGGACCGGATACCGGCTCCACTCTGGCTCCCGATACCGCTCGCAATGCGCAAAGATAAAATCCAGCACCGCATTCTGATCGCTCAGTAGCGATGGATTGGCGCTCTTCCACGCCGCGAATTTTGCCGCCAGCGCCGGTTCGTCGCGCAGCAGTTCGGCCACGTGGTCTTCGAACACGTAGTCGGAATAGGCTTCCTTCTTTTCCAGCACGCTGTTGAAAAAACCCCAGCGGAAGAAACTGTCGTGCCCTTGCGGCTCGAGCATTTCGATGGCGTAGCGGGCCTGGTCCTGGTCGAGCGGCACCACGTAATCGCCCGCCCGCAGCTGCACGCGCTCGCTGCGTTTTTCCAGCACCACCTCGTCATGGAACATATGGCCTTCGTAGGCGTTGGCACGCGATGTCACTGACACGATGTGGTAGGTGTCGACCTCCCGCACTGCATCGGCCTCCAGCCGCGTCATCTGCACCCCGTTCCACTGCAAACGCTCGATCGCCTCTCGCCACTGCTGCGGCACGATGTAGGCGCGCGGTGGCGTCACCGTGACGTCGGCCGGGAAGCGGTTGAAGTAGGCGATCTCCCGCTCCCACGGCGCACTGCGGTCGTACGACAGGCGGGTGTAGTCGCCCAGCATGCTGGGACTGTAGCGGGCCGCGTAGCCCTTGAAACGGAAGCTGGACGGATGCGCTTCGTCCATCGCCCAGTGCACCGGCACCTCTGTCGCGCTGCGCAGGGCGGCGCGGTCGGCGCGACGCAGGGCCTGGATTTGTTCGCCGTGCGTGACGGTGAAGGCCAGCACCGCTTCGACCAGCGCGCGCATCGAGTCGTAGCGGTCCTTGAAGGACTTGAGCATGTGCGTCTCGGGCATGAAGCCGATCACGTGGTGCAGCGCCGCGTAGCCGGTCGAGAAACGCGGCGTCTCCAGGAATTCGGCGATGCCGTGGTCGGGACTGTCCTTGACGGGATTGACGTAGGGACAGGTGGGCCAGCCGCGCGCGTCCATGTCCGCGAACAGAGCAGGCAGCATGGTGTCGCGCAAAAACGGCCCCAGGCTGCCACCGAGCTTGTCGGCCTGGGTGTGGATCAGGGTCATGGTGTAGCTGTAGTCGGCACCATTCGAAGTGTGCGTGTCGACCATCACTTCCGGGTCCCAGCTGGTCAAATGCTGGTTGAAGACGCGGGCCGTCAAGGTGTCGCACTTGGCGAAATCGCGGTTCAAATCCAGGTGGCGGCTGTTGCCGCGAAAGCCGAACGATTCGGGGCCGTCCTGGTTGACGCGCGACGTGTTGTTGCGATTGAGGCTGCCATCGACATTGTAGATGGGGATGAACAGGAACACGGTGCGGCCCAGCGCGGCCAGACGTTCTGGCTCCACGCAGAAGTCGCGCACCAGCGCCATGCAGGCGTCGATGCCTTCCGGCTCGCCCGGGTGGATGCCGTTGTTGTTGAAGAAGACAGGGCGGCCGGCGGCCTTGATGGCGGCGCGGTCGAATACGCCGTCGCTGGAGACCACGCCGGCGTGCATGGGCACGCCCATGTCGGACACGCCGATCTGCTCGAAGCGCAGCACGGCGGGAAAGCGCTGCGCCAGCATCTCGTACCAGGCGATGCAGTCGGCCCAGCTGGTGGTCTGGTTCTGGTTGCCCTGTTCAAAGGGCGTGCGGAGAGTGATATCCATGGTCGGTGTCTGAAATGAGGAGGACAGGGCGCTACGATACAGCAGGCGGCGCGTCCAGTGGCAGGCGGATGGCGACGACGGTGCCGCCGCCATCGTCCACGTTCGGTTCAAAAGCGATGCTGCCGCCCAGGGCGTGCACCCGTTCGCGCATGCCGATGATGCCGATGCCGGCCGACGCGGTGGCGGCGTCGAAACCGGCGCCGTCGTCGATCACTTCGATCAGGAGGCTGCGCTCCGCGCTCGACAAGATCAGGGCCACCTGCGCGTGGCTGGCGGTGGCGTGCTTGATCACGTTCGACAAGGCCTCCTGCACGATGCGGTAGGCGGAGATGGCCAACTCATTGCCCAGCGTGGAAAAATCGCCTTCCGAGTGAAAGGTGAACCGGCACCCGGACTCCCTGTCGTAATGGCGCAGCATCTCCTCGACGGCGCCGTGCAGGCCCAGCATGTCCAGCACTTCCGGGCGCAGGCGGCGCACCAGCCGGCGCCCGCTGGCGTACAGGTCCAGGGTCAAGCGGGTGATGGCCGCCGATTTCTGCTTGATGGCGTCCAGCGCAAACGCATCACCCTCCTCCGCCTTCTCGGCCAGGTGCAAAATCGCCTGCGATTCCAGCCGCGCCGCGATCAGGGAGGCGTTCAATTCGTCGTGGATCTCGATGGCGATGCTCTTGCGTTCATCCTCGACGATGGAGTTGACCTTGGCGATCAGTTTTCGCTTGTCGGCATCGGCTTTCAGCGCTTCGTTGCGGGACGCTTCCAGATCCCGGGTGCGTTCGGCCACCTTGTTTTCCAGGTGCTGCTTCGATTGGTCCAGCGCCACCGACATCTCGCCGATCGAGGCCTGCAGCTCACCGATTTCTCCGCCTGTCGACACGGGCAGCGCCACCTTGTAGTCGCCGCCGCGGATCTGGCGCAGGGCGCCGATGGCGGCGCGCAGGGGCGAGGTCAGGCCGCGCGCCAGCAGCAGGGCCACGCCGGCCGATACCATCAGCGCCAGCGCGGCGATTCCCAGTTCGATCTGGAAGCGGCGTGCCTGGGTCGCCATCATGTTCGTCGGCGACATGGTCACCCGCACCACGCCCACCACTTCGGCCGGCTGGGTGGGCGGCTTGGTGTCGCTGGGGCCGGAGACGTGGGGCGCGCCGTTATCGGAAAACAGGTTCACCCAGATCACCTGTTTTTTGATGGGCGCCTCGTAGAAGCGGGGCTCCGCCTGCAGATTGAACTGGGTGCTGACGCTGACCGCCTGCTTCTGCGCGGCGTCCAGCACCTCGATCCGGTAAATGCTTTTATCGGACTGCACCAGGCCGTTGATGGTCAGGCGCAGGTCGGACAGATTGCCGGAGATGACGTTGTACTCGCTCGTCTCGGCCAGCGCCCGCGCGAGGATGCGGCCCCGCTCCGCCAGCTCCTCGGCCACCTGGGCGCGGTGCGAGTACCAGGAGTACCAGACGAAGGACGAGAACAGGAACACCACCGGCAGCATGGTAATGAAAATCATGCGGGTGCCGATGTTCCAGCCCTGCCAGAAGCGCAGTGTGTTCATGGCGCCTGCCGCGGTGCGGGCCGCGCGAAATTGCGCGCCGCGGCGCTCACTTCCAGGTCCAGCGAGCGGGCCACGCCGTCGTTGACGATGGTGTGGAAGTAGCGGGGAAACTGGGGCGCCGGCAGTTCGCCCGTGCTGGCGAAGGCGTGCGCCATTTCGGCCACCTGGGCGTCGATGTCTTCGATGTCCGAATAGGTGGTGGCCAGCGCGCCCGCTTTGACCATGTCGGCCGAAAAGCCGATCACGCCCTGCTTGTGGCGGTAGGTCGACAACAGGATATTACGGACCGTATCCGTGTTGTAGACGGCGCTGTCGGGCATGGCCAGCAGCACTTCCGCGGGACCGACGCGGTTCAACACCCGGTTGATGTCTTCGCCCGCAGTCATCTCGTCGACGGCAACCTGCGCATGGGTGCGCAGCAGGGGTTTGAGGTGCTGGGTGTCGGCGCCGACGATGGCGGCCACCTTGACGGGACGGCGGTACAGCAGTTCGATCAGGCGCAGCTGGTCGGCCGGCGCCGGCTCGGCGTAGACGGCCGTGATGGCGGGCGCGATGTCGCGGCGGGCGCCCGCTGCCACGGCCTGCACCACCTGGCTGGCGGTGAAGGCGGAGATGATCACGCTGTCGCGCACGTCGTCATCCTGGCGGCGCACGCAGTCGCGCAGGGCGGCCGGGCCGATGGCGATGTAGACCAGGCGGCGGCGCTGGGCCAGCTCGGTGCGGAAGCTGGCCGCGAGCGACGCCAGGCGCTGGTATAAATCGTCGGCGATGTGGCGGGTCTGGGCGCTGTCGTCGCCCGTGACGATGTGGAAGCGGAAGCCTTGGGCGGTGTCGTGATGGGCCGGTGCGGCGCGCGCGGGCAGTGCGGCGAACGATAACGCCAGCAGGCCAGGGAGTAACAGCGCAGAGCGCCGCCCCATCAAGGCTCGATCAAGCCGTGCTTGACGGCCAGACGGGTAATGTAAGCCTGGCGGTGCACGCCCAGCTTTTCCTTGACCGACTGGCTGATATTGCTGATGGTCTTGGTGGACAGCTTGAGGCGGTCGGCGATTTCCGCATTGGTCAGGCCTTCCGCCATCAATTTGAAAATCTCGAGGCCCCGCTGGTCCAGCTGCGATTGGGGCGAGACGTCACCCCGCACCGACAGATTGGCCAGCCGTTCGGCGATCTGGGGCAGGAAGTACAGCCGGCCTTCCTGTGCATGCCGCACCGCCGTCGCCAGGTCGGCCGGATCGCAATCCTTGGTGACGAAAGCGCGCGCGCCCAGACGATACGCTTCCTTGATCAAGCTGTCCTGGTCGAACTGGGTCAGAAAGACGATGTTCGCGGCCGGGTAGGCGGCCAGCAGGGAACGGGCGGCGTCCAGGCCCGTCAGCTCGGTGCCGAAGCGGATGTCGAGCACCAGCACGTCCGGTTTGAGTTCGGCGTACATGGCGCCCGCTTCCTCGGGGCTTTTGGCCTGCCCCACCACGTCCATGCCGCCCCCGGCCAGCGACATGGCAAAACCCGTCATCACGATGGGGTGATCGTCGGCCAGCATGACGCGGATCGGCCTCGTTTTGGGAGCAACAAGCGGGGCATTCAGGTCGGCAATCTTCGAATTTGTAACAACTTCCACGGCATCTCCTTGGGAGCGGCGCAGCCTGCTTACATCTGCTTACCATTGCGTGGCAGTTAGGTGTGCCAGGCCACGGAAGCACTTGCGCGCCGATGGGATCATTCTACACATGGCAGCAGGCATCAAGCACAGGATGCAGCGCAAATTCCCCGGGCGGGAACGGCATACTCTTACAAACAGCAACACGATTGCTAATAAAAAGCTTTTCAATTGCTAGTCAATAGCATATATTACTTCCAACAGGCAGCCAGATGCATATGCCAGCAGCGCCGGCGGACCAGCGCCCCCGGCCCATAACAAGGAGAACACCATGCATTTCTCGCAAATGAATGACAAGGGTGGTACCAAGTTCAGCAAGCTGGCCATCGTGGCCGCCCTTCACGTGGCCGTGGGTGCCATGTTCATCCACACCATCAACAGCCGGGGCGTGAAGCTGCCGAAGACGCCGGAGGAACTGGTGGTGATGTTCACCCCGGAAGCCCCGCCGCCACCGCCCCCACCACCTGAGCCGCCGAAGCCGATGCCGAAAACGGCGCCGCCGCAAGTGGTGGCCCCGCCGGTGGAAGTGCAGGTGCAGCAGCCGCCGCCACCTGATGCCGTCGCCGCCGTGGTCTCCACCGATCCCGCGCCGCAGCCGGCCACGCCGACGCCGGCCGCCGATCCCGGTCCCGCCACGCCGTCGCAAAATACGGGTGCGATGCGCACCGTCGCGCTGGCCGACGCCAGCGGCTGCGCCACCCCGCAGTACCCGGCCAAGGCAGCCCGCAACAACGAGAGCGGCACCGTGACCCTGGCCCTGCTGGTGGGCACCGACGGCAAAGTGAGCGACTCGCGCATCAAGTCCTCGAGCGGTTCGCGGGAACTGGACAAGGCTGCCGTGGCCGCGCTGTCGACGTGTACTTTCAAGCCGGCCATGAACGGCGGCACACCGGAACCGGGTTGGGCGCAGATCGCCTACGTCTGGACCCTGGAATAAATACCTGTTGAGCCTTGCCCTACCCGTCCCCTCGGGTAGGGTTTTTTTTCGCCTTTTTTCTTCAACGTTCAGACGCAAGGCCGGTCATGTCCATTACCTTTTCAAAGCCGCTCGTATGGACGGCAGGGATTCTTGCGTGCGTTGCGGTGGCGGCGCTGTGCCTGCGGCCGGCAAGCGTCCCCGCTGCGAGCTTCGATACTGGTCACGCGATGCGCGATGCGCGCCTGCTGTCGGCGGCGCCCCGCCCCATCGCCAGCGACGCCAATGCAAGGGCGCGCGCCTTCATCGTCGGCGAGCTCGCGGCGCTGGGCTGGTCGCCCGAAGTGCAGACGGCGCTGGCGCAAAAGAGCAGCATGGACCGCCGCCGCAATCTGCAGATCGCACTGGGCATGGTCAACAACGTGGTGCTGCTGGTGCCGGGGAGCGCGCCCGATCATGCGCGCCGGCCCGCGCTGTTGATCGCCACGTCTTACGACACGACGGAGCGCAGCCTGGGCGCGGCGGCCAGCGCCGCTCCCGCCGCGGCCCTGCTGGAGACGGCGCGGCTGCTGAAGAAAGGGCCGCCATTGGCCAATGACGTGGTGCTGGTGTGGCTCGACGGCGAGCGGGTGGGCGGACTCGGTGCGCGCGCCTTCGCGGGCCAACACCCGCTGGCCAAACGGATCGGTCTCGTGCTGCGCTTCGATGGCGGCGGCAGCGCCGGTGCGACCCTGCTGGTGGGCGCCAGCGGCGACAGCGCCGCCGCCATCAAGGGTTTTGCGCACGCAGCGCCCGCGGCCCATGGCGCGGCAGCCCTGCAAGCGATGTACCGCGAACTGCCCGGCGTGCAGATGGGCGATCTGGAAAAGCTGGGCAGCGCGCGCCTGCACTTCGCCAATGTGGAAGGCAGCAACGGCAGCGGCCTGGCGTCGCGCGACACCTTCGAGCGCCTGTCGGCCGATACGGTGGGCCGCACGGGTGCCACGATGATTGCGCTGGCGAGACAGTTCGGCGACGCTCCGCTGGCCCGGCCCGCAGTGGGCGCCGACCGCGCCGGCGCCCTGTATTTCGATGTGCCCCTGTTCGGCGTGGTGAGCTACTCGTTGGCCGGCGTGTGGGCCTTTACGCGACTGGCTTGCCTGTTGCTGGTGCTGGTGTGCTGCATCGCCGTGCAGCGCGATGAAGTGAGCCTGCGCGAGATCGTCGATGCGGCGCTGGGCTTCGTCGCCATCGCCGCCCTGCTGGTGCTGGCGGCCGCGCTGGTGTGGGGGCTGTTGCCATCCCTGCACCGGGGCTACGACGCCACCAACGCGGGCGCGGGCCTGCACGACGCCTGGTTCCTGGGCGGCTTCGCGGCGCTGGGCACCGCCCTGTTCGTGCTGCTGCAGCGGGGCTTCAGGCGCGCGATGGGGCACTCGGCGGCGGCGCTGGGGCCCGTCACCGCGGCCACGGTGCTGCTGCTGGTGCTGAGCTGGCGGCTGCCGGAAGCGAGCTATGTGCTCGCCTGGCCCTTGATCGGGACCCTGCTGGCGTATGGCCTGTTGTATGTGCCGCAGATCGCGGGCAAGTCGGGACAAAGGATAGGTTTGCGGCGCGCGCTCGTGCTGGGCGCGGGCGCCCTGCCCGCCCTGCTGATCATCGCCCCGGTGCTGAAGGACGTCTACGACATCACTTCTCCCGAGCGCAGCGAGCTGCCCATGATCGTGCTGGCCCTGCTGCTGGGGATGGGCAGCGTGCTGTTGACGGCCCAGCGTCGTTTTATCGTGCGGGGCCTGGGTGTCGCCGCGCTGGGCTGCTTCACGGCGGCCGGCACGGCGGCCCCGTATGGCGCCGCTCCCCTGCCGCAGCCGAACCGCATGGTCTATCTCAAGGATGCGGCGACGTGGAAGGCCTACTGGATGATGCCGGCCGGACCGCTCGATCCCTGGGCGCGCCGCTTCTTCCCCAACGCCACGGGGGCGCGCGTGCAGGTCGATGCCTTCGGCTGGAACAGCCGGCCCATGTGGCTGGCCGAGGCGCCCCGCACGGAGGTGGGATTTCCCGGCATCGCCAGCATCAGCGACGTCGATGACGGCAAGCTGCGCCACGTGCGCTTTCGCCTGCGCGCCAAGTCCGACGTGCCGTTCACGGACCTGGCCGTGACGGGGTCGGATGCCTTTCACAGCAGCGTGAACGGACGGGCGCTGTCGGACGGCCGCATGGCCAGTTATCAGCTGAGCCTGTACGGCATGGGAGGCCAAGAGCTCGATTTCAGCTTCGACCTGGAGGCGGACAAGCGGGCTGTCATCGAGGTGCACGAGCGGCGCCCCGGCCTGCCGGCGGGAACGGGAGAACGGCCGGACAATCTGCCGCCGCCCCTCACGCCCATGACGGCCACGACCATCGCGACAGATACGCTGGTGTTCCGCTAGGCAGGTACAATGTTTTCGCGGATACAGGGAGGATGCAACCTTTCTGCTTCGCTTGCTATTGACACCACCTGTCCAGGATCCCATGCGCACCCAGTTCTGTTCCGCCCTCCTTCTCTCGTTTGCCACGGCCGTGCACGCCGCCACGCCGGCAGCACCCACCGTGCAGGAAGGGCCCCTGCGCGCCCACCTGCAATTTCTGTCCAGCGATTTGCTGGAAGGGCGTGGCACCGGCCAGCGGGGCGGCGACCTCACGGTGTCTTACCTGGAAACCCAGGCGATGGCGCTGGGCCTGCGTCCCGCCAACGGCAACAGCTACCGCCAAAGCGTAAAAATCGCCGGGGTCAAGGCGCAGCCGGAACAGAGCAAGGTCGCCATCGAAGCCGGTGGCAAGCCCGTCACCTTGATGTTCGGGCGCGACTGGGTGTGGGCGCCGGGCGACGCCAAACCCCAACATGAGATGAATGCGGACCTGGTCTTCGTCGGCTACGGCATCACCGCGCCCGAACTGGGCTGGGACGATTACAAGGGCCTCGACGTGCGCGGCAAGGTGCTGGTGATGATGGTCAACGACCCCCAGCCCACCGCCGCCGAGCCGGACCGTTTTAATGGCAAGGGCCTGACCTATTATGGCCGCTGGACCTACAAATTCGAGGAGGCGGCCCGCCACGGCGCCGCCGGCGTGCTGCTGATACACACGGACGCCTCGGCTTCCTACGGCTGGAGCGTAGTGCAAAACAGCTGGCTGGCCGAGCGCTTTCAACTCGCCAACGCCGATCTGGGCAGCGGCATGCAGGGCTGGATGACGGAAGGTGCCGCGCGCACCGTGTTCAAGGACGCCGGCCAGGACCTCGACCGCCTGCGCGCCGCCGCCGAATCGAAGGATTTCAAGCCAGTCGCCCTGGCTGCCAAAGTGCGCGGTGAAACCCGCGCCGCCGTGCGCACGATCGAGCAGTTCAACGTGGCCGGCATCGTGCCCGGCACCGATCCGAAATTGAAAGACGAAGTGGTGATCTACAGCGCCCACTGGGATCACCTGGGCAAGCAGGGTGCCGGCGGCGACAATATCTATAACGGCGCCGTCGACAACGCCTCCGGTTCGGCCGCCCTGCTGGCCATGGCGCAGGAAGCAGTCAAGGCACCGGCCAGGCGCAGCCAGATGTTCCTCTGGGTGGCGGCTGAAGAGCAGGGCCTGCTGGGCAGCGCGGCCTATGCGGCGGCACCCCTGTGGCCGGCCAATAAAACGGCCGCCAATCTGAATCTCGACAGCCTCAACTGGGTAGGCCCCACCCGCGACATGAGCGCCAGCGGCAGCGAGCGCACAGAGCTGGGCCTTCTTGCCGCCGCCACCGCGAAGGCCATGGGGCTGGTGATCGGCGCCCCCAAGCCCGACCTGTCAGGCGGCTACTTCCGCAGCGACCATTTCTCCTTCGCCAAGGCAGGCATCCCCGCCTTTTCCGTCGGGGGCGGCAGCGACTACCTCAAGGACGGCGCCGCCAACACGGCCAAACGCAAGGCCTACGGCGAAGAGCGCTACCACCAGGTGACGGACGAATACGATCCGGCCTGGGACTTGAGCGGCATGGTGCAGCAGGCGCAATTTACCCTGAACCTGGGGCGGATGGTGGCCGATGCGCCGAAGATGCCGGCGTGGAAGGCGGGCGATGCGTTTGGGCGGGTGAGGGCGGGGGCGAATTAATCGAAGCCGGGGCCTGTCCCCATTCTCCGCTTCATTGTTACTGCAAAACGGGCGCTGAAGCGCAGGTAAAGCTTGAATGGGGACAGGCCCGCAGGGCCAGTCCCCGATGCTGCAATCGCTGCGGCCTATGTGCCCGTCAAACTCAAGATATTCCCGTCCGGATCCCGGAACCACGCCACCTTCATCCCCTCGCCCACGTGCACGTCGCCCTCGAGGGTGAGGCCCGGCATGTCGTAGTGCTCGAACTGCACGCCTTTCGATTTGAGCGCCGCGGCGATGGCGGCGATGTCGCTGCCAACGTCCCATAAGGCGCAGGTGGCCTGGTTGGTGCCGGCGAACGACGAGCGGTAGACGTTCAGTTTCGAGGGTCCGCAGCGGTAGGTCACCACTTCTTCGCCGGCGCCGCCGATGGCGCGCAGGCCCAGCACCTGCTCGTAAAAGTCGCGCGCCAGCGCCATGTCGCGCACGGCGATCATGGCGACGGCTTCCTTGTTTTCCAACATGACAGCCTCCTGTGGTTTCACGTGCCTGACAAAACCTTCACCGCGTTGCTCCCGCTTGCCGTGAAGGTGTTGTCAGGCACTCTCAGCGGGCAGCCGCCAACTGCCCGCGGCGGTATTCTCCCTGGCGTTCAAACATCCAGCCGGGGTACTCGGCCGGCAAGGCGCTGGCGGCGTTGATGGCGGCCAGTTCGTCGGCGGTCAACATCAGGCTGGTGGCAGCGATATTGTCTTGCAGTTGCGCGAGGCGCTTGGCGCCGATAATGACGCTAGACACCTGCGGCTGGTGCAGCAGCCAGGCCAGCGCGACCCGGGCCACCGTGACGCCGTGGGCGTCGGCGATGGGGCGCATGGCGTCGATGACTTGCCAGCCGCGTTCCTTGTCGACGGGCGGGAAATCGAATTCGACGCGGCGGCTGCCAGCTTCGGCTTGCTGGTCGCGGCTGTACTTGCCGCTCAACAGGCCGCCGGCAAGGGGGCTCCACACCATCAGGCTCAGGCCTTCGCTCTTGAGCATGGGGATCAACTCGCGTTCGAGGTCGCGGCCGGCCACGCTGTAATACGCTTGCAGCGATTGAAAACTTGCGATACCCAGGCGCTCGGAGATGCCCAGGGCCTTGGCGATCTGCCAGGCGGCCCAGTTGGAGACGCCAATGTAGCGCACGTGGCCGTGCTGCACCATGGTGTCGAGGGCGCGCAGGGTTTCTTCGATCGGGGTGGCGGGATCGAAGCCGTGCACCTGGTAGAGGTCGATGTGATCGAGCTGCAGGCGTTTCAGGCTGGCCTTGACGCCGTCGATGATGTGGCTGCGCGACAGGCCGCGCGCGTTCGGGCCGCTGCCCATTTCGCCGAACACCTTGGAAGCCACCACCACGTTCTCGCGGGGAATGCGCAGGTTCTTCAGGGCCTGGCCGACGATCTGCTCGGACACGCCGCCCGCGTAGACGTCGGCAGTGTCGATGAAATTGATGCCATTGTCGATGGCGTGGCCCACCAGGCTTTCCGCTTCCGCCTGCTGGAGGGTGCCGATTTTGCCCCACATGCCTTCCGAGCCGCCGAAAGTCATGGTGCCGAGGCAGAGTTCTGAAACGAAGAGACCGGTCTTGCCGAGTAGATGGTGACGCATGGGTAGCAGGCTCCTGGAAGTGAGGGGACGGTCCCCGGACAGACGTCCAGCATACCGCCGCGCCGCAATTTACGCTTTGGCAAGTCGATTCGTGCGCAGCAAGATGGACAGCACTGACGTTTGTGGAAGTGATGCAACTTGTACAGATTGACAATGTTGCCGCATCGCGTAGACTGGGACCCATTTCACGCACTGGAGGCCGCCATGCAGCGTCGTATCATCACCCTTGCCGTGTTCGCGCTGGCGGCCGGCGCTGGCGTGCTGAGCTGGGCTTCCATGCGGCCGCGGCCCGCCCACATCGCCGATGCCATGCTCGACGCCATCCGCGCCGAGCTGGACAGCAGCAAGGTCGCGGCCGCCATGGACGGCGTCCAAGCCACCATCGTCAACGGCACCGCCGTCAGCGACCTGTGCACGCCGGCCCCCGCCCGCTGCACTTACCGGGCCACCCTGGCTTACCGGATGGCGGAAACGGGCGACCAGCCCGTCACCTTTGTGATGCTGGAAGCGCGCACCGACGTCGACAAGTCCGTCGGCGCGCCGCCCCTTCCCGGCGCCTGGCGCTGGCAGGTGACGATGGCAGGATTCGGCGAAAATCGCAGCGTCAACGTGGCCACCGGCACCTATCTGAATCTGGCCAGCACGCCGCCCGCGCGGGGCACCAATGCCAGCCAGATTTTATTGAAGGCGATGGAGACCGGCATGGAAAAAGGTCTGGCCCGCAGCGGCTGAGGAATGCAAACGCCCCGGTTAAAAGTCCAGCATGATGCCGGCGCCCAGCGATTTCTGCGAATAGTTGTAGTCGATCAGGCTCTGGCCGTAACCGGCGAAGCCCTGCAAATACGCTTTCAAATTCGTCACCAGGGGGATGGCGACGCCGGCCTGGATCGCTCCCTTGCCGGTACCAAAATTGTGGCGCAGCAGGGTGGAATATTCGTAGCCTCCCTTGTCGTGGTAGACGAAGCGCACATCGCCATGACCCATGAAGTCGACGATGTCGATATTGTCGTTGTCCGACTTGCTGTTATCGAGCCGCTTCCACACGCGCGTGGTCACTTCCAGGCCGCCGCTCTCCACCCCCAGCGCCACATAGGCCCGGTTCCAGCTGCGCGACAGGGTCGAGCCCTGGCCGTTCGACTGGTGCGATGCACCCAGCGCCACGTAACGGATATTGGCCCAGCCCAGCTCCTTGTTGATCGGCAGCACCGCCATGAGCTCCGGCTGATAATTCGTCTCGCGGAAAGGGCTGGAATACTTGCGCGCATACGCCTGCCAGAAACTTTGCTGGGTGTACGCGCCCCACAGATCGACGGGCGAGCCGGCGATGCCCTCGATCAGCTTGGATTTAAAGCTCAGCTGATAGGTCAGCTCGGCGTGCTTGGCCTGGTAGCCGTCCGGCACGAACTGGCGGTAGGGACGGTCGTTGGTCGCGTTGCTCTGGTTGGCGATCAGCAGGTAGTTGTCGAAATACGGGTGGACCGCGTAGACGCCGCGGTTCGCCTCATTGTTCAACTCCCAGTCCTGGCTCATGCGGGAGATCGGCGTGGCCGGCGCCAGCACTTTGGTGGGCGGCTTGGCGGGCATCGCGGCGGCCACGGCATTGGCCGCTTCCGGCGATGCAGTGGCGGGCACGCCCACCGTCTGCTCGGCCTTTTGCAATTCCTTGGCGAGCGCGTCATAGCAGCCCAGCCGGGCGCTGGAATCGCCGATCACGGCGCAGCGCTGCAGGTATTGTTCGGGTTCGGCGGCGTGGGCATGCGCCATGGCGAGCAAGGTCGCCGTGCAGATCAGGGAGGGTGCGAGTTTCATGAGGGATTTGTATTGTGGACAATGAATTGAGGCGAGTATAGCCACTATTCATTTTTCATGAGGCATGCCACGGAACGCAGCAATGGTTTGCTCATCCGCAATAACTTGCCTACACTGGCCGGATGCCGTACCACCCCGCCCCCCCACACCCATGAGCGCCGTCATTTCGGCAGCACTTGCCTGCCTGCTTCTGAGCCTCCTTACCTTCATGCGCTACGGCCAGGACAAGGCGCGGGCGCGCCGCAATCAAAGACGCATCAGCGAACGCAGCCTGTTGATGCTGGGACTGGCTGGCGGCTGGCCCGGCGCCCTGCTGGCCCAAAAAATGTTCCGGCACAAAACCAGCAAGCCAGCGTTTCAAATGGCGTTCTGGCTCACGGTGGTGGCGCACTGCGGCATTCTGGCCCTGATCCTGTCATACAGTTGATATCGGGGCCGCATGCTGTTGGCGGAACTCCTGCGTCAAGCCGCCGTAGCCGCAGGCCGCCGCCAGTGCAGGCTAGCGCTGCGCCCGCAAATCCTGGTCCGCCAGCGGCCAGCTCCTTGCCAGCTGGGCGTCGACGGCGCGCGCATCGTCGGCCTTGCCCTGCGCCTTCAAAGCGCGCTGCAAGCCCGATAAAGCCCAGCCGCTGTGGGGGCGTGCCGTCAGCGCGGCGCGGTAGGTTGCTTCCGCCGCCGCGAACTGGCGGGCCTGCAGCTGCATGGCGCCCAGGCGCAGGCGGGGCGCGCCGGCCAGCATTGGTGGTTCGGCGTAGCCGTCGATTTCCTTCGAGGCGGCGACGGCCCTGGTCTGGGCGGCCAGCGCGGCTATACTTTCGCCCGCTGCCTGGGCGATCGCGGCGTGCAATTCCTGCTGGGCGCTGCCGGCCAGTCCCTGCACCAGCTTGTCCATGAAATCTTCGCCCCTGTATTTTTTCAGCAGGGGATCGGCGGCGGCATCGAGCGCCGCCTGCGCCTTGCGGGCTTCGTCCAGGCGGCCCGCATGGGCCAGCGCCAGGCCCCGCGCCATATTGCCCAGCGCGATGGCGATGCCCTTGTCGCCGCGCGGCTGCGGCTCGGCCAGCACGGCGTCCCAGCGCTGCAGTTGCAGCAAGGTCAGCAGGGGCAGGCTGCGTTCGTACTCCGCAAATACATGGTCGCCCTTTGCGCGCGCGGCCTTGCTGCGGGCGGTGGCCAGCGCCAGCTCGCTGCGGCCCTCCATCAAGGCGCCGTACCACTGGAAATGCAGATTGTGGCCGCGCCAGTCCTTGCTGATGCTGAAGTGCTGGCGGGTCAGTTCCTGGTCCATGGCGTCGTCGGCCGCCACCGCTTGCTGGTTGACAAGGGTGGCGTCGGCGTAGCGGCCCAGATTGGCGTAGGTGTGGGCAGGCATGTGCACCAGGTGGGGCGATTTGGGCGCCAGCCGGCCCAGCCGGTCGGCCGCGGCTTCGGCCCGCCGCGCCACCGGCACGGCATCGACCACGTGGATCATGTAGTGGTTCAAGCCCACGTGATCGGGATGGCGCGCGAGACCCGCTTCGACCAGGTCGGCCAATTCGCCGATGCGGCCGCCCGGCTTGCCCGTGTCGAGGTCCCACCAGGTGTCGCGGGTGGCCACCATTTCCGCTTCGGTATAGATGGCCAGCACGTCCGGATCGTCGCCAAAGCGGGCCTGCACGTCGCGCATGCGCTGGGCGTAGGCGATGTCGAGGGGATCGGCCCGTTCGCCGCTGCCGCCGGCCTTGCACAGGGTCATCGCCTGCACCACCTCGGGCGCATCCTTGGCCTGGCCGTAGCGCAGCACCATGGCGTCGATCAGGGCCTGGTCGCGGGCAGAAGCGCCGGCGCTGTGCTTTTTGGCATAGGCCGCGTAGCGCACCGCGTCCTTCAAGTCGCCGCGGTCGGTGTCGTTGATGTTCGGCCCCATCTGGTAGGCCACGCCCCAGGCGCACATGGCGCAGTCGGGATCCTGCGCCAGCGCCGCCTTGAAGGCCCGCTGCGCCTCCGCGGCATTGAAGGCATACACCTGCGCCATGCCCTGCGCAAACAGGGCGCGCGCCGCGGCATTGCCTTGCGAAGGCGCCAGGGTGCTGGCGCCGAAGCCATCGATGACGGGCGCTTTTGCCGCCGTGTCCACCTGCAAGGGCGCCATGCTGCAGGCGCCGATCAGCACGAGAACGAGAGGAGACAAGCGGCGGGCGCGGGCGGCAAGCGGCGATGGCATGGCGGTGTCCTCGGCAGGGGAAGTGCAGATATGATGCCATTTGACTAAGGCCGCGTCGATCAATTTATTGCGCACCCGGCGCAAACGCCCGCAGCCGGTGGCCATCCGGATCGAGCGCCACGAAGGTGTAGCCGAAGTCGAGCCGGCACGGTTGCTGCACCATCTCCAGCCCCGCCGCGCGCCACCGTGCATGACGGGCGTCGACGGCGGCGTCGTCCGCGAGGGCAAAGGCAAGCTCTCCGCTGCCCGCCGGCGCGCTGGCGCTGGGAATCACCGTGTGGCGCGACCACAGGCCCAGCATGACGCCCGAACTGAGGGCGAACATGGCGAAGGTGGGCGAGGATTCCAGCGGCGGCTTGCCCAGCAGGCTCTCATAAAAGGTGGCGCTGCGGCCAACGTCGGCTGCGTACAGGATGATGAAATTGGGGTCGCTCATGGGATTCTCCTTGGGTGGCGCCGGCAACAGCGCCGGACAGGAGAATGCTACGGTCGACTGCTGTCAGTTTCTGGCAGGAGCGATGCCCTGGCTGTCGCGCCACGCTTGCAGCAAGACGTGGCGGCGGCGGGGATAGCGCTGCTCGACCACCGTCATCGCTTCGATGCGGTCGGTCCGAAAATGCCGGAAGCCTTCGCGCAATTCGCACCATGCCACCAGCACCCGCAGCTGGTCGAAATAGCCGACCGTGCAGGGCCAGACGACCCGCACGCTGTGCACCCCTTTTAGATCGCGGTAGCGCAATTCCAGCTTTTTTTCCAGGCGGATCGCCTGGCGCAGCGGGCCCAGGTCGATTTCGCCGGGCGGCGGACCGGCCACCGGACCCAGCAGGGAAGTGTCGGCGTCGAGCGCCTGGCGCACTTCGGCCGGCAAGACGGCGCCGATCTTGGCCAGGGCCTGGCGGGCGGCGGCGCCCAGCCGCACGTCAGCCCGTTCGGCCACCCAGCGCGAGCCCAGCACCAGGGCCTCGATCTCATCGACGGACAACATCAGGGGCGGCAGCATGAAGCCGGGCCGCAACACATAGCCCAGGCCGGGCGCCCCATCGATGTGCGCGCCCTGCGCCTGCAAGGTGGCGATGTCGCGGTACAGGGTGCGGATGCTCACGCCCAGCTCGGCGGCCAGCTGTTCGCCCGTGACGGCAAAGCGGTGAGAGCGCAGCAGTTGGATCAAATCGAGCAGGCGTTGAGCGCGGGACATGGGCGTGGTAAATCGGAACGAATGAGCAGCTTGCAAGCATAAGAGCGTCTAACAAAACCTCCGGAGCAACGCAGCAATGGGGGGTTTGTCAGGCGTTCTAAAAGCTTTTGACAAGAATTTTGCTTGCATTATGCTTGGTAGCTGGCGCGCCGCGACGCCCATCCCATCAAAAATTAAAACACGGAGACCTTATGAGCTTGAAAGAACAGATTCAGCAGGCGCAAAACAAGTTGGCCGAATATATTGCCACCCGCGACGCCGCCGCCGCGGCCGCCCTCTACACGGCCGATGCCTGCTTCATGCCGCACGGCGCCCCCACCTGCGCGAGCCCCGAGGCCATCACCGCGTTTTACAAGGGCGCGTTCGAAGGGGGCATCGCCACGGCCCGCTTCACGACGGAGAACGTGGAAGGCGACGAGCGCCAGGCCGTCGAGACGGGCCGCTACGAGCTGTTCGCCGACGGCGCACGCTCCAGCATGATTGCCAGCGGACGCTACCTGGTGGTCTGGCGCAAGGAAGCGAACGGCTGGCGCATGCACCGCGACATGTTCAACAGCTGAAGCGCCACGCGGCCAATGTGGGGACGCGCACCGACCACCCCGGGCATGCCCGCCTAAGGTGGCAGCCATCCCCTTTGACCTTGCCGCCATGTCCGACATTCCCGAACCCTTGCGCGAGCGCGCCGCGCGCCTGCAGGCCGCTCGTCAGGCCGGCGATGGCGCCGCCATTGCCGCCCTGTACAGCGAGGACGCCCTGCTGATCCTGCCCGACGGCCGCCACCTGGCGGGCCGCGCCGCCATCGCCGCCCATTATCAGGACGTGGCGCGTTCTGCCACACGCGCCAAGCCGGCCGCCGCCCGCGAGCCGGCCTGTAAATTTTATTTCTTTCCCCCGCTGGTGCACGCCATCGCCACCGTCAACGGCCGCCACGGTGAAAAGCACTCGCTGGTCGATGTGTATCAGCAGCAGGCGGACCTGGGCTATCTGCTGGTATTTTCTTCGTGGACCTTGCGCTGAAGTCAGGACGGCAGGGCCGGCAGCACGGCCTTCGCCATACGCTTGACGCCGGCCGCACCGGGCCCGCCGGCCAAACGAAAACGGGCCATCACGGCCGCCAGTTGCGCCGCCTCTTCCTGCATGGCCGTCGTCGCCGCTGCGGCTTCTTCCACCAGGGCCGCGTTGTGCTGGGTGGTGGCGTCGATCTGGCCGATGGCCTTGTTGATTTCCTCGATGCCAGCGCGCTGCTCGACGCTGGAAGCGGAAATGCCGGCCACCACGTCGCTGACGTGGCGCACGCTGGCCACCACCTGTTCCATCGTGTGTCCGGCCCGCTGCACCAGCAGCGTGCCCGATTTCATCTGCTGCACTGAGGCTTCGATCAATTGCTTGATTTCCTTGGCGGCCGTGGCGCTGCGCTGCGCCAGGTTGCGCACTTCCGAGGCGACCACGGCAAAGCCGCGTCCCTGTTCGCCCGCGCGTGCCGCTTCGACGGCGGCGTTCAGGGCCAGGATATTGGTCTGGAATGCAATGCCATCGATCACGCCGATGATGTTGACGATCTGGTTCGATGCCGCGCTGATGGCGGCCATGGTCGTGATCACCTCGTCGACCACCTTGCCGCCGTCGGCCGCCTCGGTCGATGCGGACTGGGCCAGCTGATCGGCCAGCCTGGCATTGTCGGCGTTCTGGCGCACCGTGGCGGTCAGCTCTTCCATTGCCGCCGCCGTTTCCTCGAGTGAGCTGGCCTGGTCTTCCGTGCGGGCCGATAAATTCATATTGCCGCTGGCGATGCGTCATCGTGCAAGGCTTGCAAGCGCACGCCCCGCGCGGAATTTTGCATGCGCTACACTGCAAGGCACCGTCTCCGCTTTTGTGCCAAGGACATACCGTATGCATGCCGTGAGCAAGCCCGCTGCGCCACAGCTGCCCTACCGCCGCCTGGCCGACCTGCCCGGTCCGCCCGCCCTGCCCGTGCTGGGCAACGTGCTGCAGCTGTCGCGCACCCAGGTGCACCAATCCATGGAGCGATGGAGCAGACAATATGGCGCCCTGTTCCGGGTCACCCTGCCCGGTGCTCCCATGCTGGTGGTGGCCGATCCGGAGCTGATCGCGCAGCTGCTGCGGGCGCGCCCCGATACCTTCCGGCGGCCTTCGGTGACGGCGACAGTGGCCGCGGAAATGGGCGGCATCCCCGGCGTGTTCGAAGCGGAGGGCGAGCCCTGGCGCCAGCAGAGAAAAATGGTGATGCAGGCGTTCGCCCCGCACGCCGTCAAAGCGTATTTTCCCACCCTGGTCCAGGTGGCGCGGCGCCTGCAGGGCCGCTGGGAACGGGCCGCGGCGGCGCAACGCGCGATCGACCTCGGCGCCGAGCTGCGCCTGTACACGGTCGATATCGTGGCCGGCCTCGCCTTCGGCAGCGACGTCAACACCATCGAAACGGGAGACAATGCCATCCAGCGCGACCTCGACCGGATCCTGCCGGCCGTGGCGCGCCGCAGCCTGTCTCCGTTTCCCTACTGGCGCTACGTCAAACTGCCGCGCGACAGGGAACTCGAGCGCTGCGTGGCGCGCACCCGCCAGGCCGTCGACCACCTGTTGGTCCAGGCGCGCGAGCGCATGCGCGCCGAGCCCCAGCGCGCTGAGCGGCCCGGCAATATGCTGGAAGCCATGCTGGCCGCCGCCGCACAGCCCGGCAGCGGCGTGAGCGAGCGCGACGTCGCCGGCAATGTGCTGACCATGCTGCTGGCGGGCGAGGACACGACATCGAACAGCCTGGCCTGGCTGATCTGGCTGCTGCACCGCCATCCCGCGGCCATGCAGCAGGCGCGCGAGGAAATTGAGCGCATCGCGCCCGACATCGCCAGCCTGTCCATCGAGCAGGTCGACCAGCTCGATTTCGTCGACGCCTGCGCCCATGAAGCCCTGCGCCTGAAACCGCCCGCCGCCTACATTCCCCTGGAAGCCTTGACGGACACGGTAGTGGGTGACGTGCAGATCGCGCCCCGCACCATCGTCTGGTGCGTGATGCGCAGCAGCAGCCTGGACGACAGCTGCTTCGCCAACGCCGCCCGGTTCGATCCCGCCCGCTGGCTCACGGACGCCATCAACAAAAAAGCCGCCATGCCCTTCGGCGCCGGCCCCCGCACCTGCCCCGGCCGTTACCTGGCGCTACTGGAAATCAAGGTCGCCATCGCCATGCTGCTGGCGCGTTTCGAGATTGTGTCGGTCGACACGGCGCACGGCGGCGAGCCGGAAGAGGTGATGGGATTCGTGATGTCGCCGGAGAGTTTGCGGATGCGCTTGCGGGTGATTGGGGACTATCCGTGAACAAAGCGATCACCGCCCCAAGCGTCCCGCCGCCGATTGCTTGCGCTCCGTCGCACTGATCAAGCTGCCCGCCCGCCCCAGCCCGAACGGCGGCATGTTGACGTACACGGTCTCGTGGCTGCCCGCAGTGGCGGCGTAGGTTTCGTGCCAGATGCCCACGGAACCGTCGGTGCCGATCGATTGATTGAAAGCTTTCCAGGCCGGCAGATGTTCCGCCTGCTTGTTGCGGGCGTAGGCCAGCAGCTGATCCATCGAGCGCCAGTATTGCACCATCATGATGGTTCGCGAGAACCACATCTCGGCGTGCAGGAAGCCCAGTTCCGGCTGCGTACTTAACTCGCGGATCATGCGCGGCATGGCGCGCGCGACGGGCAGCCATTTGTGGATTTTCAGGGGCTGGTTGACGCGCATGCCGATCAGGAAGACGACGAAATCGCCTTCGATGTCGGCGGTCAGTCGTTCGCGGTGAATCATCGGGACAGTCCTTATGGTCGCGGCCCTTGCACGGCCGGCTGTGGCGAGCGGAACATCCAATAATCTTGGTCAATTAGCCACATTATTATATCCTCAATGCCGGATCAACCGGCTCGCCCCATCATGCAACTCTCTCTGTCTGAAGCACAGCAAAGCGACATGCGCCACGCCCATTACGAGGGCGCGCCGGGTATTTTTGTTTCCGGCCTGGTCTGGCTGGCTTCGGCAGTGGTCGCCTTTCGGCTGGGCATGGACCGTGCCGTCTGGACCTTGCTGATTGGCGGGGGCTGCATTTATCCCGTGTCCCTTGTGCTCACCAAAGCATTGGGGCGTCCCGCCAAGACGGCGCAAGACAACGCGCTCAATCAGCTGGGATGGCATCGACCATCCGGTTGATCCTGTGCTGCGCAATGGCCTATGGCCTGTTTCTGCTGAAGCCAGTACTTTTCTTCCCGACCATGATGGCGGCAATCGGCAGCCGCTACCTGGTCTTTGCGAGCATCTACGGCCGGCTGGTGTATAGGGTCATGGGCGACGTCTTGCTCGCCGCGGCTTGTCTGTGCTTTTTCATTGGCGCTGCGCCCGTCGTCGCGGCCAGTTTGGGTGGGCTGATCGAAGTGCTGTTTGCGCTGCTGGTGGCGCAGAAAGCCGGCCGCCCGGTAGGAGAAACGCGGTCGCCCCAGTCAGCACATTGAATCAGCACATTGAGGGACAATAAATCACCATCCTCGCGCGCGCCCACACTGGATTTTTTTGGAGGCGATATGGCGACGAATGCAGCGGACAAGCCTGGCGATCAGGTGCCGGCCACGGCGCCCGGGGCGGGCGAAGCGGTGTGTGAGGTGTGCAAGGGCAGCGGCAAGCTGGAAGGCAAGGAGTGCCCGAACTGCTGAGGAACGGGCAAGGTGATCGAGGGGATCGGCGGGGGTTGAGAAAGGGGCGCGCCGGGCTGCCGCGCGCCCCTTCAACTTCACGGCCCCGGATGGGTGTTATCCGGCAGCGAAGGAATCGCCCGCAGATATTCGTAGACGGCAGCCAGCTCCAGCTCGGTTTTCTTGCCGTAGGCCGGCCAGGGCATGACCTGCAGGATTTGTCCCGGCGGGTCTTTCGGGTTATGGCCGGTGCGCAAGGTCTGGATGAACTCGCTGCGGGTCAGACCGGCGGGCCGGCCGGCGTTGTCGGGCGTGAGATTGGGCGCCGTGATCGTCGGTCCGAATTGCCGGCCGCCAGACAGATACTCCTCCGCGTTGAGCCGCTCCGGCTCGCCCTTGTACGGGTCGCCGCCGGGGGAGTAGGTCGGGTGGCTGTGGCAATCGACGCAGGCGCTGGTGTTGACCACGTAGCTGCCCAGTCCCACCAGTTGCCTGTTCTTATCCTGCAAGTTCAGCACCACCCCGGGCGGCACCAGCGCATAGCCCCGCTTGACGGGATTTTCGCTGTTGATCAAGTCGCGCAGACTGTCCGCCGTCGCCACCGACACGCCCGCCACGCCAATCAATGCGGCCGCCACCCAGACGCCGCGCCGGCTGTTTAAAATTCGTTTCATCGTTCCCTCCCCAGAGTGATCAACGACCGCGGTACGCCCGCAGCTACGCCAATCAGTCTAGATGCCGGTGCGCGCGCGGCAAGTGTTTTCATGAGCTTTGTGAGTCAGCTCAAATGCTAGAAGGGCAAAATAGTGCCGCAATAAAAAATGTAAAGGGTGCTTGACAATCGATTTTGCCCGGCCTACTATGTAAAGCATGCTTTACACGATCAGCCCGGCGTGAAACACGCCGTCCAGCTTCCCGACAAATTTGGAGGAATCACATCATGCCCAAGCTGACTCACTGGATTGCCCAATACCTGATTGCCGTCGTCAGCATGTTTGCGCTGCTGCTGGCCGTCGACCTGCTGGCGCGTGGCGAGACCCTGGCGCGCGCCTGGCCGTCCTCGCTCCTCTGGGCCGTGCTCGCCTCCGCACTGTTTGTCGGCTCGCGCTATCGCAACATGAAGCGCGGCATCGAATGCGCTGTCTGCAATACGCTGGACAGGAACAAGCAAGCCTGAGGCCGGCGGCCGCACGGTTCTAGGCGGCCTGCAGCAGCGCCAGCAGGTCCGCCACCTGGTAGGGCTTGGCCAGCAGCTTGACGTGGGCAAGGTCGATCTTGTAATCGCTGTAGCCGGTGGCCAGCACGATCTTGATCGCGGGATCCCGCTGCATGATGATGCGGGCCAGATCGACCCCGTTGAGCTTACCGGGCATCATGACGTCCGAGCACACCCAGTCGATGGTTCCGCCAGCTTCAAAGATCGCCAGGGCCTCGTCGCCATTGCTGGCAGCGATCACTTGCAAGCCGGCGTTTTGCAGCGCAGGAATCATGGCGCTGCGCACCAGCGGATCATCCTCGACGAACAGCAAGGTGCCGCTGGCCGTCTCGGGCGCCGTGCCGGACCGGGCCGGCCGGGGCGCTGGCAAGGCGGCGGCCGCAGCGGCCACGACAGGCAGCAGGATCTCGACCGTTGTCCCCTGCCCTTCCACGCTGTACAGGCACAACTTACCGTTCGACTGGCGCGCGAATCCATAGGCTAGCGCCAGCCCCAGCCCCGTGCCCTTGCCGATCGGCTTGGTGGTGAAGAAGGGTTCAAGTGCCTTGGCCAGGACTTCCTCGGACATGCCCACACCCGTATCGGCAACGCAGATGCGCACATACTCGCCGGCGGCCAGGTTGCCGCTGGCCTGCTCCAGATTGAAGCGCTGGGTGCGGATTGTCAGCGTGCCGCCGGCGGGCATGGCGTCGCGTGCATTGATGACGATATTGAGAAACGCCAGTTCGAACTGCAGCGTGTCGACGCTGACCAGGCAGGCTGCGTCGTCGAAGTGAATCGCAAATTCAATATTGCTCGGCAAGGTGCCGCGCGCCAGCTCCTTGAAATTTTTCAGTTGCTCGCTCAGGCGTATGGTCTCGACTTTCGCTTCCTGTGGGCGGCCGAAAGCACTCAGCTGGCTGGTCAGCGCCACCGCGCGCTCGATCGCCCGCATGCACGTGTCCATCAAAGGGTGCACACGTTGGGGCTCGGGCTTCAAGCGCGCCAGTTGCACCGCGCTGGAAATCGTTTGCAGCAGATTGTTGAATTCGTGGGCGATGCCGCCGGTCAGGCGGCCCAGGGCTTCCAGCTTCTGCCCCTGCTGCAGCGCCCGCTCGGCCCGCTCGGCCTTGATGGATGATTCCGCCACCTGTCTTTCCAGTTCCTGGTTGGCATGGCGAATTTTCGCGCTGGCATCGGCAATGCGCCGCGCCACGGCATCGACCTCCAGCACGCCATGCGGCACGTACACCACCTCCTCGCTTTGCACCATGCGTTCCGCGCTTCGGCCCAGCTGCTCGATCGGGCGGATGGCCCGCCGCGCCAGCCAGCCCGCCGCCAGCAGCGCCAGGCCGATCAGCATCACCATCACGGTGCCCAGGATCGCCCCGGCCCGCAGCGCCGAATGGCTCACTTCCGATGCGGGCACGCTGATCAGCACAGTCCAGTCGGACAGGGGCACGCGGCTGTAAAACGCTTTGACCGGGATGCCTTCCAGGGTCGTGCTGTAATACACACCGCCGCGCGATGCGGACAAGATCTTCCGGGTGCGCTCGCTGGTGAGTTTGCCAACGAATTGCTCGGGATTGAGCGAGCGCGCCAGTACCACACCCTTCCGGTCAAGGATCGTGGTGATCCAGCTGCTTGGAAAGCGCTGCTGCAGCAGGATCGACTGCAGCACGGCGGCATTGCTGCCCATGCTCAGGGTGTCGAAATGATGGCTGTTTGGCCGAACCGGCACCTGGATGACGAAGTCGAATCGCTTGGCCACTGGCGCAAGAAACAAATCCGACACGATAGTATCGGCAGCGCCGCTGGCCTTTTGCAGGGATCCGATATTGGCGGCGCTCGTGGTCGGCAGCGGCGTGCCCAGTGGCCTGCGCGTATTGAGCAACTGCCTGCCCAAGGCATCCTTCAGGATGATGGTCGATTCCGGCGTGGGCGCCATCCGTTTGGCAAAAATGTAAAACGCATTCAAGTCGCCCGTTTCCAGCACCGGTGCATCGGCCAATGTGCGCAGCGTGGCCTCCCGAATCTTCAGCTCGCTGTCGACAATCATGGCAAAGCCGCGCGCCGTCTCGCGCAGATTGTCTTCCTGCTTGGCCTGCTCATTGGCGTAGACGTACCACACCGCCCAGGCCGATGCCAGAAAGGCGGGCACGAGGATGGACAGGACGAGCAGCAACAGCTGGTTTCTGAAGCGCATAGTGGGCAAATGAGTGCGGGATAAAAGCGGACAGCAGGTCTGCGCGCATGCGCGCCGAACCCGGTGACGCATCGATCAATGCATTCCCGTCACTCAGGTGGCGCCGAACGCTGATGTCTCAGCCATTGTACTTCGTTCCTTGGGGAATCAGACCGGTCAAGGCGCTCCGGCAGGACATACGCACCCAGGGTATCCGCCCGACATGGCGATCCATCACACGCGCGCCCTCTTGTTTGATAGCAGGCCGAAGCCAGGCGATCAGACTTTGCTCAGCTCCCTTCTTCACCGCACTGGTTGTCTGCCCCGCCTTTGATCCTTCCGACGGCGCGCAGCGCGACCCCCGTGTACTGTCGATCATTTTCAACCCACCCGGACCATTACATGGACGCCACCATGAACGCTTCCGTACTTTCGTTCAGTATTGTTGTGTGTTTCTTTTCTGCCGCATGTTGGGCGCAGTCCTCTGTGGCGGTATGCCCTTCGCTCATGGAGCAAGCGCCGCCGGCACCACCGAGCGGCACCCAGTGGCAAGGAATGATTTACCAGGGAAGTGGCGGGTCTCGGCTGGATTCAATCATGGTGTTCGATGGCCATCCGCGCGAAATGGTCAGCCTCCGGCCCGATCACATCAAGCAAACCAAAGGTGAGATGACTTCGACATGGCATCTGGAGCGGCCAGACCAGGGCCGCAGGTTTTGGCTTGCCTGCACCTATAGCAACTCGAGCGGCATGTTCGCCCTGCCCTTAGCGCCCACCATCCGCCAATGCCGCATCACGCAACGGGTATCGTCATCCGGCCGCGTAGCAGAAATGATGTCGTTCGCGTGTTCCTGAACGAGGAAGACAAGACGCCCGGGTAACAAGCCGCCGTGATGGGCGGCTTTTTTATGCGCCCGGCGGCAACGTCAAGTTGCGGCCGGATGCGCCCTCTCCTCAGTTTTATTGTCCTGCCAGCCTCTCAGCCCGCCAGTGCCTTTAACAAGTAAGCCGTGTCCCGCCGCAAAATCGACTCATTCAACCCCAGCTGCACCTTGCCCTCGCTGACCTTGCCGATCCGCACATTGGCCTGTTTCAGACGCTCGTCCAGGCCGGCCAGGCGCTGCGGGGCAATCTCCAGCACGGCCAGATTGCTGCCATTTTCCACCCGCTGCACCTTGAAGCCGGGCGTCCTTTCCAGCGCCGCCAGCAAGCGCTCGCCTGCCGCGCGCACATCCGCAAATCGCTGCTCGACGCCGTCGAGGGCATCGAGGGCCGGCAGCGCCGCCTGCCAGCCGTGGTAGATGGTGCCGCCGAACAGATGGCGCAGTTCTCGCGCGCGCGCCATCAAGGGCTTGGGACCGGACAGCACGCCACCGAAGGGCGCCCCCAGGTATTTGTAGAGCGAGACATACACGGTGTCGAAATGCGCGCAATAAGCCTGCACCTTGAATCCCGGCATCCCGCTCATCAGGAGCAGGCGGGCGCCATCGAGGTGCAGCCCGATCTGCTTGGACCGCGCCAGGCTGGCGATGCCGGCCACCAGAGATGGCGACAGCGTTGCCCCCTGCGCCCGCCGCACCGGGCTTTCCAGGGCGATGGCGCCCACCTTGATCGGATACGGCCCCAGCTCGGCACGCTCGATCGCCGCGCCAACTTCTTCCAGCGTGGGCGCCGCCCGTCCCGGCGCCAACGGGACCAGGTTGATGCCGCTCAGGGTCGTCACGGTGTTCGACTCATCCCGGTAGACATGACTCTCCTGCTGCACCAGCGCATGCTTCGCTTCGCCGCACAGCAAGCGCAGCGCGATGTGATTGGCCAGGGTCCCGGTCGGCATGAACACCGTGTCTTCCTTGCCGAGGAGGGTGGAAAACTTCGCTTCCAATTCCGCCACCGCACCGCCCGCCAGATAGCCGTCCACCGGCTTCGCATGCCGCTCGAGCAGTGCCTGCAGGCGCGCCGGTTCCGCCATCGGATCGCGCGGCAAGGCGTCGCCGGAGAGCTGGACCAGGGTGGCGTAGTCGGGGCCCGGCGCGGCAGACTGCCCGGTGGTTGGGGATGCATACTGTGCCTGCGCGCGGCTCGATGCCAGTGCAAGCGAGGCAAGCGGCAAGGCGCCCAAAAAACCGCGGCGGTTCAGTGTCATATGCTGTCCTCGATGGTGGTGAAGATGAGGCAGTATATGCGCATGGGAAATGCCAGCGCTGGTTCTGGGGATGGGCGCTGGCGCGACGTGCTTGCGCTGTCATACGCCAGTCATCATTCCGGCGCAGTCTGTGCATCACAGGCAAGCAAACGCCACCAGGTCACCATCGTACGCAGGAGAAACCCCATGTCCACACTGTACAACTTGCAGCAGCAACCCCTCCTCGCCCTGAACGGCGTGGCGCTGAAGAATTTTCACGACGATATCCTCGCCCACGTCGAAGGCGACACCCTGATCGATCTGCGGCAGCAGCGCCTTGCCAAGGTGGCCGACGGCGCGGTCTTCCTCAATGGCGAACGGCCGGTGGCGCACATCGATGACGGCTTCGTGGTCAACGCCTTCGACCAGAAACTGGCGCGCATCGAAGGCGGCAATGAACGCGAGCAAGCCCTGATTGCGGCGGGATTCATGCTGTTTTACGCTGGCAGCAGCTGAGCGGCATTCGTGCGCGAGGCGCGCCGCGCCGGCAGCCTGACCGCAGGGGCGAGGGCTACATCAATTCGGGTCCGGATACAAGTCGTGGTCCTCTGCAGAATGTGCCTGCGTGATGAGGCCGTGTCCGCCTGAAGACTCGCCACTCTTGCGAAACTCTCTGCATGTTGCTATCGACGGATGTTTGCCTCTTCGCGCTGAAGAATACGTCGCCACAGTGAGGGCGGCAGCCCGTTGGTCGCAACTAAAATGTTAGCGAACGGAAGCCCCAGTGTTCGTTTCAGAAGAAGCGCGCGATAGATGGTTTTGGCGGTGCGCCAGTCTTCTCTCGACGGTCGAGCAACCAATACGCACGGATCGCCGCGACGCCCGTTTCTCGCAGTGGATTCCCTATGCGCTTGCATAGTATTTTATCGACAAATTTTTGTTAAATTGGCTGCGCCAGGTGCCGGGTAATAGCGTACACCTGGACAGAAAATAACATCATTAAAATTTCGAAACGATTGCCATAGGGAACGTAGACCGTTGCGCCAACGAGCTGCGGTCAGGCCAGGCGTCTGCCGCTGCGCAAACATCCGTGCTGAGCGGAACAGAGAGCGGCCAACCATGCTCTCGGACGCGGCCTTGGCCGGCCATGCAGAGTGACGTCAACCCGCCTCGAAAATATTTGTTGCGTTCAAATTTTCTCGGGCGTATAGTTAGCCATATGGATAACTATAAACCTGCTCTTGACGCGATTTTCCATGCCCTGTCCGATCCAACGCGCAGGGCGGTCGTGCACCGCCTCGGAAGTGGACCGGCCACAGTCAGCGAGTTATCCGCGCCGTTCGACATGGCTCTGCCGTCGTTCATGAAGCACATGCGTGTCTTGGAGGATACCGGCTTGGTCAGTAGCAGCAAAAGCGGGCGGGTAAGAACTTGCAAGCTCGAACGTGACAAACTTGCCGCCGCCGAGCGGTGGTTCGAGGCACAGCGCGAACTCTGGACCAAGCGCTACGACAATCTCGACACACTTTTGAATCAACTACAAGGAGAACAGTAATGACAGCAACACTTCAGTTCGATTTCTTGGTGGATAAAGAAACGAGTACGCTTACCGTGAGACGCGAATTTGCCGGGCCACGTCAGCTCGTGTGGGACTGCCACACCAAAAGTGCTTTGCTGGACCGCTGGTTTGCGCCGAAACCGCTCACGACCAAAACCAAACATATGGCCTTCGAGGAAGGCGGCTACTGGCATTACGCCATGGTCACGCCCGATGGCCAGGAATACTGGAGCCGCATGGATTATCGTGCCATCCATCCGATCGACAGCTATGTGACGCTGGACGGCTTCAGCGATGAAACAGGTGTCATCAATCCCGACATGCCGCGCGCGCGCTGGGACGTCACCTTTACGGACCTGAATAAACATACCTTGGTGACGACCGTCGTTCAATACAATTCGCCGGAAGATGTGCAGAAGGTGATGGACATGGGGATGCAAGAGGGTATGGCGTCCACCCTCGAGCGCCTTGATGAATTGCTGCTCCAGTTGCACGCGTAACTAAAAAGCGAGCGCTAGGGTCACGTCTGGCAAACGGACACAGCTCGGCCGTGGCCGTCGACGCTGCCTCCTCACGGTCCAGACCGTGTCCGTGTGCCAGACGTGACCCTCAGCCTCCTGTGGCATCGAATGCACCGTCTGCTATACCCTCGACGAAAACCGGCACGCCTGAGGCCCGCGGCAGCATCACTTCCGGCTGACGCGCGCCGACCACGACGGATCAGGCCGACGCCAAGCGTCACTTTGCCTGGCTGATCCGCCAGATCACATTGCCGACGTCATCGGCAAACAGCACGCCGCCTTGGGCATCCTGGGCCAGGCCGACCGGTGCGCCATAGAGACTTTTTTCGTCGGCGGAATAAAAGCCGGTGACGATGGGCTGCGCGGGGCCGCTGGGCATGCCGTTGGCAAAAGGCACATACACAATCTGGTAACCACTGAGCGGAGCCCGATCCCAGCTGCCATGCTCGCTGACCAGGGCGCCGCCTTTGAACCCGGGCATGTTGTCGCCGGTATAGAACAGCAATCCGAGCGCGGCCACGTGTGAACCGAGAGCGTAGTCGGGCTTGATGGCAACCTTGACGAGGTCGGGCCGTTGCGGCTTGACGCGATGATCGACATGCTGGCCGTAATAGCTGTAAGGCCAGCCATAAAAGCCTTTTTCCTGCACCGAAGTGAGATAGTCGGGCACCAGATCGGCGCCGATTTCATCGCGTTCGTTGGCGATGGCCCACAATTTTCCGGATTGCGGCTCCCATCCCAAGCCGGTGGGATTGCGGATGCCGGAGGCGAAAATGCGGCTGGCCCCGGTGGCTGCATCGACTTCAAGCACGGCTGCGCGGCGGTATTCCACATCCATGCCATTTTCCGTGATATTGCTGTTCGAGCCGCTGCCCACATACAGTTTCTTGCCATCGGGACTGGCCAACAAGGCCTTGGTCCAGTGGTGGTTGACGGTATTTGGCAGATCGCCCAGTTCGACGCCTGGATCGGACATCTTGGTCTCACCCGGCGTGTAATGGTATTTCATGATGTTGCCGGTATTGGCGACGAACAAGGTGTCGCCAACCAGCTGGATGCCGAACGGGGAATGCAGGTGCTCGATATAGACGTGCTGCTCCCAGCCTGTACCATCGGCCTTCTTGCGGAGCAGGGTGACGCGGTTTCCGCCCTTGCCGCCCTTGCCCGAGCGGTTCTTGATTTTGCCAGCGATATACTGCTTGGGGGTCGTCAAGGCTTCTTCGCCGGGACCGTTCGCTTCCACCACCAGCACATCTTCATTGGGCAGTACCAGTACCTGGCGAGGATGCATCAGATTGGATGCGATTTTCTCGATCTTCAGGCCGGTCGCGACTTTTGGCATGCCATTGGCCTGCCAGCCGACGCCATCGGGCACCTTCATGGGCGGCATCAGAAAATCCTGTGGCGTCGGTAGCGGTGGATTGGCGCCGGTTTGTTGTGAGGGCGCGAATTGCGCCTTGTCACCGCAGGCACTCAACATCAGTGCCATTCCTGCGAGGCTGCCGGCACGAAGCCATTGTTGATAACGCTTATCCATGGCTCAATTCCCTATTCACGAAGCGGTCTCCCGCCGACAAAAAACGTCCGATGGCCATGGCCAGAACGGTAAGGACCGACAGCCACATACCGGCGGGCATCACGGCAAACGCGTCACGGCCATGCACGAAGGCATTGAACAGCGCTGCCACGATGGCGACCACATTGAGCCAGAAGTTTATGACCTGGCCGCCTGTACGCACGCGATGTTTGCTGAACCAAACCAGCGCCAGATTGATCAGTTGCGGAACGATCGCAACGATCAAACCAATGGTAATCATCCATGCCGCACCTTTCACCCACAGGGGGTAGCCCGTATTGAAATACGTAATGTCGAACACCATGGCGCCGACAAACAAGCCAAACGGAATCGGGTCGAGCACGTTGAAAACTGCTGTCGTAAAACTGAAGCGATGAAGGCGGGTATCTGATGTCATGATGCTTACCGGTAATGCGGCTCGTCGATTCCCTGACCAATCGCATGGGTGAAGTTGGGGGCTGCCGAAGCAACTCTTGGTTTGTTCATCAAGCGTAGCAGAAACACCACATTGACGTCGCAACATTGAAACCGTTTGAGCGCGTATTGACAGGAGAAGCGATGCAATTGGCGGATTGAAGCGCGATCAGCATCGCATATGGATGCCAAGCGTCAGATCTCAAAAACATACATCGGCTCGCCATCCAAAGGGACGATTGCAGGAAGGCAGCCACAAAAGAGCAAGCACGCCCTCGCGGTTTGCTACCTGAAGCAGGCTGAGGGTCAGATACCGTCTTGAATCGCAAGCTTATTTGCCAAATATTTTGCGTCGAATGGCTGTCCAGTTCGAATAACCCCGTAGATCAAGTGTGTCAGCTTGTGCATGACTGCGCA
>JACXTT010001656.1_pt1 | contig 36640 bp, 31 predicted proteins | sample 9270951 | NCBI WGS metagenome assembly JACXTT01 (sample SAMN15532306, study PRJNA645909) | rock metagenome | isolation source: weathered quartz diorite | place: Puerto Rico | collected 2017-06-21 | reverse complement strand
CCCAGCGCGTTGGGTGGGCGCGCGGCGAGGAGAGCGGAGGGACGCGCAGCGTCCCGGACGCGTGCCCCGCGGGGGCAGCGGGCCGCCGCGCCGCGCTCCGGGCCAGCGGTCCCTTGACCGCATGTGTCCGCGGGCCTACGATGAGCCGCCTCGATGACGTGCTCCCGCTGCGGTCAAATCCTTCCGGACGACGCGACGGCGTGCTCCGCCTGCGGCGCCCGTCCGGCCGGCGGCGACCGCACCGTGACCGGTTTCGGAACCGGCGGCGGCACGGGCTCCGCAAGCGACCGCACCATGACCACGGGCGGCGCGCCGCGGGGGGCCACCGGACCGTACTCCGATCGCGCCGCGGGCGGGCTCGCCCCCGGTACCCTGCTCGGGAAGCGCTACGACATCCTCGCGGTCCTCGGCGAAGGCGGCATGGGGACGGTGTACAAGGCGAAGGACCTCGAGCTCGGCCGTCTGGTCGCCCTCAAGGTGATCCGCCCCGAGATGGCGTCGCGCCCGGAGATCATCGAGCGCTTCAAGCGCGAGATCGTGCTCGCCAGCCAGGTCACCCACAAGAACGTCCTGCGCATCCACGATCTGGGCGAGGCGGGCGAGGTCCGGTTCCTCTCGATGACCTACGTCGAGGGCCCGAACCTCAAGGCCCTCCTGGAAAAGGACGGGCCCCTGCCGCTCGACCGGGGGCTCGCCTTCGCGCGCCAGATCGGCGAGGCGCTGCAGGCGGCGCATGACGCCGGCATCGTGCATCGTGATCTCAAGCCGCAGAATGTCCTGATCGGCGAGGACGACACCGCCTACATCGCTGATTTCGGGATCTCCCGCTCCCTGGCCGAGGGCGGGACCATGACGGAGACCGGCACCGTGCTGGGCACGGTGGACTACATGTCGCCCGAGCAGGCCCGCGGCGAGACGCCGGATCACCGCGGCGACATCTACTCGCTCGGGGTGATGCTGTACGAGATGTTCACGGGCGCCCTCCCGTTCCGCGCCAGCAACGCGCTGTCGGTCATGATGAAGCGGCTGCACGAGGACGCCCCGTCGCTGCGCCGGGCCCGACCGGAGCTGCCCGCCTGGCTGTCGGCGGTCGTCGCGCGGGCGCTGCAGCGCCGGCCCGAGGATCGCTACCAGAGCGCGCGCGACCTCCTGCGCGATCTCGATCGACAGCGCGCCACGCGCTCGTGGCGCCGGCTGGCGCGACCGCGCTACCTCGTGCCGGCGGCGGCGCTGGCCGCGGTTCTAGCCGTGTCGCTCGCGGCGGTCCGGATTCCATGGCCACCATGGGGCGCGTCCGCGCCGCTCGCGCCGCGCACTTCGCTGGTCGTGCTGGGATTCCAGAACGCCACCGGCGACGCGCGCTACGACTGGGTGCACACGGGGCTGCCCAGCCTGATCCGCTCGGAGATGATCGAGGCGAAGGCGCTGCGGCTGGTGGGAGAGGACCGCGCGCAGCAGGTCCTCTCGACCCTCAAGGTCTCGGACAGCGCCCTCCCACCGTCCGATACCCTGCGCCGGATCGCCGGGCTCCTGGGCGCCGAGAACGTCCTGACCGGGCGGCTCGTGCGGATCGCCGATCGACTCCGGATCGACGCCAGCCTGCAGACCGTGGGCACCCTGTCGTCATCGCAAGGCGCCGCGGCGGGGTCCCCCGACGCCATCTCCCTCCAGGTGGACGGCGAAGGGGATCGCGCCATTTTCTCGATGGTGGACGATCTGAGCCGGCAGGTCCGGGGCCGGCTCGGGGTCGCAGGCGGCCTCCTGGAGCGGCGGCGAGGGGCCAGCGATCTCTCGACCGGCTCGGTCGAGGCGCTGTCGCTGTATGGCGACGGCCTGGCGCTGGCGCGCGCGGGCAAGGATCAGGAGGCCGCGAAGCGTCTCGAGGCCGCGCTCGAGAAGGACCCGCAATTCCACGTCGCGCAGGCTCTTCTGGCCGAGATCTACGACCGTCTCGGGTATTCCGAGAAGGCGGTCGCGGAAGCGGGCAAGGCGGTCGCCGGGCTCGGGTCGACGTCCCGCTACGAGGCCGCCCGCATCCGGGGGGTCCAGGCCCGGCTCACCGGCAACAGCCCGGAGGCGCTCAAGGCGTATCGGGAGCTGTGCGACGTCGCCCCGAACAGCGCCGAAGCGTTCCTCGACCTGGCGTCGACGCAGGAGGACGCGGGCGACCTCGAGGGCGCCCTCAAGTCCATGCTGCGCGTCGTGGCCCTCGACCCCAAGCACCCGAGCGCCCACTACGTCCTCGGCCGCGTGTACTACAGGCTCGGGAAGGGCAGCGAGGCCCTCACGGAGTTCAATCGATCGCTCGAGCTGCACACCGAAGCGCAGAACGACGAAGGCCGGGCCGCGGTCCTCAACGGTCTCGGGAACACGTATCGTTATCTCATGGGACGTCCGGACGACGCGCTCAAGAGCTATCAGGCCGCCCTCGAGATTCGCCAGCGGATCGGCGACCGGCGGGGCACATCCGTGACGCTTCGGAATCTGGCGAACATCGAGCGCGATCTGGGCCGCTACGACGAGGCGATCCAGTCGGTCCAGAAGGCCGTCTCGATCAGCGAGGAGATGGGCGATCGAGACGGCCTGGCGAACGGCTACTCGGAGCTGGGAGACATCCACCAGAGCGCCGGCCGTCCCGAGGAGGCGCTGAAATCCTACCAGGAGAGCCTGCGCGTCGTCCGGGACATCGGCGACAAGACCAGCGTGGCGCGCAGCCTGGCGAACGTCGGCTACATCAACAGCGTCCTGGGAAAGTACGTCGAGGCCTTCTTCTTCCTGAAGGACGCCCTCGCCCAGCGCCGCAGCATCGGAGACAAGGCCGAGATCGTGCGCTCGCTCAACGACATTGGTCTGGTCGAGCAGGTGCAGGGACGTTACGAGGAGGCGATCAAGTACTACATGGAGGGGCTCGACCTGGCGCGCGAGATCGGCGACCGGCCGCAGACGCTCGTCTTCATGGTCAATCTCTCCGACATCCACGACGAGCAGGGCGAGTACGGCCCTGCGCTGTCGATGCTCGGCGAGGCCCAGAAGCTGGGCCGGGAGCTGAACGAGAAGCCGATCCTGACCTCCGCCCTCATCTATCTCGCGAGCGTCCGCCGGCACCTCGGCGCGTTCCAGGACGCCGACACCGCTCTGCAGGACGCGCTGCGGCTGGCCAGGGAGATGAACAACGCTCCGCTCGTGGCGGAGACTCTCGCGGGCCAGGCGTCCCTCGACCTCGAGCGCGGCCAGCGCGGCCGCGCCCTGGCCACGGCGAAGGACGCCGTCACGCGGGCGGAGTCGACGCACGATCACCGTCTCATCCTGATCTGCCGGTTGCGAGCGGCGGAGGCCGCCGTCTCGGCGCGGGACCTCGAGGAGCTGGTCAAGGTCGCCTCCGCGTCGGGGCTCGCGCCGATCGAAGCCGGCATCCATCTCGCCCTGGCGCGGCTCCATCTCGCCGCCGGGCGCTCCGAGGAAGCGGGTCGCGAGGCCGGCCAGGCGCAGAAGCTCGCCGCGACCCTGCGTCTTCGGGATGTCGCGTTCCAGGGTCGCCGCCTGGCGGGCGAAGCCATGAGATTGAAGGGACAGACGGCGCCGGCGGCCGACCAGCTCGCCGCCGCGCTGGACGACCTCGACGGGATGCGCCGGGGTCTGACCGGCGACGATTTGCGAGCCCTCCTCGCCCGCGCCGACATCGCCGCTTTCGCGCGGGACGCCGGGGTCTTGTTTCAGGATGCGAACCACCGGAAAAGCGCCGACCGTCTGCGCTCCCTGCTCGCGCCCTGAGGCTCGCCCGGCAGGGCGGATTCCTGTTGACAAAGCGGCCGCAAAGTGGATATTTGGAGGCGCCCATTCGCAATAACCCGCGCCAGACGTGCGCTTTATGCAATGAGGGGAGCAGAAAAGTGAATCGCGCAACGACGCAGCCCGTTCGATTCGTTCTGACCTGTCTCGCCATGCTCTGGGTCGCTGGAGCCTCGAGCGCCGGGGCTGCAGTCACGACCTACCCGGATCTGGCCTCGTTCCTGGCGGCTCTCGGCTCGACGACTCCCACCCACGAAAACTTCGACGGCTTCGAGGCGGGCACGCTGATCACGGACCAGGTACCGGGTGTCTCCTTCTCTTCGCCGAATTCGAGCAGCGAGGGGTTCTTCCCCATCCAGATCGACGCCAACGGCGCCGCCTCCAGCCGGCCGAACATGCTCGTGGGCGGCTCCGTCCCCGGAACGACCAGCGAGATCACCCAGGTCATGCTGCTCGACTTCTCGCCGTCCGTCTCGGCGGTCGCCTTCTACCTGACGGCCTACAACCCGGTGGCGACGCCCGCGTCCGTGCGTCTCGGACTCGCCGACGAGTCCGGCCAGACCTTTTCGCTCTCCAACACGAGCGAGAGCGAGCTGACGCCGGTGTTCTTCGGGGCGATCTCCGATCAGCCGATCGTCGACATGAGGATCACCTCCGGATTCGAGGGCGGCGCTTTCGAAGAGTACGGCATCGATGATCTCCGTTTCGTCGTGGCCTCCTCCGAGGACCTCGACCCGCCGGTCTGCAGCAGCCATCCCGGGACGGAGTGCGGCGTGCTCGGCATCGACGGGGCCGCCACCGATCTCGGCGCGTTCCAGTCGGGCATCCAGACCGTGCTGCTGGCGGAGGGCTCGAGCAACCTGAGCCTGACCGTTCCGGCGTTCGACCCCGGGTCGCGCAGCGTCACCTTCCGGGTGGTCCAGACCGACCCGGCGCACGACGGCCAGGGGAAGGTGCTCGTGACCGACGGGGGCGGGAACGTCTGCGTCGTCTCGGCGAGCTTCCGTGCGGTCGGTCCGGGCCCGGTCCAGAATTTCGTCATCTGCCAGGACACCGGGCTGCTCCTGTCCGTCGGCAACGACAACAGCACGCCGGCCGGCACCTCCGCGTGCAGCCTGAACCTGCCGGGGTCGGGCGACCCGGCGTTTCCGCCCGGCTACGTGCCGTCCCCGCCCGACGACCCGTTCCCCTGCCAGGTCCTGACGATCGATTCGCCGATCAGCGGCCTGACCGGGATGATCCTGAAGAAGGACGGCGTCTTCGACCCGACCCTCCGGCTGCTGTACTCGCACCAGGAGAGCGTCGGCGGGGTGCCGACCTTCCCGCCGTTCACGGACATCACCAGCTTCGTGCAGCAGATCACCTCGATCACGCTCGATCCGACCCGTCTGGGCGGTTCGGCCCAGTGGTCCCCGGTCAAGGTCACCTGCGCTCAGCAGAGCGAAACCGCCCGGCTCGACTTCTGCGCGGGCCAGCCGGCCGGCTCCAGCGGCCCCGACGCCGACGGGGACGGCTTCGGCCTGTGCGCCGCCAGCGCGGCGGACGTCGACTGCAACGATCAGATCGCCGGCATCCATCCCGGCGCCAGCGAGGTGTGCAACGGGCTGGACGACAACTGCGATGGTCAGGTCGACGAGAACAACCCGCCCGGGATCGAATGCCCGGTGCCGGGCCTCCTCGGGGCCTGCCGTCAGGGAAGGACGTCCTGCGCGACGCTGCCCTTGACCTGCCAGCAGACCGTGTTCCCCGTCACCGAGATTGCCTGCAACGGCATCGACGACGACTGCGACGGCCGCGTCGACGAGACCTACAATTTCTCCGGCTTCCTGCCGCCGATCAAACCGGACGGGTCGACCGCGTTCCTGAAGAAGCGCGGCGCCATCCCGGTCAAGTTCCAGCTGACCGACTGCTCCGGACGGTTCATCACCAACGCGGTGGCGACCATCGAGGTGGTGTTCGTCAAGAGCGGCGCCGGCGGTGAGGTGGTGCTGGACGTCACCTCGGTCGGCGGCGCGAACAGCGGAAATCTCTTCCGGTTCGATCCGGACTCGAACCAATACATCTATAATCTCAACGCGTCGGTGCTCGCGTCCAACTCGGTGTACAAGATCCGGGCTCGTCTCGACGACGGCACCGTGCACGAGGTCACGATCTCGATCAAATAGGGCCCGGGCGGACCGGCCGGCCCGCCGGGGACGTCCGGGCGGCGGGTCCGGCGATGGACTTCCTGACCGTCATCACGCCCGAGGGTACGAGCGCCCGGCGCGACATCGACACGCAGACCCTGCGCATCGGGCGGGCGTCGGGCAACGATCTCGTCCTCCAGGACCTCAACGTCTCCCGCAGCCACGCCACGGTCGTGCGGCGCTCGGACGGGCTGTACGTCCTCGATGCCGGGGGCAAGAACGGCACCTACGTCAACGACCGGCGCATCGCCGAGCCGACGCTCCTGCGCTCCGGGGATCGGGTGCGTCTCGGATCGACCGTCCTGATCGTCAACGGCTCCGCGCCGTCGAGCGTCGAGTTCAGCGATCGGCCGCTCCTGGGCGGCGCCGGCACCACCTTCCTGGCGGCCTCCGACCTGCGGACGCCCGACCTGCGCGACATCCCGATGCTGCTCGAGGCCACTCCCCCGCCGCTGCGCGCCACGGTGGCCGCGGTGGCGGGCATCCTGCAGGAAGCAAACGATGAGCTCGTGTTCCACCGACCCCTGCCGGAGATCCTCGAGACCATCATGGACCTGGCGCGGCGCGCGGTGCCGTTCGAGCGCGGGCTTCTGATGCTCACCGAGGGCGACCGGCTGGTGCCCCAGGTGATCCGCGTCCCGCCCGACGAGGCCGGGGCGACCATCTCGATCAGCCGGACGATCGCCGACCGCGTCCTGCGCAGCAAGGAGTCGATCCTGACCAGCGACGCGCTGCTCGACGATCGCTTCCGCATGGGGCACAGCGTGGAGGTCCAGCAGCTGCGCTCGGTGATGTGCGTGCCGCTGTGGAACAATCGGGACGTGATCGGGCTCATCTACGTGGACAACCGCCACCGGGCCGGGCTGTTCACGGAGGACAACCTCAAGCTGCTCGCGAACCTCGCGAACGTCGCGGCGGTGAAGATCGAGAACGCGCGGCTGTTCGAGCATGTGGTGGCGGCGGAGCGGATGGAGCAGGAGCTGCAGAAGGCGGCCGAGATCCAGGATCATCTCCTGCCCGCCCAGGGGCCGCCGATCCCCGGCTACCAGGTGTTCGGGGTCAGCGTCCCCTGCCGCGCCGTGGGCGGCGATTACTTCGACTACATCGAGCTGCCGGACGGCCGCTACGGCATCGGACTGGGAGACGTGGCCGGCAAGGGCCTGCCGGCGGCGCTCCTGATGTGCTCGTTCCAGGCCGGTCTGCAGGCCCTGTGCGAGATGGGTCTCCCGCCCGGTGAGACCATCGCCCGTCTGAACCGGCTCCTGTGCCGTCAGATACCCGAAAATCGGTTCGTGACCTTCTTCTTCGCCGTCCTCGACCCGGGGCGCCACACGCTGACGTACGTCAACGCCGGCCAGAATCCACCGTGCCGCGTGCGCCCCGGCGGCGCCGCCATCGAGCGCCTCGGGGCCACCGGCCCCCCGCTGGGGCTGATGAGCGAGGCGAGGTTCACCTCCGGGACGCTCGATCTGTCACCGGGCGACTTCGTGGTCTGCTTCAGCGATGGCGCCACCGAGGGTCGCAACGCCTCGGACGAGGAGTTCGGGGAGGACCGGCTGCTCGACATCGTGCAGAACGGGCTCGCCGCCACGCCGGAGGAGATCGTCCGCCACGCGACCACGGCGGTGGAGCGTCACTGCACCGCCTCGCCGCGGCAGGACGACGTGACGCTGGTCGTCCTGAAGCGTCTCATCTGACCGCCGCTCTCAGCGCGTGAACTTCAGGCAGGACTGGTCGACGATCCAGCGCGCGTCCCAGAAGCCTTTCGAGTAATCGTCCTTCGGGTTCGAGAGCATCTGCGACGTCCCCGCAAGCAGGAAGCCGGCGCCGGTCACCTCGCGGATGACCACGTCGTCGGCGATGCGGTGATTGTCGATGTCGCGGCCGCTGGCGGCGCGCGAATCGACGATCCCGAGAACACCGCCCGGCTTGAGGATCCGCTTCAATTCCGCCAGCGCCTGGGCCGGGGACTTGAGATCGTGGTAGTTGCGGATCGTCACCACCGCGTCGTACGACCCCGCGGGGATCTTCGCGAGCGCCTTGATCAGGTCGTCGCCGAACCCCTGCGGCTCGGGCAGCGGGACCTCCTCGACGTTCGCCAGGCCGAGCGGCTTGAAGCGCTTGTCGAAGTTCTCATGGTCGTATGAGGCGAACCCCGTGACCCGACCCTTCGGACCGACCGCCTGGCTGAGAAGCAGGGTCACGTAGCCATTCCCCGGAAACAGGTCCATCACCTTCATGCCGTCCTTGATGCCCCAGAAGGCGAACAGCTCGGCCGGCTTGTTGTAGGCATCCCGGTCCTTGTCGGTATCGGTGCGTCCCTTGGCGTTCAGATCGAGCGTCCCTGCGGACGCGCAAGGGGTCGCGGCGGCGCCGACCAGCACGGCGAGAAGCAGAGCGGCAGGAAACAGCAAAGCAGAACGACTACCGGGTCCGGTCATCGGGCAGCTCCTCCTGTTCGATTCTGTGCAGGGGGAGCCGCCTTGTATCACGCGCGGCCGGACCCGGTCAATGCGCCCGGTGTCTCAACGGGCCCAGTATCCGGCGAGCCAGATCTCGCCGCCGCCTCGGTAGGCGTAATGGCCGGGAACCCAGTACGGCTGGCAGTACCCGGGACCCACCACGACCGGCGCCGGCCCATAGTATGCGGGCGCGTAATAGTAAGGAGCCGGCGGTGCGTAGTAGGCGCCGTAGGCGAAGAACGGCAGACCGAGACCGAAGGAGATGCTGGTGTGGTAGCGCGGTCTCGGCGCATAGTAGGACGCGCGATACCCGTAGCCCCCACGCACCGCCCGGCGACCCCGGTAATAGCCATCGTGGTCCGCCAGGGCCGGGGTCGCCAGGGTCAGACCCAGGACCGCCACCGCCGCCATCGCCAGAATCTTCTTCATGGCCGCCTCCTGCACCTCCCTCCCGGCGCTGGCCTCGGATCCTTCCGGGACCCGCCGGGGCTCGCACCGGGCCCTACTGCAAACGGGCTGCCAGGCACGGTCGGACCGATCGACGGCTGCAAGCCCGCTCCGGCGGGCAGTCTGTACCCCGCCGTGGTCACCCCGGAGGCCCCGCCGACCGGTTCCGCGGACAAGAAAAGGGGGCGGCCCTGGTGCGCCACCCCCTCTCTGACAGGAACGAAAGCGGACTCAGTACGCGACGAACGGATCGGTACGGACGACCCGGACCGGGACGCCGTCGATGTCGGCCGGCACCCGTGACTGGGCCGGCCGGGTCGAGTCGACGTACAGGACCAGGCTCACCTTGCCGGGATCGTCCTCCTTCACGCCGACGCCGACGCCGATGATCTCCGGGCTGCGCATCAGGTCGGGCGCGTGCCGGTCCTTGATCATCGTGGCGAAGTCGAGATCGTTCTGCAGCGGCTCGCGTCCGTTCGACGCGGCGGCCGCCGCGGTCGGGGCCGAGCACACGGCCGTCCCCACGAAGCTGATCCCGAGAGCGTTGACGACGTCCTGGATCGGGTTGCCGACCGTGCTCGTGCTGCTTCCGGCGAACAGCAGGGCGACCGGAGCGTTGTCGCCGTCGGTCTCACTGCCGGTCGCGCTGCACGAGCCCGACACGATGAGCGAGCCGGAGTCGCCGCCGGCGCTGAAGGTGGTGCTGTTGATCACCACCTGGTTGGTATAGTTGATAACGAATTTCTTCCCCTTGCCGCAGCCCTTCTGGTACTGCACCGCGACGTTCGTGTTGATCGAGCCGATCGTCCCGGTCTGGCAGCCGGTCGTCCGACCGCTTTTCGCCACCGGCAGCCCCACGCGCGGCGTGCCCGGCGTGGCGCAGGGGATGCCGATGTCCAGGATCTTGCCGCCGCCGTCCATCTGCCCGGTCCGCAGCGCCGCCAGGGCCACGTCGACGTTCTGGGTGCCGAGCGGGACTGCCTGGCTGAAGTCGGCCACGATCGCGGAAACGTTGCAGCCGTTGTCGATCAGTCCCGGCTGGGTGATGTCCTCTCCCACGACCGCCTGATCGACGCGCGCCAGGACATGGTTGTTGCTCAGGATGTACTGCACGCCTCCCTTGGTGACGAGCGATCCCAGGGTGCCGCCGCAGCAGAAGAATCTGTTGATGTCGTTGGCGTTGCCGCCCGACGATCCGAAGAACTGCGTCCGCATACGATGGTTCGCACCGCCACTGTCCGCCAGGACGATACCGAGACACAGAGCAGCACCGATGGCGCCTACCGTCCACTTTCGCACCGGCAGTCCTCCTTGTAATGCTGGCCGCTCGACCGATCGATCGGGACCGGATCGCGACGGCTGGTTCACGGCTGAGCCGGGCATCCGTTCATTCCGGCAATCACGGGGAGAAGGCGAACGTTTCACCAGATACACCTCGGCATGTGAGTTGTCAAGAGCCGACCGGTTCGCGCTGGAGCAGTTTCGCGCCGATCGGGGCACCGATCCAGCCGTGCCGAGCCTGGTGTCCCCGATTCTGATCTTGATCCGCCCGGTGGCAACCGCTACGCTTGCCCGGTGCCGAACAACTCCCGTCGCGACGCCTCGTCCGTTGGCAGCCGTCTGGGCTCCGTCCGCGACGCCATCGTCTCCTGCGAGCGCTGCCCGCGGCTGCGCCGTTACTGCGCTCGGGTGGCCCAGGAGAAGAAGCGCGAGTTCAGCGAATGGACGTACTGGGGTCGCCCGGTCCCCGGATTCGGCGACCCCGACGCCCGGCTGATGGTGGTCGGGCTGGCGCCGGCCGCGCACGGCGGCAACCGGACCGGCCGGGTGTTCACCGGCGACTCGAGCGGCGACTGGTTGTACGAGGCGCTCTACCGGTTCGGCTTCGCCAGCCAGCCGACCTCCGTGTCGCGTCACGACGGCCTGCGCCTGCTCGACTGCTACGTCGACGCGGCGGCCCGCTGCGCCCCGCCGGACAACAAACCGACGTCCCGCGAGCTGGAGCGCTGCCGTCCTTATCTCGAGGCCGAGATCCGCCTGCTCCGCCGCGTCCGGGTGATCGTGGCGCTCGGGCGCGTCGCCTTCGATTCCTGGCTCAGGGCATCCGGTTGGTGGGTCAGGCTCCCCGCGCGCGGCCGGCCGCGCTTCGCGCACGGCGCCGAGTTCTCTTTTCCCGACGGGCGCATCCTGATCGGATCCTTCCACGCGAGCCGGCGCAACACGAACACCGGTCTCCTGACCCGGCCGATGTGGCACGACATCTTCCGCCGGGCTCGCGTCCTGGTCGGGGCCGCTCCCGAAGCGCCGAACCGCCGTCGCGACCTCGCCGCCGGGTGGCCGGACCGCGCTCCGGCCGCGGTACAATGCCGCGCAGCAGAGGAGACGGACGAGCATGGCCCCTGAACGGATCGACGTGCGGCAGGCCCGCGAGGCGCTCGAGAAGGAGAGCGGATCGATCTACATCGACGTGCGCACCGAAGAGGAGTTCGCCGCCGGGCACCCCGAAGGGGCGATCAACATCCCGGTCGGCGTCCCGAACCCGGCGCAGCAGAGGTTCGACCTCAACCCCGATTTCGTCGACGTCGTTCGCGCCAGCGTGCCGGAGCGCACGCCCGTGATCGTCGGCTGCCGCGCCGGGCCGCGTGCCGAGCTCGCCGCGAACCTCCTCACCCAGAGCGGCTACCCGAAAGTCCGCTGGGTCCTCGGCGGTTTCCACGGCATGTCCGACGGGATGGGCAACATGGTCGCGCCCGGCTGGCACGAGCTCGGCCTCCCCGAGAGTCGTGACACCGGCGAGGGGGTCGGCTACCGGTCTCTCAGGAAGAGAGCAGGCAAAGAGTAGCCGCGGTCAGTCCGCCAGATTGAACGCCACGAGCCCGCTGAGCGCGAACCCGAACCCGTTGATGACGCCGTGCCACTGCACCATCCGAGGAATATCGAGCAGGTCCAGGCGGACCCACTCACTCCAGGCATAGATCGCCGCAAGAAGCATCCCGGCGACGACCGAGGCGGACGACAGGACCAGGAAGGCCCGCGCCGGACCGGCCGGTATCACAGTGAGGCGACGCCAGATGAAGCTGGCCACGCCGCACAGACCGAGCGCCAGGACGATCGTGGCGACGAGCCTGGCTCCGTCCGAGATCAGGAATCCGGCGGCGACCAGGGCCGGGCCCGCCGCCACCCCCGAGAGCGCAAGTTTCTCCCATGGCCGGGGCGGCGCGCCGCTCGCGACCGCTCTCCCGAGCGCCGTTCCCGTTACGAGGAGCGCGGCGAAACCGGCAAAGTGAAAATGGACGGCGGTGAGCAGGACCATCGGCTCGCCGAAGCCGAGCAGTTCACCTCCCAGGCGTGACATCACCAGCCAGGCCGCTCCGACCGGCAGGTAGACATATCCCAGCCCGACGCAAGTCGGACCGCCGGGCGGCCAGCCCGCCCGGCGCAGCAGCAGGAGCCCCATCCATCCCACCAAGGCCGAGACGATCAGCCAGCCGCACGCGAGCGCGCCCGCCAGAGGACCGCTCGCCAGGCAAAATGACGCGGCCGCCAGGGCGGCGCCGGCGGGCTGCAGACGTCCCGCCGTACGGGCCAGACGGTCCGGTTCCCGATCGAGCCTCAGCCCGAGCGGCACCACGACCAGCGGAGCGGCGAGAAACAGCAATTCGGGCTCGCCGACCACCCGTCCGCGCACGGCCGACAGGCAGGCCAGCGCGAGCCAGATGAGCGCTCCCGCCCAGGCGCTCGCGCCGAGCGATCGTCGCGGTCGGTTCATCGGCCGCAAATGACGGCGGCGTACGTGAAGGCGCCGGCGAGGTAGAAGAGAGCCGCCAGGAAGGCGACGTCCAGGACGCGGTTCTCGCGACGCACCCGGGAGTCATAGTAGAAGAGCTGGATGAAAGGACGTGGCAACCAGAAGGCGGCGAGGGCCAGGCGCAGGTAACGCCCCAGGGGGCTGCCGCCCGCGAGATCCGCCGCGCACGACAGACACAGACCGGCGAACAGCACGACCACGCCCACGATGTAGATCGAGTGGACCACGAAGATCTGCCGGATCAGCGGCGACACCCTGCCGAGCTCCTCGCGGTAGCGCAATCGGCCCGGAAGGACGAGGTTCGCGGAGGCAATCGCCAGCTGGACCAGCCCCGCGGCGACGAACAGCGCGCTCGAGGTGTCAACCGGCCGCATCGCCGGCGTCTCCTTCGGCGAGAGAGCGGATCTGCTCCAGGACCCGCACGTGGATCCGATGCACGATCGCGTCCGACCAGAGCCGCCAGTACACGGTCGGCCAGATGGCGTGCTGATACCAGGTCGAGGCGACGACCCTGGTCCGCCCGCCGCCGAGAGGCTCGAGCAGGAACTGGCCGCGGCGGGCGACGAAGTACCCTTCCAGGTGCGGCGCGTGGATCGAACGGTACGGAGTCCATTCGACCATCGGGGGCGGGCTCGAGCGCACGCTGAACCGGAGAAGATGCGGTTCGTCCCAGACCTCGATCGGCTCGAGGAACTCCCCGGTCGAGAACACGCAGTGACGGACCGCGCCGGCCCCGCGCCCTTCGATCGCCGCCCGTACCGGGTACGCGATCCCGGAGCGAAACAGCCAGTCGCGCGGCTCGGGAATCTCCGAGAACGCCACCACCCGGCGCCAGACGGTCGCCGGCGGCGCGTCGATGTCGATGCGGCTGGTGACCAGGAGCAGCGGGGGGGCCGGACGGACGGCCCGATCCGCGCCCAGCAGGAGCGGGCCGAGGATAACCGCGAGAAGCAGAACGGCGTGGACGCGGGCGCGGCTCCAGCGGCGCTGCAGGATCACGTGGCCGATCGCTCCCCCCATGATGGAGAGGGCTCCGCCGAGAGGCGCCGCCATGATCAGGCAGACGGCCCCCTCGATGTCGAACGCCAGGAGCCCGACTCCCAGGAGCACCGGGGCGACGAATGCCAGGAGCGCGTTCTCGCGGAACCGGCGCGGCTGCCGCCGGCCGTACACCAGCACCACGATCAGACCCATGAAGAACGGCATCCCGGCGAACAGGCTCCACGAGTAGATGCCGAGTGCCAAGGCGCTGAGGAGGGAAAACAAAAGACCGAACGTCACCGACACCAGCAGTGCCAGGAGGGCGCTGGCCAGACGACCGATCGGCGGGCCGAATGCCGGATTTTCGGCCGCGGGCCCGCCGGACTTCGACTCCGGCCGCGAGCGAACCAGGCACAGGAGGGCGAACAGCAGCAGGTTGAGGTAGGGAACGAAGAAGAAAGCCACGAGAGGCAGGGGCAGGGCCGCCGCGCGCAGCCTCCTGAGCGTGAGACAGACGCCGACCCAGATGAACGGCAGGGCCACCAGAAGCAGGGACAGGAAGAATTCCGCGTCATCCTGGAACATGGCCGCCGCCCAGTCGCGGCGGCGCAGCGGCGCCCAGTAGCTCGTCAGTCCCCATCCCCGATGGAACAGGTGCGCGACCCATCGGTCGATCTGGTGCTTGACGGCGAACCCGGCGAGTCCGACGGTGAGATAGGGCCCGCGCTCGATGACGCCGTCCCGCCGCCAGAGGGGCCAGACACGGGTCATGGTGCAACCCCGCGCGTCCTGTCGACGCTCCGCGCGCGCGCCAGCAGGTCCTCCGGCAGACCGCGCCTGATCTGTTCATCGGTGAACCGCCTTTGCGGAAGCAGGTCGTCCGGAAGCGCCTCGCACGGAGGCAGCGCCTCCACGATCCCCTCGGAGAGGATCCGCACCTGGGCCATCGAGACGATCGGAATCGGCATGATGCGCTCCAGGCACCAGGCCATCGCGTCATGGAAGAGGACGGGAAGCCGCACGAGGAGAAGAGGCCTCCCGAGGATGCGGGCCACCCGCCGTGGCGCTTCGCGGAGCGGTATCTCCTCCGGGCCGGTCAGGGACACGGTCTTCCCGACCAGCCTGCCGTCGACCAGGAAGGCGCACAGCACGCGCGTCACGTCCTCGATCGCCGCGGGCCGGATCGAGCGCTCCCGACAGCCCACGAGGGCGAAGATCGGCAGGCGGCGTATGACGTGCCCCAGATGATCGAGCATGTGGTCGCCACGACCGTACATCACGCCGGCCTTGACAACGAGATGGTCGAGACCGGAGGAGCGCACGATCTCCTCGGCCTCCCACTTCGACTCGTGATACGCCGACCCGCATCGCGGCCGGGCCCGCAGGAAGCTCAGGAGCAGCAGGCGCCTGACCCCCGCGTTCCGGCACGCCTCGACCACCTTTCGCGTCCCCTCGATATGGACGCGCGCGTAGGTCTGCCGGCCTTTTTCCCTGTTGATCCCGGCGCAGTGCGCCACGGCGTCGCAGCCCGCGAAGGCCTCCCGAAGGCCCTTTCCGTCGCCCACATCGACGCGCGACTGGCGCACGCGCGGCAGGTTCAGCGTCGAGGGGTCCCGACGGTCGATCCCCCGCGCCACCAGGACGACCTCGTGACCCGCCGCCGACAGAGCACCGGCAAGATGCTTGCCGACGAATCCCGAGCCGCCCGTGACGGCGATCCTCATCGTAGCCTCCCCAGCAGGCTGCGCACCTTGCCGCGCACCTTGACGAACGCCCGCAGCGTCGTGGCCGGCAGGTGGACGACCTCCTCGGTGCATCCCGCCATGGTCTCGAAGAAATCGAGCAGCGCCTCGAGACGCCGGCGGGTCAGGGCATCCGCACCGCCTCTGTCGAGATCCGCGACGCAGGTGCGCAGCACGGCGAGCGTCGGATCGACCTCGCGCCGCTTGCGCTCCTGCAGGATCACCCGGAACATCTCCCAGACATCCTGCAGCGACTCGAAATGGTCCCGGCGATCCCCCATCACGTGGACCAGACGCACGATGCCCCAGCCCTGCAGCTCGCGCAGGCTGGTGCTAACGTTGGAGCGGGCCACGCCGAGCGTGCCGGCGATGTCCTCGGCGTTCAGGGGCCGGTCGGAGAGGTACAGGAGGGCGTGCACCTGGGCGACCGTCCGGTTGATCCCCCAGCGGGTGCCCATCTCCCCCCAGTGGAGGATGAACTTCTGCTGGACGGGCGGGAGAGTGTTCATATTTTCCATTATTTCTGTCATAACAGAAATTACAGTCTAACTCGCCGGAAGTCAAGTCCTTTTTCGGGCGGTTGCGTTGCGGGCGACGGAACCGTGACGTGGACGAACCCCGGGAGCGGACCTGGGGCCCCGGGGGAGGGCGGGTCAGCCCTTCAAGTGACCGCCGAGGGCGGCGCGCCAGGCGGCGTGGGCGGAGGGGACGTCGACGTCGACGACGCGGTCGCGGCCGGCGGCGATCGACAGACGCGAGCCGCCGACCCGGCCGATCATCGTCACCGGGATGCCTGCGGCGTGGGCCATCTGCTCGAGACGGGCGCGGCACTCGGGCGGGGCGGAGACGACGACCCGGGTGGGTGCCTCGCCGAAGAGCAGCGTGTCCAGGCGGTCCGGCGCCTCGAGACTGATCGTGCCGCCCAGGGCGGCGTCGGGGCCGCTCATGCAGCACTCCAGGAGAGTGAACGCCAGACCGCCCTCGCTGCAGTCGTGGGCCGAGGCGACCAGACCCGAGTCGCGGGCGCCGCGCACCAGATCGTGCAGGGCCCGCTCGCGGCGCAGATCGACCGGCTGCGGCCGGCCCGCCTCCTTGCGATGCTGGAGCGCCAGGTACTCGCTGCCGGCCAGGCTCCCGGACGGCTCGCCCAGGAGGAAGATCAGGTCGCCCGCGCGCTTGAACCACTGCGTGATCGCCCCTTTGACGTCGACCAGAAAGCCGACCATGGCGATCGTCGGCGTCGGGTAGATCCCCTTTCCCTCCGTCTCGTTGTAGAAGGACACGTTGCCACCCACGATCGGCGCGTCCAGGGCGCGGCAGGCGTCGGCGATCCCGTCGATCGCCTGCTCGAACTGCCACATGACCTCCGGCTTTTCCGGATTCCCGAAGTTGAGACAGTCGGTCGTTCCGAGCGGCACCGCTCCGGCGCAGGCGAGATTGCGCGCCGCCTCGGCCACCGCCAGGCGGGCCCCCTCCGCCGGGTCCAGGTAGCAGTAGCGCGAGCTGCAGTCGACCGTCAGCGCCAGGGCGTAGCGCGTCCCCTTCAACCGGATGATCGCCGCGTCGGAGCCGGGGCGCACCACCGTGTTGCTGCGCACCATGTGGTCGTACTCGGAGTAGATCTCCTCCCGGCTGCACAGGTTGAGCGACGTCGCCAGCGCCAGGAGCGCCTTCGAGCCGTCGGAGACGTCCTTGACCGACCCGGTCGCCAGGTCGCCCACGCCGTCCTGCCACGCCGGCCGCGCGCTCGGCCGCCGGTAGCGCGGCGCGTCGTCGACCAGCGCCTTCGCCGGGGCGTCCGCCACCACCTTCCCTCCGAAGCTCACGCGCACCCGCCCCGTGTCGGTGACCCGCCCGATGATCGAGGCGTCGAGATCCCACTTCTCGAACACCTCGCGCACGCGCCGCTCGGTCTGCGGCGTCGCCACCAGGAGCATCCGCTCCTGCGACTCGGAGAGCATGATCTCGTACGGCGTCATCCCCTCCTCGCGCAGCGGCACTTTGTCCAGATCGATCTCCATCCCGGTGCCGGCGCGCGCCGCCATCTCGACCGTCGAGCAGGTCAGCCCCGCAGCGCCCATGTCCTGGATGCCGACCACCACGCCCGGCGTCTTCATCACTTCGAGACAGGCCTCCAGGAGAAGCTTCTCGGTGAACGGATCCCCCACTTGCACCGTAGGGCGCTTCGACTCGGAGGCCGCGTCGAACTCGGACGACGCGAGCAGCGACGCGCCGTGGATGCCGTCGCGACCCGTCTTCGAGCCCACGTAGATGACCGGGTTGCCCGGACCCTCGGCCGTCCCCTTGTGGATCTTGTCGCGCCTGGCGATCCCGAGGCTGAAGACGTTGACCAGGATGTTGCCGTTGTAGGAGGGATGGAAGTAGATCTCCCCGCCCACCGTGGGAACGCCGATGCTGTTGCCGTAGCCGGCGATCCCCGACACGACGCCCCCGACCAGGTAGCGCGTGCGCGGGTGGTCGAGCGCCCCGAAGCGTAGCGAGTTGAGCGAGGCGATCGGCCGCGCCCCCATCGTGAAGATGTCGCGCAGGATGCCGCCCACGCCGGTCGCCGCGCCCTGGTACGGCTCCACGTACGACGGGTGGTTGTGGCTCTCCATCTTGAAGACCGCGACGATGCCGTCGCCGATCTCCACCACACCGGCGTTCTCGCCCGGCCCCTGGATCAGGCGCGGGCTCTCGGTCGGCAGTCTCTTCAGATGGACCCGGCTGCTCTTGTACGAGCAGTGCTCCGACCACATGACCGAGACGATACCGAGCTCCGTGTAGCTCGGGGCGCGGCCGAGCGCCGCCACCGCCCGGTCGAACTCCTCGGCCGTCATGCCGTGCGCGAGCGCCAGCTCGCGCGTCACCGCCGGCTCGCTCGTCATCCCTTGCCGCTGCCGAACAGCTTGGCGTCGCGGTCGGCGCGCGTCCGCTTCTCCGCCTTGTCGATGCAGCAGTTCTTGAACTTGTTGCCGCTGCCGCACGGACACGGATCGTTGCGCCGGGCCTTCGAATAGTCGATCCGCGGGCCGCCCGACAGCAGACGTTTCAACGCTTTCAGCATCCCGTCACCCTCGGCATCCCGTCATCCCCGGTTCCGCCGCGCGGTCTTCAGATCCGCTGCCTCCGGGCGAGCGTCCAGGCGTGCACGATCGAATCGAACAGCCGCCTCCCCTGGGCGTTCCCCAGCACGTCCTCCGCGCAGCGGTCCGGATGGGGCATCAACCCCAGCACGTTGCCACGCGCGTTGCACACCCCCGCGATGCCGCGCAGCGAGCCGTTCGGATTCGACTCCGGCGTCACCTGCCCGCCCGGGTCGCAGTAGCGGAGCACCACCTGGCGCTTCTCCTCCAGCTCCTTCAGGACCTCCTCCGGCGCGTAGTAGCAGCCCTCCCCGTGTCCGACCGGGATCTTCAGGACCGTCCCCTGCTTGATGCGCGCCGTGAACGGCGTGTCCTGGCGCTCGACCCGCAGGAAGACGTCCCGGCAGACGTACTTGAGGCCCGCGTTGCGCATCAGCGCCCCCGGCAGCAGCCCCGCCTCCGTCAGCACCTGGAAGCCGTTGCAGATCCCGAGCACCAGGCCGCCGCGCGCCGCGAACGCTTCGACCGCTTTCATGATCGGCGAGAAACGCGCGATCGCCCCCGCGCGCAGATAATCGCCGTGCGCGAACCCGCCCGGCAGGACCACGCAGTCGATCCCCGCGAAGGAGAGGTCCTTGTGCCAGAGGAAGGCCGCTTCGTGGCCGAGCACGTGCTTGGCCACGTGGTACACGTCGTGGTCGCAGTTGGAGCCAGGGAAGACGACGATCCCGAACTTCACCCTGTCTCCTCACTCCTCATCGATCTCGAAGCGGAAATCCTCGATGACGGTGTTCGCGAGGAGCTTCTCGCACATCAGCTTGAGACGCTGCTCGGCCTCCCGGCGGGGCAGGCCGCCCAGGGTGACGTCCATGCACTTGCCGATGCGCACATCGGTCACCTCGCGGTAGCCGAGCTGGTGCAGCGACGCGCAGACCGTCTTGCCCTGCGGATCGAGCACGCCCCGCTTGAGGGTGACGAAGACGCGAGCCTTCAAGAAGAAGCCTCCGGGCGGCGGAAACGGCCGCAAGAATAGCACAGCCCGCGGGAAGGCGTCATGCGGGCGCGGGCGACGCCGGAGAGAGCCGATGGCGTCCCCGCTTCCGGCGCGTCGGCGGCCGGGGTGCTCCGCAACCGTTGATCCGGCGCCGGAAACGTGGTAGGACAACGGAGGGATCACCCGTCTTCCGAAGAGCTCCCGGGGGGTGCGTCATGGGGACACTGGCAGCGTTCAATCTGAAGCGATGGATCGATGAGCACCGGAGCCTGCTGAAGCCGCCGGTCGGCAATGTCCTGGTCTTCAGGGACTCGAACTTCCAGGTGATGGTCGTCGGCGGACCGAACCAGCGCAACGATTATCACGTCGACCCGGGTGAGGAGCTGTTCTTTCAGATCGAGGGGGACATCGTCCTCAAGGTCATCGAGGACGGGAAGCCCCGGGACATTCCCATCCGGGAGGGTGACATGCTCCTCCTGCCGCCTCTCATGCCGCACTCTCCCCAGCGGCCGGCCGGCACGGTCGGACTGGTGATCGAGCGGGAGCGGCTGGCGGAGGAGGAGGACCGCTTCCGCTGGTACTGTCAGGGGTGCGGTGCCACCCTGCACGAGGCGGCGCTGCACGTCGTCGATCTCGGCACGCAGCTCAAGCCGATCTTGGAGGGCTTCAGGAACAACGCGTCGCTGCGCACCTGCACGAAGTGCGGTAGGGTCTCTCCCTGAAGATCGATCTCCACACCCACGTCCTGCCGCCCGTCTGGCCCGATCTGCGCCGGCTTTATGGCTACGGCGGCTTCGCGAACATCGAGCATCATCGGCCCGGGGCGGCGCGTCTCGTGATCGACGGCACGCTGTTCCGCGAGATCCCCGACACCTGCTTCGACCCGCGGCGGCGGCTGGAGGAATGCGACCGGATGGGGGTCGACGTGCAGGTCCTGTCGACCGTTCCGGTGATGTTCTGCTACTGGGCCCAAGCGAAGGACACGCTGGATCTGGCCCGGAGGCTGAACGACCACGTCGCCGCGACCGTCCGGGACCACCCGAAGCGGTTCGTCGGGCTCGGCACCCTCCCGATGCAGGACCCCGTTCTGGCGGTCGGCGAGCTCGAGCGGTGTGTTCGCGAGCTGGGCCTCGCCGGGGTGCAGATCGGCACGCACGTCAACGCCTGGAATCTCGATCGCGCGGAGCTCTTCCCGGTCTTCCGGCGGGCCGAAGAGCTCGACGCCGCCGTCTTCGTTCATCCGTGGGACATGATGGGCTCGGAGAGGATGCCGAAGTACTGGCTGCCCTGGCTCGTGGGGATGCCGGCCGAGCTGTCGCTCGCCATCTGCTCCCTGATCTTCGGCGCCGTCCTCGAGCGCCTGCCGCGCCTCAGGATCGGCTTCGCCCACGGCGGAGGCGCCTTCCCCGGGACGATCGGGCGGATCGAGCAGGGTTTCCTCGTCCGGCCCGATCTCTGCGCCGTGGACACGCGGGTCGGCCCGCGCGCTTACCTCGGGAGGTTCTACGTCGACGCGCTGGTCCACGATCCCGAGGCGCTGCGCTACCTCCTGCGTCTGATCGGCCCGCACCGGATCGCCCTGGGATCGGACTATCCCTTCCCGCTCGGCGAGGCGATCCCCGGACGGATGATCGAGACGATGACGGACCTGACGCCTGAGGTGCGCGAGCGGCTCTTCGCCGCGACGGCGCTGGAGTTCCTCGGCCGGAGGCGCGCGGAGTTCCCGACATGACGTCGCGGGAGCCCCGGCTGGACGAGCAGGCGGCCCGGGATCTCGACGCCGCCGACCCACTGGCCCGCTTTCGCGATCGGTTCGAGGTCCCGCTCGGGGCCGACGGCCGGCCGCTCGTCTATTTCTGCGGCCATTCGCTCGGATTGCTGCCGAAGGCGGCCCGCGCCCTGGTCGCGCGGGAGATCGACGACTGGGGCCGGCTGGGTGTCGCGGGACATTTCGAGGCCACGCATCCCTGGTACGCCTATCACGAGCAGTTTCGCGACAGGGGGGCGCGTCTCGTCGGCGCGCTGCCGGGCGAAGTGGTGATGATGAACTCGCTCACGGTCAACCTGCACCTGATGATGGCGACCTTCTACCGGCCGACCGTGCGCCGCCACGCGATCCTGCTCGAGGCGGACGCCTTCCCCTCCGATCGATACGCCGTGATCTCGCAGATCCGTCACCACGGCCTGGATCCGGAGACGTCTCTGATCGTGGCCCGGCCCCGGCCCGGCGAGTCGATCCACCGGACCGCGGATCTCGAGCGCCTGATCGAGGAGCGCGGCGGCGAGATCGCCCTGGTCCTCCTGCCGGGCGTGCAGTACCTGACCGGCCAGGTCCTCGAGATCGAGCGCCTCGGCGCCGCGGCGCGGCAGCAGGGATGCCGGATCGGCCTCGACCTCGCGCACGCCGCGGGCAACATCGTCCTGCGGCTCCACGATTGGCGGGTCGACTTCGCCGTCTGGTGCTCGTACAAGTACCTGAACGCGGGACCGGGCGCGGTCGGCGGCTGCTTCGTCCACCAGTCTCACGGAGCGGACCCGACCCTCCCGCGTCTCGCCGGCTGGTGGGGAAACGATCCGGAGACCCGCTTCTCCATGCGGCCCGAGTTCGAGCCGCGGCAGGGGGCCGATGGCTGGCAGGTGAGCAACCCGCCCATCCTCTCGATGGCGCCGCTCCTTGCCTCTCTGGCGATCTTCGACGAGGCCGGTCTCGAGACCCTGCGCGCCAAGTCGGTGCGACTGACCGACTATCTTCTCTTCTTGATCGACACGCTGGGGAGCCGGCGGATCGAGGTCATCACCCCCCGCGACCCGGCGGGTCGCAGCTGCCAGCTCTCCCTGCGGGTCCGCCACGCTCCGCGCGACCTGGCGGCGGCGCTCTCCGCGGCCGGCGTGGTGTGCGACTTCCGCGAGCCGGACGTCATCCGGGTCTCGACGGCGCCGCTCTACAATCGCTTTCACGACGTCTGGCGCTTCGCGCAGACCCTGGCGAGGGACGCGGGATGAGCCAGGCCAAAGACGACGCCGCGGGCCGGTCGCGGGGAACGGTCGTTCTCGTCGGCACCGGCCTCGGCGGGTCCCTCATGGCGATTCTCCTGGGTCGGGCCGGCTACGCCGTGCGCGGATTCGAGCTGCGGCCCGACCTGAGAACGGGCCCGCCTGCGGGCGGCCGCTCGATCAACCTGGCGCTCTCGGCCCGTGGTCTCCACGCCCTCGAGCAGGTCGGTCTCGCCCGGGACGTCCTGGCCGTGGCGGTCCCGATGCGCGGCCGGATGATCCACGCGCCGGACGGCCACACCGCGTTCCAGCCGTACGGCACCACCGCGGAGCAGGTCAACCATTCGGTCTCCCGAAGCGATCTGAACGCGATCCTGCTGAACGCCGCCGAGCGGCTGCCCGGCGTCCGCATCGTCTTCGGGCACAAATGCGAGGGGGTGGACCTCGACACGGGCGAGGTCACCGTCGTGGACACCCGGACCGGCGACAGCCGCAGGCTCGCCGGCGACGTCGTCCTCGGCGCCGACGGCGCCTTCTCGGTGGTGCGCCGCCAGCTGTTCCGGCAGGAGAGGTTCGATTATCAGCAGGCGTTCCTGTCGCACGGCTACAAGGAGCTGACGATTCCCCCGGCCCCCGGCGGAGGGTTCGCCCTGGACCCGGACGCCCTCCACATCTGGCCGCGGGGCGGCTTCATGATGATCGCCCTCCCCAACCGCGACGGCTCCTTCACCTGCACTCTGTTCCTGCCGTTCGAGGGGGACAACAGCTTCGCGGCGCTCGCGACGGAGGCGGAGGCCCGACGCTTCTTCGAGCGCGTCTTCGAGGACGCCACCCGTCTCATGCCGGACCTCGCGGCGCAGTACATGGCGAACCCGACCGGATCGATGGTGACCATCCGGTGCAGCCCGTGGCGCGTCCGCGGCCGGATCGGCCTGCTCGGCGACGCGTGCCACGCCGTCGTCCCGTTCCACGGGCAGGGCGCCAATGCCGCCTTCGAGGATTGCCTCGTCCTCGACGACTGCATCCGGCGGCACGCGCCCGACTGGGAGACGGTCTTCGCCCGGTTCGAGGGCCTGCGGAAGGAGAACACCGACGCCCTGGCCGACCTCTCGATCGACAACTTCGAGGAGATGAAGCGCCACACCGGATCGCGTCTGTTCAGGACGAAGAAGGCGCTGGAGAAGCGGCTGCACCGTCTCTTCCCCACCCGGTTCGTGCCGCTCTACATGATGATCTCGTTCACCCTCGTTCCGTACGCCGAGGCGCGCCGGCGCGCGCGGCGGCAGGCGCGCGCGCTCCTCCTGACGGGAGCCCTGGTCTCGATCCTGGCGCTCCTGCTCTTGCTCTGGATGTGGGAGGTCATCCGATGGAACTGACGTACGCCCGCTATCTCAAGCTCGACCGGCTTCTCGATCTCCAGGAGCCGCAGTCCAGCCCGCCCGAGCACGACGAGACGCTGTTCATCGTCATCCACCAGGTCTACGAGCTCTGGTTCAAGCTGCTCCTGCACGAGTTCGGGAAGATCGCCCGGGATTTCTCGGCCGGAGATCTGTTCGGCGCCATCGCCACCTTCAAACGGGTGCGCATGGTCCTCAAGACCCTGGTGGCGCAAATCGACGTCCTCGAGACGATGACGCCGATGTCGTTCCTGGCGTTTCGCAGCCGCCTCGAAACCGCCTCCGGGTTCCAGTCGGAGCAGTTCCGGGAGCTGGAGTTCCTGCTCGGCTACAAGCGCCCCGAGATGCTGAAGTACCAGCCGCCCGGCAGCCCGCTGCACGAGCGGCTGAGGCAGCGACTCGCCGGGCGCTCGATCGTCGATCACTTCTACGACTTCCTGGAGACGTGCGGCGTGGCGATCCCCGCGGCGCTGCGGGAGCGCGACCCAACCCTGCCGAGTGCGCCCGACGCGACGGTCCAGGACGCGCTCCTGGGCCTGTACCGGACCCGGCCGGACGTCTCGATCCTCCTGGAGCTGATGACCGACTTCGACGAAGGGCTGCAGGAGTGGCGTTATCGCCACGTCAAGATGGTCGAGCGCACCATCGGCAACCAGCCCGGCACCGCCGGCTCACCCGGCGCCGAGTACCTGAAGGGATCGCTGTTCAAGCCGCTGTTTCCCGACCTCTGGGCGATCAGGAGCCGGGTTTGATCGTCGCGATCACCTTCATCTCGATCGCGATGTCGGTCGGCAGGCGGCTGATCTCGACGGTGGTGCGCGCCGGCCGGTTGTCGACGAAATACTCGGCGTAGATCCGGTTGTAGACCGCGAAATCGCCCATGTCGGTCAGGAAGACGGTCACGTCGACGATGGAATCCCAGGACGACCCCGCATCCTCCAGCACGGCGCGGACGTTCTGGAAGACGGATCGGCACTGGGCCTCGATGTCGTGGGCCACGACCTTCCCGCTCGCGTCGCGTGTCGTGCCCGGGATCTCCTTCGAGCCGCGGGTGCGCGGGCCGATCCCGGAAAGGAACAGGAGACTCCCGGCGCGCCGCGCGTGCGGGTAGGGACCGACCGGCTCCGGCGCCCTCGGGCTCGTCACCTCCCCTCTCCTCGCGCCCTTCATGAGATCACGCCTCCGTCGCGTGGTGCGGAAACCGGATGCACACGTTCTTCGGCTCGGTGAAGAAGCGCATCGCCTCCTCGCCCCCCTCGCGCCCGAGACCGCTCCTCTTCATGCCGCCGAACGGCACCCTGAGATCGCGCAGCAGCCAGCAGTTGATCCAGATCGTCCCCGAGACGATGCGCTCCGCCAGGCGATGGGCGCGCGGCAGGCTCTCGGTCCAGACCATGGCGGCGAGCCCGTACTCGGTGCCGTTGGCCCAGTCGACCACCTGGTCCTCGTCCTCGAACGGCGTGATCGTGACCACCGGCCCGAAGATCTCTTCGCAGTTGACGCGCGATGCGATCCCCAGATCGGTGATCACCGTCGGCTCGACGAAGAACCCGTTCCGGCAGCGCTCGCTCACCGCCTTCGCGGGCGGCCCGCCGCCGCACCGGATCCGCCCGCCCTCCTGCCGCGCCGCCTCGATGTATCCGAGGACCTTGGCGCGGTGCGCGCTCGATATCAGGGCGCCCTGCTCGGTGGACAGCTCCAGCGGGTCGCCCACCTTGAGGCGGGCCGCCCGCGCGGTGAACTCCTCGACGAAAGCCGGGTAGAGCCCCTGCTCGACGAAGATCCGCGACCCGCTCAGGCAGATCTCCCCCTGGTTGGTGAACGACGCCCTGAGGCTCGCGGCCACGGCCTCGCCCAGGCGGGCATCGTTGAAGACGATGTTCGGGTTCTTCCCCCCCATCTCCAGCGCCACCTTCTTGAACAGCGGAGCGGCGCTCTTCGCGATGTCCGCTCCGGTCACCGTGCTCCCCGTGAAGGAGAGGGTCGGGATCTCGGCGTGCCGGGCGATCGCCGCCCCGACGGTCGCGCCGCGCCCGTGGACGATGTTGAGCACGCCTCCCGGCAGACCCACCTCGCGGCAGATGTCGGCCAGCATGAACGCCGTGACCGGCGTCAGCTCGGACGGCTTCGCCACCGCGGTGTTCCCGGTCGCGAGGGCGGGCGCGATCTTCCAGGTCAGGAGGTAGAGCGGCAGGTTCCACGGGGAGATCAGCCCGGCAATCCCGCGCGGCCGGCGCAGGGTGTAGTTGATGGCCTCGTGGTCGGTGGCGTGCGATTCCGAACGGACGTGCAGGCCCGCGGTCGCGAAGAACCGGAAGTTGCTCGCCGCACGCGGGATGTCGAGCGAGCGCGCCAGCGCGATCGGCTTGCCCGTGTCGATGCTCTCGGCCCGGGCCAGGTCCTCGTGACGCGCCTCGATCCGGTCGGCGATCGCCAGGAGCAGGCGCGCGCGCTCCTCCGCCGTTGCCTGCGACCAGGCGGGGAACGCCCTTTTCGCCGCCGCGACCGCCCGCTCGACGTCGCGCTCGTCGCCGTCCGGAACCGACGCGAAGGCGGCCCCGGTGGCCGGCTCGATGACGTCGAGGAACGAGCCGGACGCCGGCTCGACCAGCTCACCGTCGATGTAATGCTTGAGCGCGTTCACGGCTACAGGCACGTCATCCGGCCCCCGTCGACCGGCAGGCTGACCCCGGTGATGTAGCCCGCCGCCGGGGTGGCGAGGAAGCCCGCCGCGGCGGCGATCTCCTCCGGGGCCGCGAAGCGTCCCGTCGGAATGTCCGCCTTCATCCGCCGCTCGACCTCGTCCTCGTCCACTCCCGCGGCGCGCGCCTTCGAGCGGATGAACGACCGCAGCCGCTCGGTCGCGGTGGCGCCGGGCAGGACATTGTTCACGGTGATCCCGAAGGGGGCCAGCTCCCCCGCGAGCGTCTTGGCCCAGGCGGCGACCGCACCGCGAATCGTGTTCGAGACCCCCAGTCCCGGGATCGGCTGCCTCACCGAGGTCGAGACGATGTTGATGATCCGACCGTAGCCCGACTGTTTCATCCCGGGGACGAGCGTCTGCGCCAGGACCTGGTTGGAGATCAGGTGAGCCGAGAAGGCCGAGAGGAAGGCGTGGGGTGAGGCCTCGACGATCGCCCCGGCCTCCGGCCCGCCGGCATTGTTGAGGAGAATCTCGACGGCACCCGTCCTCTCGACATGTCGCGAGACCAGGGCGCGCACCGACTCCGGCTCGCCCAGGTCGGCGCGCAGGTCATCGTGCCCGGTCCGCCCGCCGCCGGAGGCCGCGTCCGCCGCGGCGGCCTCGAGCTCGTCCCGCACCCTCGCCAGAGCGTCGGCGTTGCGTGCCAGAAGCGTGACCCGGGCACCGAGACGCGCCAGCTCGAACGCGCAGGCGCGGCCAATTCCCTGCGTCGCACCGCACACCAGCGCCCGCTTCCCTCCCAGCGGCCCCATCGACGGCTCCCGCGCGGAAGAATAGCGGCTCGGGCCTCGGCGGGGCAAGTCGCCGGATGTCGGGAGCCCCTACTCCGCCCGCAGCGCGTCGGTGGGGTTGATGCGCGAGGCCTTTCTCGCGGGGATGTAGCAGGCGAGCTGGGCGATAGCGATGAGCAGAACGGTGGCGGCGACGAGGACGGGAGCGCTGCTCATCGGGATGCCGGGGAAGGATGCGGCGAGGAGCCGGGTGATCCCGAAGGCGCCGAGCAGGCCGAGGGCGCAGCCGACGAGCGCGAGCCTCGCGCCGGAGGTGAGCACGAGGCGGGTGATGTCCCGGGCCTGGGCCCCCAGAGCAAGGCGGATGCCGAACTCGCCGGTGCGCTGCGCCACGGTCCGGGCCACGACGCCGTAGATCCCGAGGGAGGCCAGGCCGAGGCCCAGCGCGGCGAGCGCCGACAGCATGCTTCCGAGGACGCCCTCCTGGTAGTTGGCCCGGGCGATCGACCTGGCGGCGGGCTGGAGCTTGCGCACCGGCAGGTCGGGGTCGAGCGCCGCCACGGTGTCGCGGATGCTCGCGACCAGCGTCGCGGGCGCCATCCCGGAAGAGCGCACCGCGAGCTCGTTGAGACGCCGGGCCTCCTGGGTCATCGGCTGGTAGAGCTGATAGGGGGGCGCGCCGGTCCGGTTCGTGGCGACCGATTCGACGTCGCCGACGACGCCGACGATCTCGCCCCATTCCAGGCTCCCGCCGCCCGCCGGCGCGATGCGCCGGCCGATCGGGCTGTCGTCGCCGAACAGCCCGCGCGCCATCGCCTGGTTGATGACGAACACCCGGGGAGAGGCGAAGGTGTCGCCGCCGTTGAAGACGCGCCCGCTGAGCAGGCGGGTCCCGACCGTCTCGAAATAATGGGGACTGACGCCGTTGATGACGGCGGCCGGCTCGCGACCGGGCTCGGGAGTCTCGCGGCCGGCGACCACGTACTTGCGGGGCTCGGAGAGACCGAAGAACGGCATCGAGTAGGACAGGCTGGCGGAGGTGACGCCGGGCAGCGCCTCGAGACGCTCCAGCGCCAGGCGCTGGAACTCCATGATCTTCGTGTCGTCCGCGTAGGCGGTGGTCGGAAACACCAGAGTGCCGGTGACCAGGTTGTCCGACTCCCAGCCGTGCCGACGGTTGTTCAAGTCGTGCAGCCCGCGCGTGAACAGGGCGGCGCCGGCGAGGAGCACCATGGCGAGAGCGAACTGGCCGACGATGAGGACGTGACGGAAGCGCCGGTGGCCGCGATCGCCGATCGTGCCGCGCCCGCCGCTCTTGAGCGCGCCGATCAGGTCGAGCCGGAGCGCGAACAGCGCCGGGACGACGCCGAACGCGAGCGCCGTGAACAGACAGGCGCCGAACATCCAGACGAGCGTGTGCCAGTCGAGCGTGAGGGCGGGGCCGACGCCATTGTCGTCCGCGCCAATCACGGCGATCCAGTCGAAGGTCCACAGGGCCACCAGGATGGCGGCGAGACCGCCGGCGAACGACAGAAGGAGCGACTCCGCGAGCAACGGCCGCAGCATCTGGGTGCGGGAGGCGCCGAGGGCGGAGCGCACGGCCAGCTCGCGGGCGCGGGCCATGGTGCGGGCCAGGAACAGGTTCGCCAGATTCGAGCAGGCGATGAGGAGCACGAAGCCGGACAGCCCGACCAGCATGCCGAGGATGCGCGGCGCATCGTCCGGCAGGAACGATTCGTCGATCGGCAGCGTGCGCCAGGTCGTCTCGCGGTCGGCCGCGGGAAAGTCATGGGCCATGCGGCGGCCGAAATCGGCGATGAAGGCGGCGGACTGCGCGGGGCCGAGGGTCGCGGAGCGCCGCCCGACGAGGCGGACCCAGGCCGTGTTGCGGTCATGGATCTCCTGCCCGGTCAGGGCGAGCGGCCGGAACACGTCGACCCAGTCCAGATGGCGGAAGTCGCTGAAATTCGCCGGCAGCACGCCGACGATCTCGTGACGCTCGCCGTCGACGCGCACCGTGCGGCCGATGATCTCAGGATCGCCCCCGAAGCGATTCTGCCAGACGCGGTGACTCAGGATGAGGACGCGATGATTCCCGAACACCTCCTCGTCCGGACGGAACGTGCGGCCGAGCAATGGTCTGGCGCCGAGGGTGTCGAAGAGATTGGCGGTGGCGCGCAGACCGATCGCCAGCTCGGCCGGCTTGCCGGGCTCGGACAGGCTCATGTCCGAGGCGGCGTAGGCGGCGATGTCGCCATAACCGCCCATCTCGGCCTTCAGATCGAGATAGTCGGCCGGCGTGAAGCCGCCGCGCGGATCCTGCGGCGTGGCGCGATAGATGCGCTCCAGCCGATCGCGATCGTGATAGGGTGCCGGACGCAGCATGTAGGCGTTGAGGATGCTGAACATCGACGTGTTCGCGCCGATGCCGAGCCCGAGCGTGATGATGGCGACGACGGTGAAGCCGGGGGTGCGGCGCAGCGACTTGATGGCGCAGACGAGGTCGGGAAGGATGGTCGGGGCCCGCATGAGAGCACCTCCGGCCAGCCGATAAGCAGGAATCGCGCCAGACCCGCCGGCAGCACCGCATCGCGCTGCACGGAGAGGCCTTACGCCCGGACTCGCGGCTCCTGTGAAGGCGGCCCGCTGTCCGCTCCCGACACGCACGGTCCCAGAAACGGGATGCCGGTATCGCCGACCGCTCCGCGGCGGGCGGACGCGGGCCGTCTCTTCAGACCCGCCCGAACGCCCGCCGGAACAGGTCGTCGACGTGGCGCAGGTGGTGGCGGAGGTCGAAGCACCGGTCGAGCTCGTCCGGGCTCAGCCGGGAGGTGACGTTGCGGTCCTTCGCGAGGAGCGTCTTGAAGTCGCCCTGACCCGCCTGCGCCGCCATCGCCGCCTTCTGGACCCAGGCGTAGGCGTCGTCGCGCGTCACGCCCTTGCGGGCCAGCTCGAGGAGGACTGTCCCCGAGTAGATGAGACCGCCGCCGCTCTCGAGGTTGCGGCGCATCGTCTCGGGGTGCACGACCATCCCGGACACGATCCGCGTGAAGCGGTGGATCATGTAATCGAGCAGGATGGTGGCGTCGGGAAGGATGACGCGCTCGGCCGAGGAGTGGGAGATGTCGCGCTCGTGCCAGAGCGGCACGTTCTCGAGCGCGACCTGCAGGTAGCCGCGCAGCAGGCGCGCCAGACCGCTCATCTGCTCGCAGCCGATCGGGTTCTTCTTGTGCGGCATCGCCGAGGAGCCCTTCTGGCCGGCGCCGAACGGCTCTTCGACCTCGCCCACCTCGGTGCGCTGCAGGTGGCGGATCTCGGTGGCGAAGCGCTCGATCGAAGCGCCGCTGATCGCCAGCGCCGCCATGTACTCGGCGTGGCGGTCGCGCTGCACCACCTGCGAGGCGATCGGGACCGGCTCGAGACCCAGCGACCCGAGCGCCGCCGCCTCGACGTCGGGGTCGAGGTGGGCGAAGGTGCCGACCGCGCCCGACAGCTTGCCGACCGCGACGCGCCTTTTGGCCGAGGTCAGCCGGTCGACGTTGCGGCGCACCTCGCCGTGCCACAGCGCCAGCTTCAGACCGAACGTCATCGGCTCGGCGTGCATGCCGTGCGTGCGGCCGATCATCACGGTGTTCTTGTGCTCGAAGGCGCGCGTCACGATGGCGGCGTCCAGCCCTTCCAGCCCCCGGATGAGACGCTCGGCCGCCTCGACCATCTGCAGCGCCTGGGCGGTGTCGACCACGTCGCTGCTGGTCAGCCCCAGGTGGATGTACCAGGCGTCCGGGCCGACGCTCTCGGCCACCGTGGTGATGAAGGCGATGACGTCGTGCTGCACCGTCGCCTCGACCTCGCGCACCCGCGCCACGTCGAAGCGCGCCCGCGCCCGGATGTTCGCGGCCGCCTGCTTCGGGATCAGCCCGCGGTCGGCGAGCGCGTCGCAGACGGCCAGCTCGACGTCGAGCCAGCGCTGGAACTTGCGCTCGTCCTCCCAGATGCGGGCCATCTCGGGACGGGAGTAGCGCGGGATCATCGGTTCGGTCTCTCGAGCGCCGGCGCGGACGGCATTCAGGCCTCGTACCAGGGGGACGGCGTCCACTGATCGGCCGCGTGCAGCGCAGGCGCCAGGCCTCCGCGCCGCTCCAGCTCCCGCCGGGCGGCGCCGAGCGCCAGATCGGGCCGGTTGTTGGTCCGGCTCAGATGGGCGAGGATGACCCGGCGCGTCTTTCCGGTCGCGACCTCGCCCAGAAGCGCCGCGGCGGTCCGGTTGTCCAGGTGGCCGTGGCGCCCCTGCACGCGCTCCTTCACCACCAGCGGATACGGCCCGGTCCGCAGCAGCTCGGCATCGTGGTTCGATTCGAGCATCAGGAGATCGCAGTCCCGGAGGGCCCGGCGGACCGGCTCGGGGTCGTGCCCCAGGTCGGTGGCGTAGCCGAACCTGGTCCCCTCGCTCTCCATGGCGTAGCCGACGGTGTCGACGGCGTCGTGCGGCACGCGGAAGGCGGTGACCGTCAGACCGCCGAGGCGGAACGGCGTCATCGGCTCGACCGCGTGGTGCGCGTGAGGCCCGTGACCGTGCGGCGCGGCACGGTCGAGACCGGCCGCCCGGAAGGTGGCGGCGGTGCAGTAGAGCGGCACCTTGTGCTTGCGCGAGAACAGCGCCGCGCCCCGCATGTGATCGGCGTGCTCGTGCGTCACCAGGACGGCGTCCAGACGGTGCGGCTCGACACCGACCGCGCGCAGCCGCCCGCTCAGCTCGCGGCAGGAGAACCCGGCGTCGACCAGGACGCGCGCCCCGCCGCCCTCGACGCAGGTGGCGTTCCCCGCGCTGCCGCTGCCCAGCACCACCACCCGGATGCTCATCGCCCTCCGCGAACGGACGGACCGTCGAGCGCGTCCCGGATTGTACCTGATTGCCCCGCCGTTCTCCGCGGGCTGATCGAGGCCGCCCGGCGACCGCTACCAGACCCGGCAGGCTTCCTGGCGCACCATCGGCGAGCCGGCCGGGCACGAGAACGCTTTCTGGAACTCCGGCATGTTCGAGACCACGCCGTTCACCCGGAACTTCGGCAGCGAGTGCTCGTTGGTCTGGGCGCGCAGGCGGGCCGCCTCGTCGGTGTAGTTCGCGCACCAGGCCTGGGCGTTGGCGATGAACAGGCGCTGCTCCGGGGTGAACCCGCCGGCGGGCGGCGGAGCGCCGGCGCCGGGCGGCGCCGGATCGGCGGCCAGCGTGTCCTGCAGCGCCATGAGGGCGATGCGCAGGCCGCCGTTGTCGGCGGTGTTCTCCCCCAGCGTCAGCCGGCCGTTCAACTTGACGTCGCCGACCGCCACGAAGGCGGAGTACTCGTCGGCCAGGCAGGCGGCGCGCTTTTCGAATTCGGCGGCGTCCCGGTCGGTCCACCAGTCGCTGAGGTTGCCGCGCGGGTCGAACTTGCGTCCCTCATCGTCGAAGCCGTGCGTCAGCTCGTGGCCGATCACCGAGCCGATGCCGCCGAAGTTGACCGCGTCGTCCGCGCCGTTGTCGTAGTAGGGCGGCTGCAGGATGCCGGCGGGGAAGTTGATGTCGTTGAGCTGCGCGTCGTAATAGGCGTTGACTGTGGGCGGCGTCATCAGCCACTCGCCGCGATCGACCGGCTTGCCGATCTTGCCGAGCCGCCGCGCCACCTCGAACGCCCGGGCCCGGCCGACGTTCCCGGCGAAATCGTCGCGCGCGATGCGGACGCTGCGGTAGTCGCGCCAGACGTCCGGGTAGCCGATCTTGTTCCTGATCCCCGCCAGCTTCGCGAGCGCCTGCTTCTTCGTGACCTCGGTCATCCACGGCAGCGTCTCGATGTCGCGCCGCAGCGCCTTCTCCAGGGCCGCGACCATCTTCAGGGTGCGCTCCTTCCCCTCCGCCCCGAAGGTCCGCTCCACGTAAGCCTGCCCCAGCGCCTCCCCCAGGAGCGTGTCGGTCAGGCTGGCGCAGCGTTTCCAGCGCGGGCTGATCTCGCGGGCGCCGCCGAGCGTCCTGCCGTAGAACTCGAAGCCCGCGGCGGTGAACGGCTGGCCGAGGAACGGAACCGACGAGCGGGCCAGGCTCCAGCGCAGGTAGTCCTTCCAGTCGTCGAGCGCGGCGCTCTTCAAGAGGGCGTCGACGCCCTTGAAGAAGTCGGGGACGGCGACGTTCAGGTCCTGCGCGGGCGGCGCTCCGACGGCGGCGAAATAGCCCTTCCACTCCAGCCCCGGCGCGAGGGTCTTCAGATCACCGCGGGTCATCTTGTGGTAGACATTCTCCGGGTCGCGGCGCTTCACCTTCTCCAGCGACACGCGGGCCAGCGCCGTCTCGATCGCGACGACCCGCTTCGCCGCCGCGGCGGCGCTCTCCTGCGTGTCACCGAGCAGGACGAACATCCGCGTCACGTGGTCGCGATAGCGGTCGCGCGTCTCGGCCGAGCTGGCGTCGTCCTTGAAGTAGTAGTCGCGGTCCGGGAGGCCCAGCCCGCCCTGATCGACCACGGCGATGACCGAGGTGGCGTCCTTCGCGTCCTGCTCGGAGCCGAAGCGGAACAACAGACTGGTCGCCGTGTACTCCCGCGCCAGCGGCAGGTTGATCCCCTGCGCATGCAGACGGGCGATCGCCGCCGGCAGGGCCTTCTTCGACCTGATCGCGGCGATGCGCTCGAGCTCGGGCCGCAGCGGCTCGAGACCGCGCGCCTCGATCCCCGGCTCGTCCATGCAGGAGGCGTAGAAGTCGCCGATCATCCGGCTCACCGGTGTGCGCCCGGGATCCGGCGCGGCCGCCTTCTCGAGCAGATCGCGCAGCACGGCGAGATTGCGCTCCTCCAGCTCGCTGCCGCGCCCCCAGGCGCCCCGGTCGGCCGGGATCGGGTGGCTCTTCATCCACGGCCCGCAGGCGTACTGATAGAAATCGACGCACGGATCGGCGGCGGTGTCGAGGGACGCCGGGTCGATGCCGCGCCGATCGACGGCGTCGGCCCGCGGCGACCCGCCCGGGCCACCCGAGAGACAGAGAGCGAGCAACGCGACCGTCCAGCGCGCGCGTGACATCGGATGGACCTCCTCAGGAATGACCGGTGTGCCCGAACCCGCCGCCGCCGCGGGCGCTGGGCGGGAGCGCGTCGACCGGCACCAGACGCGGCCGCGTCACCGGCGCGATGACCAGCTGCGCGATCCGGTCGCCGCGCCTGATGGTGACCGGCTCCTGCCCCAGGTTGACGGCGACCACCTTGATCTCGCCGCGGTAGTCGGAGTCGATCGTGCCGGGCGTGTTCAGCATCGTCAGACCGTGCCGCAGCGCCAGACCGCTGCGCGGCCGCACCTGCCCCTCGTAGCCCGGCGGCAGGGCGACGCAGAACCCGGTCGGGACCATGACGCGCCGCCCCGGCTCGAGCACCACGGGCGCCGGAACGCAGGCGCGCAGGTCCAGCCCGGCGCTTCCGGGCGTCGCCGCCTCGGGCAGGGGCAGGTCGGTGTTCTCCGCCGTGCGCACCACCGCGACGGCGACCTCGGCGTCCGGCATCAGAACGCCAGGGCGACCTTGTCCATCCCCAGGTTGACGGTCTGGCCGAGGACGGCGAGGGTGCACTGCGTCGGGTCGAAGATCTCGCGCGACAGGCTCAGGACGTCCTCGCGGGTCACCGAGTCGATGCCCTCGAGAATCTCGCTCACCGTGAACTGGCGGCCGTAATAGAACTCCTGGCGCGCCAGGTTCGACATGCGGCTGCTGCTGCTCTCCAGGGAAAGCATCAGGCTCCCTTTCAGGTGGTCCTTGGCCACCTTGAGCTCTTTGTCGCCGACCGGTCCCTCCTTCAGGAGACGGAACTCGTCCAGGATCAGCTGCACCACCTCGCGGCCCGACCCGGGGGAGGTCGCCGCGTACACCAGCAGGTTGCCGCTGTCCAGGAACGAGTTGACCGACGAGAAGACCGAGTAGGCCAAGCCGCGCTCCTCGCGGATGTGCTGGAACAGACGCGAGGACATCGTCCCGCCCAGGAGGGTGTTGAGCACGTACTCCTGGTAGCGCCTGCGGGGCGGCGCGCCGAAGCACGGCACGCCGAGACAGAGATGCAGCTGCCCCAGCTCCTTCTTCTCGCGCACCACGATGGTGGCGGTCGGCCTGGGGGGCGCGATCGGCACCGGCCGCGTGGTGTTCCGGATCGGATCGAACGCGCCACGGATGGCGTCGGCCAGCCGCTCGTGGTCCAGATTGCCCGCCGCGGTGATCAGCAGATTGGCCGGCTGGTACGAGTCGCGGAAGTACCGGATCAGCATGTCCAGCTGCATCGCGGTCACCGAGGGGATGGTGCCCTGAATCGGCCGGCCGAGCGGATGCCCCCTCCAGAACGACTCGCTGAAGATGTCGTACACCAGCTCGTCGGGGGTGTCCTCGACCATCTTGATCTCCTCGAAGATGACCTTGCGCTCCTTCTCCACCTCCTCGGGGAGGAACTTCGGATGGCGCACGATGTCCGACAGGAGATCGACGGCGATGTCGAGATGGTCGTCGAGCACCTTGAAATAGAAGCAGGTGTACTCCTTGGTGGTGAAGGCGTCCATCTGGCCGCCCACGGAATCGACGATGAGCGCGATGTCCTGGGCGGTGCGCGTCTCGGTGCCCTTGAACAGGAGGTGCTCGATGAAGTGCGAGATGCCGTTCTGCTCCGGGGTCTCGTGACGCGAGCCGCGCTTCATCCAGACCCCGACGGCGACCGAGCGCAGGGTGCGCATCGGCTCGGTGATCAGGACCAGGCCGTTCCCGAACTTCTCCTTGCGGATGTCGCCCACGCCGCCCATGGTAGCACTACTGCCTGCGGGGAACCTCGACGTACTTGCCGTCCTTCCAGGTGTAGACGGTGGTCTCGTACGCCTGCGGCTGGCCCGGCTTCTCGTCGTAGGTCCGGCTGGTGATCCAGAACTCGAGCTGGCCCGTCGGGGTGTAGCGCTTCTCCACCTGTCTCCCGGCGTTCTGGAAGACCGAGGCGTACGACCCGTCCGGGGCGCGCGCGATCACCTCGATGATCTCGAGGTGTCCGCCCTCCCAGGTGACGACGTACTCGTCCCGGCCGTCGGCGTCGGCGTCCTCGATCGTCAGGTTCCTGAACCCGTCCCCCTGCTGGGTGACGTGCATCAGGCCGAACACGCCCGGCTTCTTGCTCTCGTAGAAGCGCAGCTCCGGCTTGCCTCCGCCCGGTGCGACGACCGCGGCGAAGCGGGTCCCTTCCTGATCGAGACTCCTCGCCATCACCAGCCGGTCCCCCGGACCGAGCGTCGACCTCAGAAGCGCCATGACCGGGTCGGCGGCGCCGCGGGAGCGGCAGGCGGC
>JACXTT010001655.1_pt1 | contig 36647 bp, 35 predicted proteins | sample 9270951 | NCBI WGS metagenome assembly JACXTT01 (sample SAMN15532306, study PRJNA645909) | rock metagenome | isolation source: weathered quartz diorite | place: Puerto Rico | collected 2017-06-21 | reverse complement strand
CCACGGCTTCCTGCGCCACGCGAGCTGGGAAAAGGTCGACGCCGCCACGGCGGAGTTCCTGGCCAGAAAACTCAAGTAACGCGTCCTCCTCCCCTTGCGGGAGGAGGTGTCAGCCGGATGGCTGACGGAGGAGGGGTTTTGCTCCGCTCCCAGCGCGATACGACGGTTCCAACAAACGCCGAGGGTTCTGAGAGACCCCTCATCCGACCTGCATTCGCAGGCCACCTTCTCCCGCAGGGGGAGAAGGATCTTTACTGGAACTCGTCCTCCAACGCCGACAACCGCGCCGCCTGGTCCTCGGCGATCAGCGGGTTGATCACGTCGTCCAGGGCCTCGCCCTCGATGATCTTGGGCAGGTTGTAGAGGGTCAGGTTGATCCGGTGGTCGGTCACCCGGGCTTGCGGGAAATTGTAGGTGCGGATGCGCTCGGAGCGGTCGCCGGAGCCCACCTGGGCCTTGCGGTCCTCGGAGCGCGCCGAGTCCAGCGCCTCGCGTTGCTGGTCGTAGAGCTTGACCTTCAGCGCCTTCATGGCGCGGGCCCGGTTCTGGTGCTGCGACTTCTCCGAGCTGGTCACCACGATGCCGGTGGGCAGGTGGGTGATGCGCACGGCGGAGTCGGTCTTGTTCACGTGCTGGCCGCCGGCGCCGCTGGAGCGATAGGTGTCGATGCGGATGTCGCCGTCCTTGATGTCGATCTCCACGTCCTCAGGCTCGGGCAGGACGGCGACGGTGGCGGCGGAGGTGTGGATGCGCCCTTGCGCTTCCGTGGCCGGCACGCGCTGCACGCGGTGCACGCCGCTCTCGAACTTCAGCCGGCCGAACACCCCGTCGCCGGTGACCGCGGCGATGATTTCCTTGTAGCCGCCGGCGTCGCCCTCCGACATGGAGTCGATCTCGACCCGCCAGCCCTGCAGGGCGGCGTAGCGCTGGTACATGCGGAACAGGTCGCCGGCGAACAGGGCGGCCTCGTCGCCCCCCGTGCCGGCGCGCACTTCCAGGATCGCCGACGCGTTCTCGTCCTTGTCCTTGGGCGCCAGCAGCAGGGCGACGTCGCGCTCAAGCTCGGGCAGGCGCTCCTTCAGGGCGTCCAGCTCGTCGCGCGCCATGGCGGCCATGTCGGCGTCGCCGCCGGCGGCCATCTCCTCCAGCTCCGGCGCCTCGCCGCGCGCGCGCTCCAGCGCCTGCACGGCTTCGACGACGGGCCGCATCTCGGCGTGCTCCTTCGACAGCCGGACGATCTCGGCCCCGTCGGTGGCCGCGCCCATGCGCGCCTCGATCTCGCGGAAGCGGTCGAGAACCTGGTCGAGCCTGGCCTGGGGAAGTCGCAAATCAGTAGACGCCTGAACGGAAGGGGAGTGTCCTCTAACCCTCCGCCGAAAGGATGCCAAACGGCAGAAGGGTGGCTGGCATGTACCACGAGGGCAATCGGGCGCTCCAGGACGCCTTCGGCAGCCGCGCGCTGGCCGACCGCCTGGACGAGAAACTGCGCCGCGAACGGTTCAACGACGACGACAAGGCCTTCGTCGAGAGCCTGGCGTTCTTTTTCCTGGCGACCGCCGACGCCGAGGGGCGTCCCGACTGCTCGTTCAAGGGCGGGCCGCCGGGCTTCGCCCGCATCGTCGCCCCGGACCTGCTGGTGTTCCCCGACTACGACGGCAACGGCATGTTCAAGAGCCTGGGCAACCTGGGGGTCAACGCCCACGTGGGCCTGCTCTTCCTGGCGTTCGGCGAGGCGCCCAAGCGCCTGCGGGTGAACGGGACGGCTGAGGTGGTCGAGGCCGATCCGCTGATGGCCGCGACCCCCGGCGCGCAACTGCTGATCAAGGTCACGCCGGTGGACATCTTCCCCAACTGCCCGCGCTACGTGCCGAACCTGCAGCTGGTGGAGCCCTCGATCTACACGCCCAAGGCCGACGCCGCCCCGATCGAGCCCAAGTGGAAGAGCTTCGAGATCTTCGACGGGGTGGTCCCGCCCCGGCGTCGCTAATTTGCCTCCCCTGCGCAGCGGGGGAGGGGGACCGCTCGCCGAAGAGCGAGTGGTGGAGGGGGCGAGATCAGGCGCGGTGCTCGAACCCGCCCCTTCCACCATCGGCTCTTCGCGTTGCTCGGCCGATGGTCCCCCTTCCCCGTGAACGGGGAAGGCAAAAGAAAAGCCCCCGCCGTCGCCGGCAGGGGCTCGTTCCTTGCGCCGATGAGGGCGCGGAGACTTAGGCGCGGACGCCGGTCAGCGGGGCGTTGCCGAAGGCGCCCAGCTTCACGTTGCCGCTCATGGAGTCACCCGAGACGGTGGCTTCGAATTCCAGGGTCATCGGCATCGGCTGGGTGATGGCGGCGCTCCAGGTGAGCGTGTCGCCGCTGACCTTGCCGGCGACTTCGGAGTCGCCCATGCGGCCGGAGGTCTTGCCGGTGAAGGTGTCGCCGTTGGTGGTGATCGAAGCGGTCACCTCCTGGGCGCCCATCGGCGTGTTGATGGTGATCTTCCAAGTGCCGTCTGCTGCCGCCATGGTCTCGCTCCCAAAAATGGTGGCGGCACCTAAGCCGGTCTGCGCGAACCGCGCAAGAGTGACGCTAGCGTCACTTTTGTGAACTTGCTGATGATTTCGGGGTGGAGACCAGCAGGTCGATCAAGGCGTCGACCGCATCGCCTTTATGGCAACCCCATCGTTCGACCTCTCGGTGGCGGCCACCGACGTCGGATTCGACGAATATGACGGCGTTGTCCGTGCATCCGCCATGGGCTTCGGCCGGAACGGCGTCGGATGCGGCTTTAGCGATCAGCTTGCGCAGCCGGGCAGATGCCGGTGCGTCGAGCTCCGCCTGGCGGACCGTGATCTTGCCCCGCTCTCGTTCGGACATCCGGACGCGGCTCACCTCTTCGATCAGCCATTGGCCCGAACTGATGGGGTGCGCGGAAATCGTGAAATCGATCGGTGGAGGAAGGCCTCCCGCGAATGTTACAGAGATGCGATCGCCACTGACGGCCTCATGACGCCCGGCAGCCTTTAAGAGGTCCATTCGGTTGGGCCTGAGGTTCGACCAATCGGCCGAATGGCTGGCAAGTGCGGGCGCCGCGAGGCTTGCAGTCAGGAGCGCGATAACCGGCCAAAGCCGGCGGAACTTCACTCCGCCGCCTGCGCGACTTCCGCCGCCGCCATCTCCGCCGCGCGGGTTTCCACCAGGCCGACGATGTGGTCGACCATGCCGTCGTTGTCCATCTTGTGGTCCGGGCGGCCGGCCACATAGACCATGCCGGAACCCTTGCCGCCGCCGGTGAAGCCCAGGTCGGTCATCAGCGCCTCGCCCGGGCCGTTCACCACGCAGCCGATGATCGACAGGCTGATGGGCTGGGAGATGTGCGCCAGCCGCTGCTCCAGGGCCTCCACGGTGCGGATCACGTCATAGCCCTGCCGCGCGCAGGACGGGCAGGCGATGATGTTCACGCCGCGGTGGCGCAGGCCGAGCGATTTCAGCAGGTCGAAGCCGACCTTGATCTCTTCCACCGGATCGGCGGCCAGGCTGACGCGGATGGTGTCGCCGATCCCGGCCCACAGCAGGTTGCCCATGCCGATCGAGGACTTCACCGTGCCTGTGCGGAGCGCCCCGGCCTCGGTGATGCCCAGGTGCAGCGGGCAGTCGATGGCCTCGGCCAGCAGGTTGTAGGCCGCCACCGTCATGAAGACGTCCGACGCCTTCACGCTGATCTTGAACTCGTGGAAGTCGTGGTCCTGCAGGATGCGGGCGTGGCGCAGCGCGCTCTCGACCATCGCGTCGGGGCAGGGCTCGCCGTATTTTTCCAAGAGGTCGCGTTCCAGGGAGCCGGCGTTGACCCCGATCCGCATGGAGCAGCCGTGGTCGCGGGCCGCCTGGATTACGTCGCGCACCCGGTCGGGGCTGCCGATGTTGCCGGGATTGATCCGCAGGCACGCCGCGCCGGCTTCCGCCGCCTCGATGCCGCGCTTGTAGTGGAAGTGGATGTCGGCCACGAGCGGGACCTTGGAGGCCTTCACGATCGTGTTGAACGCCCTGGTCGAGTCCTCGTCGGGGCAGGAGACGCGGACGATGTCGGCCCCGGCCTCCTCCAGCTGGCGCACCTGGTTGATGGTCGCCTGGGCGTCGGCCGTCAGGGTGTTGGTCATCGACTGGACGGTGATCGGCGCGTCGCCGCCCACCTCCACATTGCCGACGCGGATCTTGCGCGACGTGCGGCGCTGGATCGCCCGCCAGGGGCGGACGGCGGTGTGGTCCTGGACGTGGTCTTTGACGCTCATAAGACGCGGAAAATAGGCCGTCTCGGCCGCGAACCCAAGGTCTCATCTCGGCGGCGAGTTGCAGGCGAATTCGACTGGACTGCGGCATTCGGCCCTTTTCGGGGAAGCTTGGCCTCAGGTATCCTCTCGGTTGTGCTTGGGGGGAAATCGGCATGTCGACACGGCGCGATCTGATCGCGGGCGCGGCGCTGGGCGCCTTGGCGCTCGGACTTCCAGCGGCGCGGGCTCTCGCCCAAGCGGCGACAGGGACGCCGGCCGCGCCGACGCCCAAGCCCTTGGTGACGCTCGACTTCTACCTGGTTCCCTCGACGGCGGACGCGGCCATGTCGCCGTCCGGCAAGCGCATCGCCATGCTGCGCAACAAGTACACCGCCGACGGCGTCATCTCCTGGATCGACATCATCGACGCCGACAACCCGACCGCGCCGCCCAGGTCCCTGCCGCTGGGCCTGCACGAGGCCAACGGGGTCACCTGGGCCAACGAGAACCGGTTGCTGGTCTGGGTGCTCTACAACGTCACCCACAAGGGCTACGAGACCGAGGAGATCCTGCGCGTCGTCGGTCTGGACGACGACGGCACCCATCCGGCGGTGATGTTCGGCAACCGCGCCACCTCGCTGGAATATATCCACGACCTGGGCCGGGTGATCGACCTTCTGCCCGACGACCCCAACCACGTGATCATGGCCGCCCCGGAGCCGAACCGCGGGCTGATGGGGCTGTTCAAGGTCGACGTGGTCTCCGGCGACGCGGTGGTGCTGGAGTTCGGCTCGACCCGCACCACCACCTGGCTGACCCAGCGCGGCGTGGCCATGGTGCGCTACGACTACGAGAACGCGGTGCTGTCGAAGATCCTGGTGCGCGCGCCCGGGTCTTCCGAGTGGAAGCTGATGGGCCACCGCCGGTCCGACCAGGACTCCGACATCGAGATCTATGCGCCCACCGAGAAGCCGGGCGTCTTCTACGGCGCGGCGCGGCTGGCCGGCGAGGACAAGCGCTCGCTGCGCGAGCTCGACCTGGCGACCATGGCCTGGGGCCCGCCCTTGGTCACCCCGGTGAAGGCCGACGTCGCCAGCATCTGGCTCGACAGCCGCGACCGGCCGGTGGCCACCACCTGGCTCGACGACCGCCGCGGCTACGATTTCAACGAGAAGGCCTTCGCGCCGCACTTCTCGGCCATGGAGAAGTACTTCGGGCCGGAGCTGTCGCTCAACATGCTCTACGTCGACGACGCCCACACCCGCTTCATGGGTCTGGCCGCCGGCCCGCGCGAGCCCGGCAGCTACTTCCTCTACGACCGCAAGACCCACGCGATCACCGAGCTGGGCAACGTCCACTCGCACCTGACCCAGCCCCGGCTCGGCCAGGTCCAGATCCTGTCGGTCAAGACCCGCGACGGGGCCGACATCCGCGCCTACCTGACCCAGCCGGCGTCGGGCGCGCCGGGACCGCTGGTGGTGATGCCGCACGGCGGGCCGGAGGTGCGCGACGAGTGGGGCTTCGACGGCTGGGCCCAGGCGCTGGCCGCCCAGGGCTGGTGGGTGCTGCAGCCCAACTTCCGCGGCTCCGGCGGCTACGGCCTGGAGTTCGCCAAGGCCGGCTGGCGCCACTGGGGTGACCGCATGCAGGAGGATATCGAGGACGCCACCGCCCAGGCGATCTCGCAGTTCAAGCTCGACGCCACCAAGGTGGCGATCATGGGCGGCAGCTACGGCGGCTACGCGGCCCTGATGGGCGCGGTGCGCAAGCCCGACCTCTACAAGGCCGTGGTGTCCATCGCCGGCGTCAGCGACGTCATCGAGATGCTCAAATGGGAGCGCTCGCAGGACGATACCTCCGAGAAGCTGCGCTACGAGTTCTGGAAGAAGCGGATCGGCGATCCGGAGACCGACGCCGCCATGCTGGAGCAGGCCAGCCCCCGCCGCCGCGCCGCCGAGATCAAGGCGCCGATCCTGCTGATCCACGGCTTCCTGGACGACACCGTGCCGGTCGACCAATCAAAGATGATGGTCAAGGCGCTCACCGCGGCCGGCAAGAAGTTCGACTACTGGGAGATCCCCAAGGAGTACCACAGCGCCTCGACCCGCAAGGCCGACCAGGCGCGGCTGGACCGCGCCATCGCCTTCCTCAAGCCCTATCTGGGCTGAGCCGGAGCCGGAGCCGCCGCCGCGACGGGGGTCGCCGTCGCCGGCTTGGGCGCCGCCGGCGCGGGGGCGGAGTCCGCGAGCTTGGTGAGCGAGGTCTGGGCGGCGGGCAGCACGCCCTTGGACTGGCCGCGGACGAACACCTGGAAGTTGGTGGGCTCGGAGACCTCGGCCAGCAGGCCGGTGAGCTGCGGCGCGCGATAGGCCTCGCCCGGCGCGAACTGGCGCGCGAAGTAGATCGAGCCGTCGGCGCCGCGCACGATCAGCGAGGCGCTCTTGATGGCCTGCAGAGTCACCGCCGAGGGCTGGCCGGCCGGCGCGCCATAGACCTTTGCCGTCGCCACGAAGATCGGCGACAGCTTGGAGACGTCGACCGCCGCCTCGCCATCGGCCTTGGTGATCGGCTTGGCGGTGGTGACGCCGCCGCCGGTGTTCGAGCCGTCGTCGGGCATGCCCGGCGTCACGTAGAGCGGCGGGGTGGTCGATTCCACCGGGGCCGGCAGCGGGGCGCCCAGGCTGAAGGTCCCGGACTTCTGCGCGGCCAGCGCCTGGGCCACGGCCTTGGCGGGCGCGGTGGGCGAGGGCGGGGCGTTGGCGGTCATCGCCCGCTGGGCGATGTTCCAGACGATGATGGCGGCCAGGATCACCACCACGCCCACGACGATCGCCGCCCAGCGCGGATCGCGGTCCGTGCCGACGCCGACGGGCCCGCGCAGCGGCTCGTCCAGCACCGGCTCCTCCGCCTTGAAGCGTTCGACGGCGGCCTCGGCGTCGAGGCCCAGCGCCTCGGCGTAGGCGCGGATGTAGCCGATGGTGAACGGCCGCGACGGCAGCTTGTCCAGCCGCATGGCCTCGATGTCGGCGAGGTAGGCGCGGCGCACCCGCGTGATCTCCGCCACCTGTTCCACAGTCAGCTTCTGATATTCGCGGACCGCCTTCAGGGCCTGGCCAATATCGGCGCCGTAGTGCAGGTCGGGGGCATAGGACTCGTTGGCGCTCGCCGCGCCATCGCCCGGCGCGGAGCTCTGCTGATCGCTGATCCGGCCAGTATCGAGCGGCATGACGACTTTCATCCCCGGGCCCTCGAAGCGATCGCGGCGCGGCCATGACCGCAAGCTGCGCAGATCACACGAAGACTAGATTCAGTCATCGGGTAACACGCAGGGTTGTGGTCTTCAATGCGCCGTTGGGTCACGTGCTCGACTCAGTTGTAGCTAGACCGCAGCGTAGATTTTGCGCGCCAACGTTTCGATTTCGTTGCGCACCGACCCCGCGCTGCTCTTCAGCAGCGCCGAAACGCCCCGCCGGGCTGCTTCGCGATCGCACGACAGGACCATCTGCTTGACCGGGCCGACCCCGGCCGGGGGCATCGAGAGACCCTCGAAACCCAGAGCCACCAGGGCGAAGGCTTCCAGCGGCCGGCCGGCCATCTCGCCGCAGACGCTGACCGGGGTGCCGGTCTCGGCGCAGGCGCGCTGGATCTGCTCGAGCGCGCGCAGCGCCGGCGGCGACAGCGGGTCGTAGCGCTCGGCCACCCGCGGGTTCCCGCGGTCGGCGGCGAACATGTACTGCATCAGGTCGTTGGTCCCGACGCTGACGAAGTCGGTCAGCGGCAGCAGGGCGTCCAGGTGCCAGACCAGCGACGGCGCCTCGATCATCGCGCCCACGTCCAGCCGCGACGGCGCCGGGCGCCCGCGCTTCTGCGCCCAGGCCACTTCCACGTCGACCATGGCGCGGGCGGCGCGGAACTCGTCCACATTGGCCACCAGCGGGAACATGACCCGCAGCGGCCGCCCGCACGCGGCGATGATCAGCGCACGGAGCTGCATGCGCAGCAGGGCCGGGCGGTCCAGGCCCATGCGGATCGCCCGCCAGCCCAGCGCCGGGTTGTCCTCCCGCTCCGCCTCCATCCACGGCAGGATCTTGTCGCCGCCCAGGTCGAGCGTGCGGAAGGTCACCGGCATGTCGCCGGCCGCGTCCATCACCCGGGCGTAGAGCGCCGCCTGCGCGTCGCGCAGCGGCAGTTCCTCGGCGACCATGAACTGGAACTCGGTGCGGAACAGGCCGATGCCCTCCGCGCCCGTCTCGCCCAGGATGTCCAGGTCCACGTCGAGGCCGGCGTTCATCAGCAGGGTGATCTTCGCCCCGTCGCGGGTAAAGGCCGGGGTGTCGCGCAGCTTGGCGAACTCGGCGCGGCGCTGGCGGCGCACGTCGATGCGCGCCTGGATGGCCTTCACCACGTCGGTGCGCGGCCGCAGGTAGGCCTCGCCCGCCTCACCGTCGACGATCACCATGTCGCCTTCGGAGACCGCGTCGCGCAGGCCGGCCAGGCGCCCGACGCAGGGGATGTCCAGGGCGCGCGCCACGATCGCGGCGTGGCTGGCCGCCGAGCCTTCCTCCAGCAAGAGGCCGCGCAGCCTCTTGCGGTCGTATTCCAGCAGGTCGGCCGGGCCTAAGTTCCGGGCGATCAGGATGGCGTTGTCGGGCAGCTCGCGCGCCACGTGGCCGTCGCCGGCCAGGTGGCGCAGCAACCGGTCGTTCAGGTCCTCCAGGTCGTGCAGCCGCTCGCGCAGATAGGCGTCGCGGGCCTGGCCCAGGCGCGCCCGGTGCTCCGAGCGCACCCGTTCGACCGCCGCCTCCGCCGTCAGCCCGTTGCGCACGGCGTCCACCAGGCTGCGGTTCCAGCCGTCGGAGTGGGCGAACATCCGGTAGGTGTCGAGCACCTCGAAGGAGGCGTCCACCAGGCCGGCGTTGCCCTCCAGCATGGTGTCGATCTGGCTCTGCAGCGAGCCCACGGCGGCGTTCAGCCGAGCCTCTTCGGCCACCACGTCGTCGGACAGCAACTGCGAGGGCGCCACCGGCGGCTCGTGCAGCACGGCCACGCCATAGGCCAGGCCGTCGCCGAACTTGGAGCCCTTCATCCGCTCCGGGCGGTGCGGCGCGATCTCCACGCCCTTCAGCGCGCTTTCGCCGATCAGCTCGCCGGCGGCGACCATCTCGGCCAGCACCATGGCGACGATCTGCAGGTCCTCCTGCTCGTCGTCGGTGTAGACGCGCGCCGTGCGGTTCTGGACCACCAGCACCCCGATGGCCCGGCCGCCGCGCAGCAGGGGGACGCCCAGGAACGCGTGGTAGGGGTCTTCGCCGGTTTCCGGGCGGTAGGAGAAGGCCGGGTGCTCGGGGGCGTCGGCCAGGTTCAGCGGCCGGCCCAGCTTCATGATCTCGCCCACCAGGCCCTCGCCCGGCTTCATGCGCGTGACGTGCACGGCGGCGGGGTCCAGGCCCTCGGTGGCGAACAGCTCCATGTCGCCCGACGCGCGGCGCATGTAGAGCGAGCACACCTCGGCGACCATGGAGCGCGCGATGATCCGCACGACCATGTCCAGCCGCGTCTGCGCGGGGCCGCCCCCGGCGAGGGCCTCCCGAATCTGCCGAAGCAGACTGCGCTGACCGCGTATGGCTACGCCGGGTGACGCCATGAAATCCCTTAGTCCTCCCGTATTCTTTTCCGTCTTTTCCGCTCCCTAGCAGGTTTGTGCCGCCAATCGGAGACGGAAAGGGCGATTTTCACCGATTGCCGTCGATGCACAGCAAACGGGCGCCACGCCGATCTGCCCCTCCTTTAGGCGCCCGGCGCGGTCAAAAAGGTGCGGGCCCCGCCCATTGCTGAGCCGCGTCCGGTTCGGCTACCGATGGGGGCTCGGTGATCCGCTTTGGGGGGCGGCATGGACATCCACAAACCCAAGCCCTGGCGCGGCTGGCCCGAGTTCGTGAAGGAGATCGGCACCATCGTCTTGGGCGTGCTGATCGCGCTGGCCGCCGAGCAGGCGGTCGAGGCCCTGCACTGGGCCGAGCGCACCGAGAAGACCGAGGCCCATCTGCGCGCCGAACTGGCCAGCGCCACGGTGGCCGCCCAGGCGCACATCGCCCAGGAGCCCTGCGAATACGCCATGCTCGACCGCCTGCGCGTGGCGCTGCTCCAGCCCGGCGACGACTGGAAACCGCCCTTCGTGATCTCGCGCAACGGCGTCCCCATCGGCGTGATCGCCACGCCCATCGGCGGCTTCCAGCAGCAGGGCTGGAAGAACGCCCAGGCTGACGGCACCGCCAACCACCTGAGCCAGGACGACCAGATGGACTTCGGCGAGGCCTACAACCTGCTGGCCCAGGCCGAGGCCACGGGCGACGCCGAGCACGCCGCGGTCTACGAGCTCAACTCCCTGGCCTGGGCGCGCAAGCTCGATCCGGCCAGCCGCACCGCCTACCTGCGCCTGATCTCCCAGCTCACCGAGGACGTGCGGATGATGGCGACGGACGGCCGCCTGCTGCTCGAACAGACCAAGGAACTGGGCGTGAAGCCGGGCAGCCTCGAAGCCTACGGCGGCGGCGCGCTCAAGCTCTACCGCGGCGTCTGCAGCGACTTCCGCGCCGGCAAGACGGAGATCGTCATCAACCCGCCGCCCATGGGATCCTGAGGCCTGGCCTCCGCCCACGCTTGAGCTTTCCGGCGACCGGACGCAGTCTGCCGCCCAACGATAAAAGACCAAGGGCGGGGAGACGCGTGATGCTGCGCAAGTGGGGCTTCTTCATTCTGGGCTGCGCCCTGATCCTCGCCGGATCGCTGCTGGCGCACGCCATCCAGACCTCCGGCGGCGTCACCTTGCACGACGTCCGCTTTGCCGGCGACGGCGGCAAGGTTCAGTCGGCCCTGGTCTACCAGCCGGCCACGGCCACCGCGGCCCATCCGGCGCCGGCGGTGCTGGTCAGCCACGGCTACATCAACACCCGCGAGATGCAGTCGCCCTTCGCCATCGAGCTGGCCCGGCGCGGCTTCGTGGTCGTCGCCATGGACATGATCGGCCACGGCTATTCCGAGGGCGCGGTGAAGCTCGGCCCCGGCCAGGACCTCGGAGGCCCGGCGGCCCTGCGCTACCTGCAGAGCCTGCCCTACGTCGACAAGAGCAACATCGGCCTCGAGGGCCACTCCATGGGCGGCATCCCCATCGCCACGGCGGCGGCCTCCCAGCCCACCGGCTACAAGGCCATCGTCTTCGAGGGCTCCACGCCCGCCTTCCTGGGCGCCGTGACACCGCCCAAGCTCAACAACCTGGCCGTGGTGTTCGGCCAGTACGACGAGTTCGCGCCGCTCATGTGGGGCGTGCCCAAGGGCTCGGCGGTGGCCACGTCCAAGAAGCTCGCCAAGGTGTTCGGCGTCGAGAGCCCCGTGCAGGTCGGCAAGATCTACGGGACCATCCCCGACGGCAGCGCCCGCGTGCTGGAGAACCCGCCGGTCACCCACCCCTGGGAGCACTTCAGCCGGGCCGGCGTCGGCGGCGCGGTCGACTGGTTCCAGAAGACGCTGAGCGGCGAGGCCAACGCCATGGCCCCCTCCGATCAGATCTGGCTTTGGAAGGACGTCGGCACCGGCGTCGCCTTCGCGGGCCTGATCTGCCTGCTGATCGGGACCTTCGAGGTCCTGCTGCTGACCCCGATGTTCGCCAGCCTCAACGTCCCGGCGCAGCCGGTCGCCGAGGGGCGCGGCGGCAAGTGGTGGCTGGCCGCCGTCCTCACCGCCGCCGTCCCGGCGCTCACCTTCTATCCGTTCATGAAGTGGGGCGTGCTGTTCTTCCCCATGCAGCTCTTCCCGCAGTCGATCCAGAACCAGCTGCTGGTCTGGGCTCTGCTGAACGCCCTGATCAGCGTGCTGCTCGGCCTCGTGCTGCGCGGCGGCAAGCCCACGTTCACCACCAACTGGCCCAAGTCGATCGGCATCGCGGCCGCCACCATCGCGGTAGGCTATCTGTCGCTGGTCATCGTCGATGCGGCTTTCAAGACCGACTACCGCTTCTGGGTCCTGGGGCTGAAGCCGCTGGACGGCCGCCATGCGGTGATGGCGATCCCCTACGCGCTCCTCTGGGCGGTCTACTTCCTGGTCGCCCTGCGCGCCCTCTGCGCCAACCTGGGCGTCAAGGGCGAGGGCTTCATGGTGCAGGCCGGCGCCTGGAAGCTGGCCATGAGCCTGGGCTTCATCGTGCTGCTGGCCGTGGAGTACGGGACCCTGTTCCGGACCGGCCTGCTGTTCACCCCGGCCGAGCCGCTGAACACCATCGTGGCGATCCAGTTCGTGCCCCTGCTGGCGACCTTCGGGGCCATCGCGGCGATTACCTACCGGCGGACCAACTCCTACGTCCCCGGCGCCCTGATCTGCGCCCTGCTGTTGAGCTGGTATGTGACCGCGGGAACGGCCACCCACTGGTATCCGGGCTTCAAGCTGCCGCCGATGCCGGCAGCCGCGAAGTCGCGCTAGCGCCTGTCGCCTCTCTTGTCTTCGTCATCCTCCGGTCAGCTGAAAGCTGATCCGGGGGACCCAAGCCGCCTCGCCAACCGACCCATTCAGCTTGGGTCCCCCGGACGGCCTCTTCGGGCGACCGGAGGATGACGGGCGTTTGGGATAGGTCCGTTCTGGCGCGCATCGCAAAGGCCGCCTATCTCACCCGCACGAAACGGAGGGGCGGGTGAGCGCGATCAGGACCGACAATGGCTGGGCCGACCTGCTGGCCGACGGGCGGCTGCCGCGCTTCGCCCTGATCTGCCTCGGCGTCTGGCTGAACGCCGCCGACAGCCTGGTGACCTCCACCATCATGCCCAGCGTCGGCGCGGCGCTCGGCGGCTACCAGTACTTCAGCTGGGCCACGGCCGGCTATCTGGTGGGCGCGATCCTGGCCGGCGCCAGCGCGGGCCGCGTCTCCGAGCTCTTCGGCCTCAGAGCCGCCACCGCCATCGCCGGCGTGATCATGGCCGCCGGCTGCGTGATGAGCGCGCTCGCCCCCGACGTGGGCGTGTTCCTGGTCGGCCGGCTGATCCAGGGCCTGGGCTCCGGCTGGATCTCCGGCTTCGCTATGGTGGCCATCGCGCTGCTGTTCCCCGAGCGGCACCTGGCCCGGGTGTTCGCCGCGGTGACCTTCGTCTGGGGGATCGCCACCTTCATCGGCCCGCTGTTCGGCGGCCTGGTGGTGCAGACCGGCGACTGGCGCGACGTCTTCTGGCTGTTCGCCCTGCAGACCTTGGTGTTCGCCGCCGCGGCGCCCTTCCTGCTGAAAGGCGGCGAGAAGGCGGGTGGCGGCCCGGGCATTCCCTGGACCCAGCTCGCGGTGCTGGGCGCGGGCGTCGGCGCCATCGCCGTGGCCGATGTGCTCCGCCAGCCCCTGCCGGCCGTCGGCCTGGTGGCGCTGGGCCTGGCGATCCTGTCGCTGGTGATCTGGATCGACCACCGCGCCAAGGTGCGCCTGCTGCCGCATCGCGCGGGCGATCTGACCACGGTCTGCGGCGCCGGCTACTTCTCGATGTTCGCGCTCACCGCCGCCTCCATGGGCTACGCCATCTACGGCCCCCCGATCCTGCAGCAACTGCGCGGCTTCTCCCCGCTCTGGGCCGGCTACGCCATCGGCGGGGAGTCGCTGGCCTGGACGGTCGCCGCCATGGCCGTGGCCCATTCCGGCCCGGTCTGGGACGGGCGCTGGACGCGGATCGGCGCGGTCTGCCTGATCGTCAGCCTGGTGATCCTGACCTTCACCCTGGGCGACGGGCCGCTGGTCGTCGCCCTGATCGGCGGGTCGCTGATGGGCGCGGCGTTCGGCTTCTCCTGGGCCTTCATGAGCCGCCGCATCCTGGCCGCCCTCTCCGACGAGGATCGCGCCATCGGCTCCTCGGCGATCACCGCCGTGCGCCAGACGGGCGCGGCGGCCGGCGCGGCGATCAGCGGCGTCGCCGCCAACCTGGTGGGCTTCTCCGGCGGCCTGACCCACGCCAGCGCCCAGGCCGCCTCGGTCTGGGTGTTCGCCTCGGTGATCCCACTCGCCCTGATCGGAACCTGGGCGGCCTTCCGGCTCACCGGATCGGCGGTGAGGGCGTGACGATGGACATCCGCTTGCTGAAGCCCGGCGACGAGGCCCTGCTGATCGACGCCGTGCGCCTGACCGATGAGGATGTCCCGTCCTTGGCGCGGGCGGCGGCGCACCTGGCCGACCAGGACCTGGTCGCCATCGTCGCCGTCGAGGCGGGCAGGGCGGTCGCCTTCATCTACGGCCACATCCTGCGCCGCTTCGAGGCGACGAGCCTGTTCATCTATTCGGTGGACACCGCCCCCAGCCACCAGCGGCGCGGCCTCGCCAAGGCCATGCTGCAGGCCCTGGCCGCGGAGGGCCGGACCGGCCGCTGGGACGAGATGTTCGTCTTCACCAACCGCGGCAACGCGCCCGCCATGGCGCTCTACGAGAGCGCCGGCGGCGTCAGCCCGCCCCCCGACGACGTGGTGATGTTCGACTTCGAGGGTTGAGGCACGAGGTCGCCCCCAAGGTAGCCCACGACGGCGCGGACGATGCGGCCGGTCAGCGCGTCGGGCGCGGCGGTCAAGGCGCCGTCCACCATGCCGCGTGTAAGGTTCAAGAGGTCGCCGGCCGCCACCGCGGGATCGGCGATGCCCCGCGCCCGCAGGAACGTCGTCAGCCGGTTGGCGGTGGCTTCGCCGGCCGCCAGCGCCTCGCCCTCGATCCCCAGCCGCCGCTCCTCCAGGTCGAGGATGCGCGCCAGGTTCGGCCGGGCGGTCTGATGGCGCACGGCGACGGCCACTAGGGTCTCGACGGCGGCGTGCAGTGGAAGGCCGTCGGCCGCCGCCAGCGCCTCGGCGAGGCTGGCGTCGAAGCGGGCCGCCTCGCGGCGGATCAGGGCGGCCATCACCGCGTCCTTGCCCGGGAAGTACTGGTAGATCGACCCCACGCTGACGCCCGCGCGGGCGGCCAGCGCATTGGTGTTGAAGCGCGGCAGGCCGTCGGCCTCCAGAATCTGAGCCGCCGCCTCGAGAACCGCCTCCACCGTACGGCGAGACCTCTGCTGGTTCGGGGGCTTACGGGGCGAAAGGCCGGTCACGGGATGCGAGCTGCCAATATGAATAATTGCTCACATAATTGCGCATCCTCAACTCCTGGCAAGGCTTAACCGATGCAAACGGCACCCCAACTCACCTTCTTCATGCTGCTGCGCAGTTCGCCGGCCTGGCTGGCCCTGTCGCGCGAGGCGCGCGCCGCCTTCATCGCGCAGACGGTCACGCCGATCTTCGGCCGCTACCCGGCGGTCGCCATGCGCTTCTACGACGCGGAGGCGTTCAGCGGCCGGGCCACCGACGTGGCGGTGTTCGAGACCTGCGACCTGCGGGCCTACTACTTCCTGATCGACGCCCTGCGCGACACGCCGTTCCTCGGCCTGCCCTATTTCGAGGTGTTGGAGATCATCCCCGCGGTCGAGGACGGCTACGCCGAATACACTGAGGCGGGCGGCGTTGCGGCCTAGAGCTGATCCAGCCCGTAGGCCGCGTGCAGAGCGCGGACCGCCAGCTCGGTATAGGCCGCGTCGATCAGCACGCTGATCTTGATCTCCGACGTCGAGATCACCTGGATGTTCACGCCCTTCTCGGCCAGGGCGGCGAACATGGTCTTGGCGACGCCCGTGTGGCTGCGCATGCCCACCCCGATCACCGAGACCTTGGAGACCTCGTCGTTCACCGCCACGTCGTCGAAGCCGATGCCGGCCTGAGCGGCGCGGACGATCTCCACGGCGCGGGCGGCGTCGCGCTTGCCCACCGTGAACTCCATGTTGGCGGTGTCGGCGGTGCGCGCGTGGCTCTGCACGATCATGTCGACATTGACGTTGGCGTCGGCCAGCGCCCCGAAGATCGACGAGCTGACGCCCGGATGGTCGGGCAGGCCGAAGAGGCTGATCTTGGCCTCATCGCGGCTGTAGGCCACGCCGCTCACGATGCGTTTTTCCATGATCTCTTCCTCGTCGCACACGATCGTCCCCTGACCGGGGGCCTCGCCTGGCTCTACGAAACTCGACAGCACTCTAACGGGCACCTTCTGGGCCATGGCCAGCTCGACGGACCGCGTCTGCAGCACCTTGGCCCCCAGGGACGCCATCTCCAGCATCTCCTCGTAGGAGATCTTGCTGAGGCGCCTGGCCTTGCTCTCGATGCGCGGGTCGGTGGTGTAGACCCCGTCCACGTCGGTGTAGATGTCGCAGCGCACGGCCCCCACGGCCGCGGCCACCGCCACGGCGCTGGTGTCCGAGCCGCCCCGGCCGAGCGTCGCGATCCGCCCGTCGCGGGTGACGCCCTGGAAGCCCGCGATCACCGCGACCTCGCCGGCGTCCAGCGCCTCGGCCAGCTTTTCGGGCGGGATGTCGTCGATCCGCGCGCGCCCGTGGGCGTCGTCGGCGATGATCGGGATCTGCCAGCCCATCCAGGACCGGGCCGGCGTGCCGGAATTGCGCAGCGCCATGGCCAAGAGGCCGGCCGTCACCTGCTCGCCCGACGCCACGATCACGTCGTACTCGTCGTCGGACACCGGCAGGCCCTGCGCCGCCGGGCCCGAGCCGTCGGTCCAGGCCACCAGCTCATTGGTCTTGCCGGCCATGGCCGAGACCACCACGGCCACCTGGTGCCCGGCCGCCACCTCGGCGTTGACCAGCCGCGCCACCCGCCGGATGCGCTCCAGGTCCGCGACGGAGGTTCCGCCGAATTTCATCACCAGCCGGGACATGGGTCTTAGGGGTCGGGCCTTGTTGCTGCGCTTGCGAAGGGCGGAGCCTAATAGCGGCGCTGGGCAGGGCCTGCAATCCACCCCCTACGTCATCCCGGACGGCCCGCAGGGTCGATCCGGGACCCAGCAGCTGGGGCCATGCGGTAGCTGCTGGGTCCCGGCTCTCCGCTTCGCTCCGGCCGGGATGACGGCTAAAGAAGGAAAATGACCGCCACCCACTCCTCCATCGACCCCGCCGAGGTCGAGCGGTTTTCCCGCATCGCCGCCGAGTGGTGGGACCCCAAGGGCAAGTTCGCGCCCCTGCATAAATTCAACCCCGTGCGGCTGGGCTTCATCCGGGACCAGGCTCTCCACCGCTTCGGCCGTGACCCCAAGGCGCGTCGCCCCTTCGAGGGCCTGCGCCTGCTGGACATCGGCTGCGGGGGCGGGCTGCTCTCCGAGCCCATGAGCCGGCTGGGCTTCCAGGTGGTGGGCGTCGACGCCTCGGAACGCAACATCGGCACGGCCGCCGCCCACGCCGCCCAGGTGGGCGCCGACGTCGATTACCGCTGCTCCACCGCCGAGGCCCTCAAGGCGGCCGGCGAGACCTTCGACCTGATCCTCAACATGGAGGTGATCGAGCACGTGGCCGATCCCGGCCAGTTCCTGCGCGACTGCGCCGCCATGCTCAAACCCGGCGGCTTGATGATCGTCGCCACCCTCAACCGCACCCTGAAGGCCTTCGCGCTGGCCAAGGTCGGGGCCGAATACGTCCTGCGCTGGCTGCCCGCCGGCACCCACGACTGGAACAAGTTCCTGAAGCCCGACGAGCTCCGCGGCTTTTTGGCCGATCAGCCGCTGGCCGTTGACGGCCCCTTCGGCGTGGTGTTCGACCCGCTCACCGGCCGCTGGTCCCAGAGCCACGACGCCGACGTGAACTACATGATGACCGTGACGCACGACGCGGCCTAAAGAGAAGAATCTCCCCGGGGGGCGGAGAAGGGAATTTGTATGCCGTCCATACGCGTGCTCAGCCACGCCTTCCGGGCCTGGCGGCGCAATCTGCGTTGGCGCAAGCACGAGCCCGAGACGCCCTACCTGGCCGACCTGCTGTCAGGGGCGCCGGTGTGCCTGCACGTGGGGGCCAGCGATGGCCGCCACTCCTACGTCATGACCCAGGTCGCGCCCAAGGCCACCATCTACGCCATCGAGCCCTCGGCCTTCTCCTACGCGGTGCTGAAGCTGACCGTCGCCCTGCACGGCATCGGCGACCGGGTGACCCCGGTCCACGCCGCGGTGGGCGACAAGGCCGGCGAGATGCTGCTGGTCACGCCCCGCAAGATCACCGGGCGCATGGGCCGCGCCTATGCCTTCGTCGCCGACGCCGCGCCTGAGGGAAAAGCCCGTCCGGACCTGCAGGACACCGGCCACGAGGCCCAGACCACCCAGGTGGTCACGCTCGACGACTTCTGCGCCGAGCGCGGCATCGCCCGCGTCGACTTCATCCGCATGGACATCGAGGGCGCCGAGCTCATGGCGCTCAAGGGCGCGGCCCACATCCTCGACCGCGACCGCCCGCACGTCCTGCTGGAGATCCACCCCCAGATGCTGGAGGCCCGCTTCGGCGGCACGGCCGAGGCGGTGGTCGAGCTCTTCAGGGCGCGCGGCTACCGGATGTTCGCGCTCAACGGCAACCGCCTGGAGGAGCGCCACGACGCGGTCTCCGACGCTCCCTGGAAGGACTACTTCTTCATCCACCCGACCCGCGCGGCGCACCTCCCGGACGGGGTCTTCAAGGCGCGGATGGCCGCCTAGCCGGCTCAAAAACAAATACTGGCGCAAGAATTGGCGCGCAGCTTCCGCCCCCGGCCGCGTGAACGGCTCGTGTTTGAGGGGGCATCCGATGAACTGGAAATGGGCGATTGCGGGGGCGATGGCGTGCAGCCTGGGCGCCGGCGCCACACAGGCGGCGACTTACCTGGTCACCGTCACCCTGACGGGCTTAACCCATGACTTTACCGTCGGGGACACGGACATCGCTCCGATCGTCTTCAAGCAGATCGTGCACACCGGCCCGGCGTCCGGCGGGGCGCTGGTCGTGACCGACTATGGCGACTTCATCCGCACGCAGTCGCAGATCCACGGCGCCGCCAACGCGAACCTCTCGCCGTTCGAGGCCGGCCTGGCGGCTAGTATTGGCCTCGACGACTCCCCGCTAGCAGGCACGTTCACCATGGGCGAGGCCCGCGACGCATATCCCGATTATCCAGACAATGACTCGAGTTCGCTGACGTACGGCCTCACCATGGAGCACGTCGTCCAGACACCACTGCCCGGCGGGCGCCACGACATCAAGTACCTGTATCTCTCCCTGGGGGACTCTGAGGACGGACCCCCGACCGTCGTGCCGCTCACCTATGGCGATTTCGACGCCCGGTTCCTGGGCGGCGGCCCCGCCACTCTCGCGTTGAACCATAACGCCTACACGATAGACCCGCCCGACGGGGCCTCCCCTCGCTATGACAGGTACGACGGGACCTATACGGCGGTGGCGGTTCCCGAGCCCGCCACCTGGGCCCTGATGATCGTCGGCTTCGGCGGCCTGGGCGCAGTGCTGCGCCGCCGCCGCGAGGGCTTGCCCGTCGCGGGTTGACGACCGCCGCGCCGCATGGCTCGGTCGGCCCTCTTCCTTGAGGGTCCGACGAGCATGGCGACGCTGATCTTGAGCGTGGTGGGCAGCGACCGGCCGGGCCTCACCCAGGCGTTGGCCGCCGCGGTGCTGTCGGCCGGCGGCAACTGGCTGGAGAGCCACCTGAGCCGGCTCGGCGGACTCTACGTGGGCTCGGTGCGCGTCGAGCTCGCGGCCGAGGGTGTCGAGCGCCTGCGCGCCGCCGTCCGCGCCGTGGACGCCGAAGGCCTGGAGGTGCGCATCGCGCCCGCCGTCGAGGCCGCCGCCGACCTGGGCGCCGTGGGCGACGCCGTCCACTTCAGCCTTGTCGGCCAGGACCGCCCGGGCATCGTCCACCAGGTCACCGCCGTGCTGAGCGGGCTTGGCGTCAACATCGAGGCCTTCGACAGCCGGATCAGCGCCGAGCCGCACTCCGGCGCGGCCCTGTTCCACGTGGACGCGCGCCTGCGCCTGCCGGCGGCGACGGCCGCCGGCCAGGTTCAGGACGCGCTGGAGGCCATCTCCGGCGAGATCATGGTCGACATCTCGCTGACAGCTGAAGGGGCGAGCTAGAACCGAACGCAACACCGCTCATCCCGGCGAATGCCGGGACCCAGATCCCATAGCTGAGAGGCTGATCGGAGGAACTCCGAGCCTCTGGCGCCTCTGTTCGAGTCATTCCATCTGGGTCCCGGCATTCGCCGGGATGAGCGGAAGATTAGGCGATCGCCGCGCGCCTCTGACGGCGCAGGCTCGCGCCCAGGCCCGCGAAGCCCATAATCATCAGGCCCCAGGTCGCCGGCTCCGGCACGCCTGTGCCCACCGAGTCGATCTTCACCGACACCTCAGCCCACTTCAGCGATTCGAGGGTGAACTCGTCCTGCTGGAACACATTGACGAAGCCGTAGAGGTTGGTGAGCGGCGGGTTGGTGTAGTGCGGCGCGGTGTGGGCGAGACCGCCCAGCTGTCCGTCGTCGGCGTAGGCGCCCAGGTTGATGTAGTTCAGCGTGTAGAGGCCGTTCTCCACATAGCGGTCCGTGGCGTTCTGCTGGAACTCCGCCAGTGTGCAGTCGAGCGTGCAGGACGGGTTCAGCGAATTGTCCTGGCGATAGTCCTGGCCGGAGCTGCCGGCGCCATGGCCCACCCCGAACGACATGGTCACGCCGTTCAGCTTGATGATCGCGGTCACCGGGGTGGCGGTGTCCTGGCCGTAGTAGGTGTCGTAGTAGACGCCCCCGATGTTGGTCGTGCCGGCCTTGGCGTCGTCATAGGTCACGAAGGCCTTGAACGTCTTGCCCACCAGGTCGCCCAGCGGCGGACCGAACTCGCCCGTCTGATCCAGCGCCTCGGTGACATGGCCCGAGTAGACCAGATTGTGGATGGTGGCCGAGGCGGATCCCGCCAGGCCGAACGTCGCCGCGGCGGCGACAGCCACCCCAAGTTGCTTGATCATTTGCCCCACCAAATCAATGCATTAGATGCAGCTCGTAGCTGCGGATGCAGGGACGGTTACAGATTGCAATGATCCGCAACAAGCGGGTTCACCCGGCATAAGAAATGTTCGCATGAGGCGCGGCGAGCGTGTCGTCGCGGGGTGCTCGTGCTCTCAATTTCATCCTTCTCCCCTTGCGGGAGAAGGTGGCCTGCGCATGCAGGTCGGATGAGGGGTCTCTCAGAACCCTCAGCTTCGAACTGAGCTGCGTATCGCGCGGAGGGCGGAGCAAAACCCCACCTCCGTCAGCCATCCGGCTGACACCTCCTCCCGCAGGGGGAGGAGGATCACGAAGGCCCTACGCCACCTGGACGATCAGCTCGCGATAGCGGTCGTGGCGGCGCGGGTCCTTCACCGGCGCGGTGGTGATCAGCGCCAGGCCGGGCCAGCGGTCGGCGATGGCCTCGATGGCCAGCCTGGCCTCGAACCGCGCCAGGGCGCCGCCGATGCAGAAGTGCGGCCCGGCCCCGAACGACAGCGGCGGCACGGCCATCTTGCGGCTGATGTCGAACCGCTCCGGATCGGGGAAGGCGTCGGGGTCGCGGTTGGCGGCGCCCAGGCCCACGCGCACCGTGTCGCCGGCCTTCAGCGTCTTGCCGTGCAGCGCCACATCCTCCGTGCACCGACGGTTGGTCGAGGTCGACTGGGTCGGATGGTGGAACCGCAGGATTTCCTCGATCGCCCCGCCCAGCAGCGACCGGTCGGCGACCAGCGCCCGCCACTGCTCCGGATGCGACAGCAGCAGGTAGAGGCCCGACGAGATCATCCGCTCCGTCGTCGTCCCCGCCGCCGTGTAGATGGTGCTGATCGCCGACGACAATTCCGGATCGCTCAGCGCGCCCCGCTCATCCTCCGCCGCGATCAGGGCGCTGATCAGGTCGTCGCACGGCTCGGCGCGCCGCTCAGCGATCAGGTCGCGCGTGTAGCGCCCCACGAACCGCCCGGCCTCCAAGGCTTCGGCCCATTCCTCTTCAGATCGCTTCGGCGCCATCAGCCGCCCGGTCAGTTCGAAGGCGGCGCGGAACGCCTCGCGATCCTTGGTCGGGATGCCGATGATCTCGCTGGCCACGATGATCGGCACGTGAAACGCGAAGTCGGTGATCAGGTCGAAGCGCCCTTTCGCGCCCGCCGCATCCAGCAGCTCGGCGATCACCTGCGCGATCCGCTCCGCCCGCGCCTCCACGCTGCGCTTCGAAAACGCCGAGACCACCAGGCCGCGAATCCGCGTGTGGTCCGGCGCGTCCATCTGGTTGAACGACTGGGCGAGCGTCTTGCTCAGCCCCCGCTCCGTCGCCGACCCGCCCGCACCTTCCGATTTGGCCAGCGGATTGCCCCCGCCCCAACCCGCCGCCGCGCTGGAAAACCGCACCGGGTCCTTCAGCACCATGGCGCAGTCGTCATACCGCGTCAGATACCAGAACCCATGCCGCGACCAGTGCGCCGGATCCTCGGTCCTGAGCCGCGCCAGCGTCGCCGCCGGATCGTTCTCGAAGTCATAGTCATAGAGGTCGGGGGCGAGGGCGGCGGAGGTCATGGCGCGATCATCCCCCCGCCGACGCCGCCGAACAATGGCCGGAAGCGCCGGACGGCCGCGCAGCACTCCCGTTACAGGCGTGAACGCGGCGAATCTCATACCTCGTTTGGGGTAAGACGAGCCCTCATCCTCCCCCTAGCCTTTGGTCCGATGCCTTCCGACCTCGGGTCCGGACGCCCAGCGCCCGCCCCAACGCGTCGGACGGTGAGCGGCGTTGGGCCGCTGGGACTGGAGGAAAGCGTATGTGGAAGATTTTCAACGGCGCCCTTGCGCCGGGCGTGCTCGGCCTGGCGATGCTGGCCCCCCTGTCGGCGTCCGCGGCGACGGTCGTGGCCTCGGCCGACAGCTACATCACCGTTCATGACGGTCTGGGCGGCGCCAACAGCAATCACGGCGCCGATCAGTCTCTATGGGAAATCGGCAGCGGCGGCTTCCAGACCTTTCCCCTGCTCAAGTTCGATCTGAGCGCGCACGCCGGTCAGAGCGTCGCCGGCCCCGGCGTGCTGACCCTGACGGCGGTCAGCACCTGGTCTGGACAGCCGGTCGGGCAGACGATCGACCTGAACACCTCGCCCGTCGCCTGGGATGAGAGCACCGTCACCTGGAACAGCTTCGGCGCGAACTTCGGCTCGACCATCGACTCGGAGATCTTCACGCCGGTGGTCATCGGCGACACGGTCTCGTTCTCGGTGCCCAAGGCGGTCATCCAGGGCTGGATCGACAATCCCTCGAACAACTTCGGCGTCGTCCTGGTCTCGACGACCCTGTCCCTGCATCAGGACCTGATCTTCGCGTCCCGCGAAAACGGGACGGGACAGCCGACCCTAAGCTTCAGGACGAACTCGGCCGTGCCCGAACCCGCCGCCTGGACGCTGTTCCTCGCCGGCTTCGGCGCCGTCGGCTGGACCCTGCGCGCGCGTCGGGAGGCGCGCTCCCCGCGGCCTGCCTGAACGGGGACCTAGAGCGACGCCGCGGCGGTCTCGATCAGCTCGGCGACCTCATGGGCGTGCGAGATCATCGTCACGTGCGAGCCGCCCGGCACGATCACCGTCTTCCGCGAATGCGCCCGCTCGGCCATGAACGCCATCGCCGCCGGCGTGATCGCCTGGTCCTTCGAGCCGTAGATGTGCCACGAGGGCAGGGTCTTCCACGCGGCCGCGGTGGGCTTCTCGCCGAACGCGGCCTGGTTGATCGGCCGTTGTTCCGCCGCCGCGAGTTTCGCAGCCGCCGCCGGGATGTCGGGCGCGAAGACTGCGCCGAACTGGTCGGGCCGCACATAGAGGTCGGCGCCGCCGCCCGGCAGCGGGATCGCGCCCAGCGCGGGGCCCAGCGCCGCGCCGGGGAACTTCTCGCCGATCGCGCCCACGCTCTCGCCCACGTCCAGCGTGAAGGCGTCCACATAGACCAGGCCCTTGACGTTGTCGGCCGAGGCGGCGGCCTGCGAGATCACCGCGCCGCCGTAGGAGTGCCCGACCAGCACCACCGGCCCCTTCACGGTCTTCAGCACCGCGCCCACATAGGCCGCGTCGCTGGTCACGCCGCGCAGCGGATTGGCGGCGGCCACCACCGTGTAGCCATCGCGCTCCAGCTCCGCGATCACCCCGTTCCAGCTGGAGCTGTCGGCGAACGCCCCATGGACCAGCACCACCGTGGGTTTCGGCGCCGCGACGGCGACATTGGCGGCCAGGGCAAGCGCAGCGGCGCAAAGGACCAGTGAAAGGCGCATGGGGTGTCTCCTCGAATGGGAGCCCCAGTTATCCGACTCCGCGAGCCCGGCTTCAACCGTACGTTGGTGTAGGTCGGCGCCCCGGGGCCTACCGCGACGTCTTTGCGTATTCCGCCTTCATGCGCGCCATGGATTTCAGCAGGCCGCCGACCCGGTCGGTCTTCACGAACGGGGTGCGGAAGAAGCGCTCGACCGTGGCGTTGAACAGCGCCGGATCGTCGACCGGGATCATGTGCGTGGCGCCGGGGAAGATGACCAGCTGGGCGTTCGGCAGGTGGTGATAGATCTCCAGCGTGTGCTCGTCGGCGATGGCGTCGTGGTCGCTGGCCAGCACCAGGGTCGGGGCGGTGATCGCGCCCAGGGCGTCGGGCTTGATGTGCGGCTCGTCGCGATCCAGCGCCTCGACCCGCTCGGCTCGCGTCGGGACGTGGCCGGGGTCGGCCTTCGGCGGCGCGCCTCCAGCCTTGTGGAATTCCGCCGCAATGCCTTCGGGATAGAGATTGGCGGCCATGGCGGCGATCTTGGTCACCTGGTCCGGGTGGCGGATGCCCAGCAGCAACGCCTCGATGCCGCCGTCGCTCCAGCCCAGCACCAGCGCCGGGCCGGTGTGCAGATGATCCAGCAGGGCGGCCAGATCGTCGGTCATCGCCTCGAAGGTGAGCGGGCCGGCCGCGTCGCCCGAACGTCCGTGGTCGCGGCTGTCCATGGCGATGACACGGTAGTGTTTCGAGAAGAAGGCGATCTGGTTCTTCATCGACCAGATGCTCGCGCCGTTCCCGTGGATCAGCAGCAGCGGCGGCCCCTGGCCGTAGACCTCGTAGTAGAGCTTCACCCCGTCGTGCTGGAAGTATCCGCCCGCCGCCGGGTTCTCGCCGTAGACGACATGCGCGGGCGTCGGCGCCGCCAGAGCGCACGCCGGCGCCAGGACCATAGCCAGCGCCGCCAGCGCAATGTTCCGAACGATCATCACCGGCCCCCGCGTCGCGCCGCCGCCAGATTCGGCGGTGACGGACCGCGGACCAGTTAAGTCGCCTGCGTGCTCAGGCACAATAGACGCGGCAGCCCTCTACCTCCCCCGCGAAGCGGCGGGAGGGGGACCACCCGCCGAAGAGCGGGTGGTGGAGGGGGCGAGCGGACGACGCGGAGGCTCCGCCATGGCACCCCCAATACCCCGACAGCGCCGCGCGCTTGCGTCGCCGTCACCTGGCATCCTGTTCTGGCCGTGTAGGCCGGCCACCACCATGCTATGGACCAACCACCTTGGGGTTAGGCATGGCGATCCATATTAAAACAAACACGCCGCGGAGGCTGCTCAACGCCTACAAGCAGGCGATTGATGACGGTCACATAACCACTTGGTCTTATGACAGTGATGGCGACTTCACACACACTGCCGAGCAGTGGATACGGCGAGCATGGCTCCGGCCAAAGATCGTTCCGGATAAAGAGCTAGTCTTATATATTTTGTCGCCGAAGGAAACAAAGTTAAGCAGCTCCGTATATGCAATATATCACGGTAGATTCGTAGAATCTATGCTTAATCACTGTGACAGTTTATTTACAGAGGCAAGTTCGAGCGCTTATCCCGAGGAAGGTGATCGGACGGGTTAATATGGATGCAAACTACTTCTTCGTGGACGGTTCCGCGCTGACCGTTCAAATTCGCCGCCTTCAACGAGCGATCCCGTCGTTTGGTGGGCGAAAATTATGCCCCAAGAAGCTCGCGAACTATTTCATGTGGAAATTGGGAGACCTTCACGGAAACACCTACAAGAGATTTACATTCTACTTTCCAACAGGAGATGAAGCGAACGTCTCGGCTTATCTAGAAATCCCCAATTTCAAAAATCCTGGAGAAGTTCGTGACTTACATTTCAAATTCTGCGGAAGTAAGCTAAAAAAATCTTCGGAATTTGACAAATTTGTAGAAGAAAACGTACCGGAAAAATTTCTTGATCGATTTCAAAAGAGCGAAAAAGGAATCGATATCGAGATGTGTTGCGACGCGCTGAAGCTCGCAAGTATGGGCCGCATAGATAGATTGTTTCTGCTGTCCAACGATGGAGACTTCATCCCGCTGTGCCGCACGCTGAAGGAGTTTGGCGCAAACATAAGTCTCGTGCACCTATCGGACGTAATTGCGCCTAATTTAGATTTGCTACGTGAAGCTGATAGCTATGACGTGGTTACGATTGATCAACTGCAAACCATGTTCTTGCCAATTCCTGATCAAGAGGTCTTACAAGCGGAGGTGGTCGAACAAGCGTTGCCGGAGGTAGAGGAGGCGATTGTCGAACAGCTTTCTGAAAAGCCGGACGCAGAACCTTCTGATCTGAATGCTGCCGAAGGCGAGGGCCAGCAGTAGGATTCGGTCGAAAGCGGAGCAGCTGCAACGCTGGCGAATGGCGAGCTCCTACGTCCGCTTCTGACGCACCGCGCCTCTATCCTCCCGCCCATGTCCGAGATCCTCGAGATCAGCGATGAGGAGATGCTGGCCCGGCTGGCGGCGTGCGACCTGTCGGCCGCCGAGCGGGTCCACTCGCGCCTCATGGCGGCGGAGGAGGCGTCCGACATCGCCGAGCTGGGTCGGACCTATCAGCGGATCGCCCGCTCGCTCCGCCAGACGCTGGCGCTGAAGGCGCGGTTCAAGCGCGAGCGGGAGGACGCCACGAAGGCGGCCGCGCCGGCCAAGCCCAGCGGTGTCGCCGTGAGCCGGCGGATCCGCGACCTGCGCCAGGCCGTCACCCGGATCATCTGGAGCGAGGTGGAGCGCGAGGAAGCGCCCGACTACGAAGAAGCCCTGGCGGAGCTGATCACTGACGAGATGCAGTGCGACAGCTTCGTCGCCGAAGCCCTGGACGACCATGTCGCCCGCATCTGCAACCTGCTGGACCTGACGGCCGAGGCCGCCGAGCGGTGGCGCGAGCTGCCCGATCCGCCGGACGCCGACGATCCGCAGCCCGGCGACGCGCCCGACTTCGACAGCTCCGCCTGACGATCCTCCCGAGACTCCGCGCCAGCGCAGGCTCAGTCCTTGAACCACGAAATACACGAAATACACGAAATACACGAACGCCTCGGACCGACGGCTCGACCGAGCTCGGCCGGCGAAGCCCTTTCGTGTCTTTCGTGTATTTCGTGGTTCCCCCTCACGACGCCGCCGCTCCGCTGCCCTTCTGATACGCTACCGTATCGACATTCCCCCAAACGTCCGCTAAGCACCGCGCCCGTGTTGGGGTAGCGTTCCCCAGAGGCCCGAACCCGAGAGACCAAGACGCCGATGCTTTCGCTGATGATGGACCGGCCGCTGACGCTGCCGTCGATCCTGGAATACGCCGCCCAGTACCACCCGGACCGCCAGGTGGTTGACCGCATGGTGGAGGGGCCGATCCATCGCTACGGCTATGCGGACGCTTTGGCGCGCACCAAGCGGATGGCCAACGCCCTGATCGCGCTCGGCGTGAAGCCCGGCGACCGCGTCGCCACGCTCGCCTGGTCCACCCACCGCCACTTCGAGCTCTATTTCGCCGTCACCGGCATCGGGGCGGTGCTGCACACCATCAACCCGCGCCTGCACGACGACCAGATCGTCTGGGTCGCCAACCACGCCGAGGACAGCTTCCTGTTCTTCGACAACACCTTCTCCGCCCAGGTCGCGGCGCTGAAGGACCGCATGCCGCTGGTGAAGGCCTTCGTCGCCATGACCGACCGGGCCAACCTGCCGGGCGATGGCCCGTCCGACGCCCTGGTCTACGAAGACCTGATCGCCGCCAACTCGCCCGAGTTCGCGTGGCCCGAGGTCGACGAGAAGCAGGCGTCGGGCCTCTGCTACACCTCCGGCACCACGGGCAATCCCAAGGGCGTGCTCTATTCGCATCGCTCCACGGTGCTGCACGCCATGGCGCTGGCCTTCCCCGACGCCTTCAATTTCTCGGCGCGCGACGTGATCATGCCGTGCGCCCAGATGTACCACGCCAACGCCTGGTGCACGCCCTACGCGGCGCCCCTGGTGGGCGCCAAGCTCGTGCTGCCCGGCCGGCTGCTGGACGGGCCGAGCGTCGCGGAGCTGATCGAAGGGGAGGGCGTGACCTTCCTGCTGGGCGTGCCGACCATCTGGGTCGGCGTGGCGGACTATCTGGAGCAGCAAGGCCGCCGGCTCTCGACCGTCCGGCGGATCGCCATCGGCGGCTCGGCGCCCACCGCCAGCCTGGTCAGCCGCATCGAGGACGTGCTGGGCGGCGAGGTCTGCCAGATCTGGGGCATGACCGAAACCAGTCCGCTGGGCGTCATCAACACGCCGCTGCCGGAGCACGCCGGCGAGGGCGACGAGGCGACGCTGCGGCGCAAGCTGAAGCAGGGCCGTGGGCTCTGGGGCGTCGATCTACGGATCATGGGCGAGGAGGGGCAGGAGCTGCCGCGCGACGGCAAGTCCGCCGGCGCCTTGCAGGTGCGCGGGCCCTGGGTGGCCGGCGCCTACTTCAAGCACGACGGCGCCGCGGTCTTTACCGACGACGGCTGGTTCGACACCGGCGACATCGCCACCCTCGACGCCGAGGGCTACCTGCGCCTCACCGACCGGGCCAAGGACGTGATCAAGTCCGGCGGCGAATGGATCTCCACCCTCGATCTGGAGGACGCGGTCTGCTCGCACCCGGCCGTCGCCATGGCCGCCGCGGTCGGCGTGCCGCATCCCAAGTGGGACGAGCGGCCGCTGCTGCTGGTGATCTTGCGGACCGGCCAGACCGCCGACCCGGAAGAGCTCAAGGCGCACGTCGCCGCCCGCGTCGCCAAGTGGTGGACGCCGGACGAGGTGCGCATCGTCGACGCCCTGCCCATCGGCCCCACCGGCAAGGTGCTGAAGCGCGAGCTGCGCGATCAGCTGGCGGCGACCGGGTCCGCGACAGCCTGACCCAACGCCGGTCTGCGGTTTTGAACCGTTGCGACCGGCCGCGGCATCCATGGACTGACGCCAAGTCGGCGGCCAGCTTCAAGGACGACACATGAAACATCTGCTGTTCGCGGCGGCCGCCCTGGCCGCCGCCGCCACCTTCGCGGCCGCGGCGCCGGCCGCCGCCGCCACCGTGTTCAACTTCACCACCGGTGGCCCGGACGGCAAGATCGGCGCCCAGTCGCAGGTCGCCGACGCCACCCACATCCAGACCGAGACCGCCGACGACTTCCACCTCGCCAGCACCACCCGGATCAAGAGCGCCAGCTTCACCGGCCTGCTCGCCGCGGGCGCGCAACAGACCGACATCGAGGACGTGGAGATCGAGATCTACCACGTCTTCCCGGGCGACTCGGCGGTGCGCGTGCCGGGCGTCACCACCCGCGCGAACTCGCCCGCCGACTTCGAGATCGCCGACGCCACCCGCGGCGGCGCGGCCGGCGGGCTGACCGGCGGCGTCGGAAACCCGCAGGCGTTCTCTGTCCTCAACACCGTCACCACGGGCATCCGCGGCGGTGATTCCACTTCGGAGTTCACCGGTGGCGACGGCCCGGCGACCGGCACGGAGGTCACCTTCTTCATCGACTTCACCAATCCGATCGAGCTGGGCGCCGGCGACTTCTTCTTCCGCCCCGAGGTCCGGCTCGCCAACGGCAACTTCCTGTGGCTCTCGGCGACCAGGCCGGCCCAGGTCCCCGGCGCGCCGCTCGACCGCCAGGCCTGGATCCGCAACGACAACCTGGCGCCGGACTGGCTGCGCATCGGGACCGACATCACCCGCCAGACGCCGGTCAACATGTCGTTCTCGCTGAACGGCGTGGCCGGCGTGCCGGAGCCGGCGACCTGGGCGCTGATGATCGGCGGCTTCGGCCTTGCCGGCGCCAGCCTGCGCCGCCAGCGGCGACGGGCGGCGGCGGCCTGACGCAGGCTGAGCGCCGCGGTCATCGGGCGTTCAGACGCGCGAACTATAACTATTCCTCATCGAACCAGCCCTTGAACGGCGCGTTTGCGTACTCAGGTGAAGGTTCAGGATTTGAGGAGCTGACGGTGGCGCGGAAACGGCCAAAGGGCGTGCTGGCGATGGGCTGGGCGAGCATCGAAGCCTCGATGCGCGGCCGCTCCGAGCATGCGCCCACGTCGGCCGACTATCCGGACACCGTGGTTCGCCGCACCAGCTTCCTGGCCGGCGGCGGCCTGGGCTGGCGGATCTCCGCTCTGGAGACGCCGCGCGAGACGCCCGCCCCCTGGAAGATCGTCGTCATCACCGGCGCCCCGTCCTGGGCGGAGTACTGGGCCGAGACCATGGCCGAGCTGCCGGCCGACCGCGAGATGATCGTCGTCGACCGCCCGGGCTACGGCGCCTCTGAACCCCGCGAGCCGGTTAGCGACATCCGCGTCCAGGCCCAGGCGCTGGCGCCGGTGCTGACCGCGGCGCGCGGCCAGAAGATCCTGCTGGTCGGCCAGAGCTACGGCGCGGCGATCGCGTCCCTGATGGCCGAGGCCAATCCCGACAAGGTGGCGAGCCTGGTCCTGCTCTCCGGCTTCTTCTCCGAGACCGGCCCCACCTCGCGCTGGCTGCTCGACGTCGGCCACCGCGCGCTGGGCCTGACCTTCATCCCCAGCGACCTGCGCCACGCGGTGATCGAGTGCACCGGCCAGAAGCCGCAGCTCGACTACGCCAAGCGCGCGCTGGCCGCCCTGCGCATCCCGATCCACATGATCCACGGCGACCGCGACGACTTCGCGCCCATCGAGGCGGCCGAGCGCCTGGCCGCCGAGACCGTGACCCGCCAGCCGATCCGCTTCGTGCGCACCGAGGGCGCCGACCACTTCCTGAACGACGGCCCGGCCGAGGCGCTGCTGGCGGCTCTGGAAGGCTGCATCCCGGTCCGCAAGCCCTGGGCGTTCGCCTGGCCGAAGCTGCCCAACTTCCTGCCCAAGGGCTTCAAGCTCGCCTGGCCAGGCCAGACGGCGGGAGTCTAGCGCTCGAAGATCGCGGCCAGGCCCGCGAAGCCCACGACCACCAGCCACGGCGGCATCCGCGCCACCGCCAGGAACACGAAGGCGCCCGCCGCCAGCGCCCAGTCGCTGGGCCTCTGGATCGCCGTGAACAGCACCGGATTCCACAAGGCCGCGCCCAGCACGCCCACCACCACCGCGTTGGTCCCGGCCATGGCCCCGCGCGCGCCCGGCCGGCGCTTCAGCCGGTCCCAGAACGGCAGCACGCCCAGCACCAGCAAGAGGCTCGGCGCGAAGATCGCCACGATCGCCACCAGCCCCGCCGTCCAGCCGCCCGGCGCTACGGTCTGCGACGCGCCCACGAAGCCCGCGAAACTGAACAGAGGACCCGGCAGCGCCTGGACGAAGCCATAGCCGGCCAGGAAGGTGTCCTTGTCGAGCCAGCCGCGGCCGACCACCTCGCCCTGCAGCAGCGGCAGCACCACGTGGCCCCCGCCGAACACCAGGGCGCCGGCCCGGTAGAAGACGCTGGCCAGGCCGAGCGTCGGGTCGTCCCGCCACTGCGCCAGGAACGGCAGCACGGCCAGCAGCAGGGCGAAGATGGTCAGGGCCGCGGACGAGACCGCCGGCGAGACCGCGCTGGCCGTCGCCGGATCGTCGGGCTCGTCCGGCGCGTCCTCCTGCAGCAGGGCCACGCCGAACAGGGCGCCGGCGCCGAGCGCCAGGATCTGCGCCACCGGCCCGTGCGCGATCAGCAGGCCTGCGGTGGCGCCGATCGCCATGCCGGCGCGGATCGGCCCCACCGCTAGCGTCCGCGCCATGCCCAGCACCGCGTTGGCCACCACCGCGGCGGCGGCGATCTGCAGGCCGTGGATAAGCCCGTCGCCCCAGCCTTCGCCGAGCTCCGGCGCCAGGTAGGCCAGCGCGATCATCGCCGCGCCCGCCGGCAGGGTGAAGCCCACCCAGGCGGCGAACAGGCCGAGGTAGCCGGCGCGCCGCAGGCCGATCGCCATGCCGAGCTGGCTCGACGCCGGGCCCGGCAGGAACTGCGCCAGCGCCAGCAGGTCGGCGAACGCCGTCTCCGACAGCCAGGCCCGGCGCTCCACGAACTCGCGGCGGAAGTAGCCGATATGCGCTACCGGCCCGCCGAACGCGGTCAGGCCCTGAATGAGGAAGGCGCGGAACACCTCCGCGACGCGATCCGGGCCGGCCCCCTCTTTTCGAGCCGTGACTTGCTCGACCGGGCTTGGCGGCGGCGTCTCGTCCATCGTCCCTACTTGCGGCGAAGGTCGGACCCTGTCGACCCTTTTGGGCCTGAAGAGGGCAAAAGCCCTTGGCCGCCGCATCTGATCGACGATAAGGCTTTTCCTCGAAGGCCCGGCCAGCGGGCTCCAAGGGTGAGGGAAACCGTCATGAAGGCCGCCGTCCTGCGTGAAGTGCGCACGCCGCTTCAGATCGAAGACGTCCAGATCAACAAGCCCGGCCCGCACGAGGTGCTGATCCGCACCGCCGCCGCCGGCGTCTGCCACTCCGACCTGCACTTCATCGAGGGCTCCTATCCGCACCCGCTGCCGGCCGTGCTGGGCCACGAGAGCGCCGGCGTCGTCGAGCAGGTCGGCTCGGAAGTTCGCACCGTGAAGCCGGGCGACCACGTGATCACCTGCCTCTCGGCCTTCTGCGGCCACTGCGAATTCTGCCTGGGCGGCCGGATGAGCCTGTGCGTCTCGCCGGAGACCAAGCGCGAGCAGGACGAGGAGCCGCGCCTGAGCTCGGCCAAGGGCCCGATGCTGCAGTACCTCAACCTCTCCTCCTTCGCCGAGCAGATGCTGATCCACGAGCACGCCTGCGTGGCCATCCGGCCCGACATGCCGCTCGATCGCGCCGCCCTGATCGGCTGCGGCGTGATGACCGGCGCGGGCGCCGTCTTCCGCTCCAGCAACGTGCGCGCGGGCGAGACCGTGGCGGTGATCGGCCTGGGCGGCGTGGGCCTGGCGGCGGTGAACGCCGCGGCCATCGCCGGCGCGGGCCGCGTGATCGCCATCGACATGGCGGCGGGCAAGGAGAACATGGCCAAGGCCTTCGGCGCGACCGACTTCATCTGCGCCAAGGACACCGACGTCGTGAAAACGGTCATCGAGATGACCAAGGGCGGCGTGCACCATTCCTTCGAGGCCATCGGCCTGTCGGCCACCGCCGAGCAGAGCTTCAACATGCTGCGCCGTGGCGGCACGGCCAACATCATCGGCATGATCCCGGTCGGCCAGACCGTGAACCTGATGGGCGCCGCCTTCCTGGGCGAGAAGCGCATCCAGGGCTCGCTGATGGGCTCCAACCAGTTCCCCACCGACATGCCGCGCCTGGTCGACATGTACATGGCCGGCAAGCTGAAGCTGGACGACATGATCAGCCGCCGCATCAAGCTCGAGCAGGTCAACGACGCCTTCACCGAGATGAAGACCGGCGCCGTCGCCCGCTCGGTGATCGTCTTCGACGCCTAAGGGGCGAGGACGGCCCGGACTTCCGGCAGCGGATCGCTGACCACCGAGCTCGTAACGTCGAACAGCTTGGTGGTCCGCGTCGCCGCATCATAGGTGGCCCAGCCTGGGTCGCCGGTCCTTGCGAAGGCTAGCCACGCTTCCGACATCTGGTCGGACACGACCTGCTGGTCGTCGCCTCGCCCGACGAAATTCCGCGCCTTCTCGACGTTGTCGAAGACCAGCGGGATCTCCACGGCGTGCGGCGAGCGCAGGCGGCCGCGGCTCACCGGCGTCTCCCAGGTCAGCATGTACATGAAGGCCGGCGCCGACCCTTGCGCCGCCTTGCGCTCAGCCAGCCGCACCGAGTTCATCCACATGCCGGCCGCTGTCTGCGCCGCGCAGCCGATGTGGGTGTCGGAGTAGTCCGGATAGGCCCGCCGCAACGCGGCCAGCAGGGCGTCGGCCTTGTCGCCGGCCGCGGCCTTGGCGAGCTTGGCCACATCCTCCTCGGTGAAGGCGCCGAACCGCGGATGGGTGAGCTGGAACAGCGTGCTCTCGTCCTTGTTGGTGCCGATCAGCACCGGCACGTCGGCATTCAGCGGCGAGGCGTCGGGCTCGAACGGGTGGCGCGGAATGGCCGTCCCGTCGAGCACCGGCGTGTAGAGCCGCATGATCTCCGCGCCCACCGTGACGCTGGCCTTGGAAAGCTCGGCGGTCGGGACCGCCGCCAAAGCCTCCGGGCTGTCGACCTTCAGCGCCGCCAGCAGCGCGCGGGCGATCTTGTCGGCCTCGGCCGCCGGCTTGGCGGTGAGGCCCGGCCCTGACTGGATCACCGCCTTGTGGAACAGCCCGCGCGCGCCGGGCATCGCCATGAGCAGGCTGACCTTCCAGCCGCCGCCGCTCTCGCCGAAGATGGTCACGTTGCCCGGGTCGCCGCCGAACGCGGCGATGTTGTCGCGCACCCATTCGAGCGCCTGGACGATGTCCAGCATGCCGGCCACGCCCGACTGCGCGTACTCGGGCCCGAACACCTCGCCCAGGTGCAGGTAGCCGAAGACGTTCAGCCGGTGGTTGACGGTGACCGTCACCACGTCGCCGCGGCGGGCCAGGGCGCCGCCGTCGTACATGGCCGCGCCGCCGGAGCCGTTGGCGAAGCCGCCGCCGTGCAGCCAGACCATCACCGGCCGCGCCTTGGCGTCCAGGCCCGGCGTCCAGACATTGAGGAACAAGCAGTCCTCCGACGACCCCGGCTCGTCCGGCGCCGGCGGGTCGCCCGCTGAGGAGCCGCGCTCGCCCGGCGCCATGCCCGACTGGATGGCCGGCGCGCCATAGCCGACGGCGTCCGCCGCCTCGGTCCAGGCCGCTGGCCGCTGTGGAGGCTTGAAGCGCGCGAGCCCGAGCGGCGCCGCGCCGTAGCGCAGGCCCTTGAAGACATCGAGGCCGTCCTCGACATAGCCGCGGACCGGGCCGTTGGTGGTGGTCACGACATCGGTGTTGGCCACGGGCGCGAGCGCCAGATCATCCGCCATGCTGGTATCCTCCAAGGGCCTCTCGCGGGCCTTGGCGATATCAAACGACCGGTATGTCGCGAGCGCAAGCGCAAGCAGAGGCGCCTAGAGGAGGGACAGCACCAGTTCGGCCGGGCGGCAGAGCGCCGCGCCCTTGGCGGTCGCCACGATCGGCCGCTCGACCAGGATCGGGTCGATGATCATGGCCGCGATCAGGGCGTCGTCGGAGGCGGCCGGATCGGTGAGGCCGAGCTCGTGGGCCTGTGTGCCGCGCACCCGCAGCACGTCGTGCGCCGAGACCCCCATACGCTTGAAGAGGTCCTGCAGGACCGGCTTCGTCCAGCCGACCTTCAGGTACTCGACGACCCTGGGTTCAACGCCCTTTTCGCGCAGCAGGGCGAGCGTGTTGCGGGAGGTTCCGCAGGCGGGGTTGTGGTAGATCGTGACGTCGGCCATGGCCCGGACTTAGCGCGGGCCGCTCACCAGGAAAAGGTGCGGCTGCCCTCAACCTCGGTGGAGTCCGAGGTGTCGAAGGCCATGATGTCCTTGGGCCGGGGCGGGAGCGGCGGGGCGGCGGCGGGCCATTGCTCGATGAAGGCGCTGTAGCCCACGGTCATCTTCCCCGGCCCGCCGGGGCGGATCACCAGGTCGAAGCCCTTCTGCGCCGCCGACCAGCGCAGCAGGCTGTCGGCGCCGGGCTTCAGCGGGAAGCGGATCGCCACGCCGCCGGCGGACACCAGGGTCGCCGCCGTGTTCGGGCGGAACTTCAGGTCGATCAGCCGCGCGCCGGGCGGCGGCGCGACGTGCAGGATGAGCTGGCCCGCAGCGTCCAGGCTGGAGGTGATCTCCGGCGCGGGCAACTCGATGTAGGGCGCGGGCGCGGCGTCGGTGGGATGATCGTCCCGTCCGGTCGGGCGCTTGCTGAGCTTGGCGCCGCCGGTGGTCAGCACCGCCTTCGACCAGGCATTGAGCTCCGGCGCATAGGACATCCGCCAGGCCTTATGCGCGGTCTGGTCGATGTCGTAGGTGACGTCGGTCAGGTCGGGATGGCGGGCGTCGTAGGGGTGGTTGAACCGCACGGCGAGGGTGACGGCGATGCCAATGAGGACCAGCGCCGGGCCCAGCAGCCGGGCCGGCGGGGCGCCTTCCTCGGTCTGGGCCAGGGGCCAGGCGGAGACTGCGACGATGATCAGCGGCAGGATCTGCAGCTCCATCAGATCGAGGCTGAGGAACGAGGCGTGGGCGAAGCTGGCCGCGAAGGCCAGGCCCACGGCGGCGAACAGGCCCAGCACCACCAGGGCGCCGCGGCCCCGGTGCGCGCCGGCGGCGGTGATCGCGGCGGCCAGCGCGGC
>JACXTT010001654.1_pt1 | contig 36668 bp, 36 predicted proteins | sample 9270951 | NCBI WGS metagenome assembly JACXTT01 (sample SAMN15532306, study PRJNA645909) | rock metagenome | isolation source: weathered quartz diorite | place: Puerto Rico | collected 2017-06-21 | reverse complement strand
AGCGTGCGGCGATTGATGGCCGGCAAGGGCCGCCGCGAGTGGCCGGGGGACACGCCGGCACTTTCTCTCGAAGGCGTTGGCCCCGAGCCGGTTGCGCGAACCACTCAAGTCCCGGACAAGCGCCCCGAGGGAGCCTCGAAGACATGAACCGCCGCAGAGGCACGACGCGGTGGTCGCGGCTGGCGGCGCGCGCCCATCGAGCGCGCGCGTGGCCGCTGCTCGGGTGGCTGCTGTTGGCGCAAGCGGTGCACGCCGGTCCCTACATCTGGGACCAGGACGGCGATCACGTGGACGATCGCATGGAGACCGTCCACCTGTTGGGGTACGCGTACTCGTTCGAAAACGGGGACACTCTGGCGCGCCAGAGGATCGACGTGTCACGCGTACCCACCGGCCTCGCGTACGGCGTCTACGTGACCTACTCGCGGCCGATCACCTCCAGCGATCTGCTCGCGCTCACGCTGCTGGGGATGCCGGTGCTGCACCGCATCGAAGCGATCCCCGCGGTGCGCGGCGTCGCCAGCTTCGCGCAGGTCCAGGCCGCCGCCGCGCTGCCCGGCGTCGAGCGCGTCGAGGCCACTCCGGTGCTCCACCTGCTGCTGCACGACAACGCTGCGGCGATTGGGGCGCGCGACGAATCCGAGCGCGTCTTCCCGACCTGGTCCGGCACCGGCGGGGCCGACGGCCAGGGGGTGGTCGTGGCGATTCTCGACACCGGCGTCAACGACGCGGCCGAAGGGGGATGGCCGGGTCAGGAGTCGGTGGCCGGTCGCTGTGTCGGCGGCGCGTCGTTCATCGCCTCCGACTCCACGCTCGACACGCCACGCGACGGCAGCGTGAATCCCGCCGACCACGGTGGCGCCGCGACCAGCGCCCACGCGACTCACGTCGCCGGCATCGTGTGCGGCAGCGGCGGGCCTTCCGGTTTCGCGCGCGGGATCGCGCCCTCCGCGCGCTTCGTCGACGTCAAGGTGCTCAACGATGCCGGCGTCGGCACCGGGCTGCCCGAAGCCCTCGACTGGTGCATTCACAATTCGCACCGCGACTGGGGGACGCCCGGCTCCTCCGGCATCGGCGTGATCAATCTCTCGCTCTCGAGTCCCGACCTCAGCGACGGCAACGACCTCGCGTCGCGGCTCGCGGCCGAAGCGGTGCGGCGCGGCATCGTGGTGGTGGCCTCGATGGGGAACGATGGCGTGGCGCGCGTGCCGTCTCCGGCGGCGGGCGACGGCGTGCTGGCGATCGGCGCGCTGGACGCGCAGCGCACCGGTCCCGACGCCGACGACGTCTTCGCCTCGTTCAGCAACACCGGGCCGCGCGTCAGCGACGGCGACCTCGATCAGAGTGACGAGCTCAAGCCCGACCTGATCGCGCCCGGCGTTTCGATCCTGTCCGCCGACGGCAACCTCGACACGGATGGGCACCAGTACCAACGGCTGAGCGGGACGTCGATGTCGGCGGCGTTGGTGAGCGGCGCGGTGGCCTGTCTGCGCTCCGAAGCGCCCGCGCTCTCACCCGCCGCGATCGCGAATCTGCTCCACGACACCGCGTGGCGCGGCACGGCCGGGCTGCCGGCAGGTCCCGCCGGCTCCGATCCGCGCTGGCAGGCGGCGCGCGGCTTCGGCGCGCTCGACCTCTATGCCGCCAAGCTCGAGCTCGAGAGCCGCGACCACACGCAGGTGACGCGGCTCGGGCTGGAAGGCTCCGCGACCCAGATCAGCGCCGAGGTGCGGACGCAGCGCGAGCGCGGGATCACCGCGCTCGACGTCGAGCGCGCGCCCGACCTGGCCGGGACTCCCGGCGCGTTCGTGGTCTACGACTCCGTCCCCGCCACCGGCGACAGCAGCCTGGCGGACGCGACCAACCGGCAGGTCTACGACCGCACCTGGACCGTGCCCGGTAACGAGCGCGGCGCGCCGTTCTGGTATCGGGTCGCGTGGACCGAGTCCAGCGTGCGCTACTCCACGCCCGCGCGCCGTTTCGTGAGCCCACTCGGGCCCAGCGCCGCGACGTTGGTGCTGACGATCGCCCACAATGCCTACGACGAAGACATCACCGGGGACGTCGACGTCGGCGGGAGCGGAAGCAACCCGCCGGCGCTGTCGTTCCCGCTGCCCGGCACCAGCGCCGCGGTGGCGAGCGATTGGGTCGACGGCACGTCGGTCAATGGCAACGTGGCGTGGACGTTCCACATCGAGGTCCCAACCGGCGCAGCCAACGCGTGGCTGCCGCCATCGACGACGTCGCCTTGGTGGCTGCGCGTCACCGAGGGTGGCTTCCTCAATCGCAGCGGGCGCGTGACCGACTATCGCTTGATCCAGCACACGAGCGGCGGCGACGTGGTCTACACCGGCGGCCCACTGCCGCTGCAGACCGTCGAGGGCGAGACCGTGGCCGCGACCTTGCCCCAGAACGCGCTGGCGGTCGGCGACACGCCTCGAGACCGGGTGGGACTCACGGTCGCTCCCAATCCCATCCGGCTCGGCGGCGCGGCACGCTTCACGTCGCCGTCGCGCGACCCCGGCGATCTGGCGGTCTTCGACTTGCTCGGTCGTCGCGTGGCCCGGCTTCCGTTTCGCGCCGTGAACGGGGGGCGCGAGACGATGTGGCTGCTGCGCGATGCGCGCGGACAAGCGGTGCGCCCCGGCGTCTACCTCGCGACGGAGCCCGGCGGCCGGACCGTACGGGTCGTCGTGTTGTCGCACTGAGTCACTCGAGAAATCCGACCGGCAAAGTTTGCCGCTCTCGAGACGGGGCGGCGAATAACTCTCCTTGACGCGATGTGAGTTTCGGAGAGTAGAGTCGCGACGGTCGCATGGACGCGTCCAGTCTGCGTCCCAACCCCCGCAGGCCGCATTCCAAAGACAATCGAATGACGGTGCCCGCCTTCAGGTGGGCCGCGCTTCTCCCGGCGTGAGGAGGTAGCGATCGCATGTCCGCGCTCTCGATTCTGGACGTCGTCATCGGCGTGGTCGTCGTCTACTTGCTGTTGAGCGTCGTCTGCTCCGGCATCAACGAGCTGATCATGACGCGGTTGAACCAACGCGGGAAGAACCTCGCCCGCGGCATCCTGCGCATGCTCGGAAGCACCGATCTCCATGACAAGTTCTACGCGCACCCGAGGATCCAGTCGCTGCGCGACGACGAGCGACTGCCTTCCTACGTGCCCTCCGCCACCTTCGCGCTGGTTCTGCTCGACCTCATCGCACCGGCCGCGCCGGACTGGAAGCGCACCGCCGCGCAGATCGGCGAGCGGATCGACCGCCTGCCGGCGGACGGCGATCTGCGCCGCAATCTGGTTCTGCTCATGGACCGCGCGGGCGGCGACGTCGAGCGGCTCGAAAAGGAAATCGAGAGCTGGTTCAACGACGTGATGGAGCGGGCGTCGGGCTGGTACAAACGCCACGTGCAGCGGGCGCTGCTGGTGATCGGTCTCGTGGTGGTGGTCGTCGCCGACGCGGACACCATTCGGCTGGCGCGCGATCTGGCCCGGGATCCCGTCATGCGGCAGGCGCTCGTGTCGTACGCGCAGCAGGCGACGAGCAAGCCGCCGCCTTCATCGGCGCCCAACGACTCGGCCGCGCTCGCTCAGGTGGTCCGCCAGATCGATGACGCGAAGGACGTGGGGATTCCACTCGGCTGGTCCAAGGCGTCGACCAGCGCGGGCTGGTTCGACGTCTTCATCGGGCTCCTCATCTCGACGTTCGCGGTCGCCCTCGGCAGCCCCTTCTGGTTCGATCTCCTCGGCAAGCTGCTCAACGTGCGGGCCGCTTTACGTCCACCCGATCCGGCGAAGAAGGCGGGAGGGAAGTAGCCGTGGATCCGGTCAAGCCTTTGAGCCAGAAGTGGCCCGGGACGCGGGCGCTGATGCTGGTGCACGGCATCGGCGACTATCACCCCGGCGACTACGACGATCTCCTCCAGGAGCTACAGCAGATCGCCGGCGCGGACAAATGGGCGGGCACCGCGGTCTATCCCTTCTTCTACGACGCCATCAACGACTGGATGGTGCAGAAGACCCAGCTCAAGGCCGGCGTCCAGGCGCTGCTCGACGGCGTCCACAATCGGTTCGTCACCGACACGAACCGCGCGGATCTGGCGAGCGCCGCGAGCGAAGGAGTCGCCGACGTGCTGTGGCCGGCACTGGTCCGCGATGCGCGGCTGGCGATCCGCGATGCATTGATCGCGCAGGTGCTGCAGATCGTCCTCGATGGCCGTGCCGCGAACGTCCCGCGCTGGAAGCAGCAGATCTCGATCATTTGCCATAGCCTGGGCTGCGTTCACACCTACGAGCTGCTCCACGCGGCGGCGAACAACCCCATCTACGAGCTACGACCGGTCTCGGACTGGGTGCAGTTCGAGAACGTCATCATGTTCGCCTCGCCCGTTCATCTCTATCAGTCGGTGGGCCTCAGCGAGCCGCTGCGTTTGTTCATCCCCAACGCCGAGGAGATGGCCTGCTTCAACGGGCCGCTGCGGATGCCGGGCCAGCTCGACATGGAGTCGAGCTTCGTGCGGAGTGTGAAACGGTTCGTCGCCGTGACCGGCCGCTACGACCCGGTCGGCGGGTTCCTCCTCGGTAAGCGCCTCCCGTGGGCGGCGATGGACTCTCTGCAACAGGGCGACGGCTTCACCTTCAAGGAAGACCCACAGAATGACCTGCCCTTCGCGCAGCTCCCGGACCAACTTGCGCCGGTGCTCGGCTCGTCGCTGGTGGGAGCCAACGGACCACGCCTGCCGCTCCAGAACCCGCACTCCTGGACGCGCTACATCACCCAGAACCAGGAGGTCGTGTCGCCATGCTTCGGCTGATCCAGGCCGCCTGCGCGGCATGCCTCCTCTCGATCTCGCAGATTCCATCGGCGACCGCCTCGTGCGCCGCGTCAACCGGCGTCACGCCGCGGATGGTCGCGACGATGCTGGACTCGACCGACGTCCTGATCCGCGAGTTCGCGGACTCGTTGGGTCACGGTCCCAAGTTCCTCCAATCGCGCGGTCGTCTCGACGTGGCGATGCGGCGGCTGCGCGACCTAGCGACGCCGGCGCCGAATCCGGGCCTGAAGGGGGTGCTTCGGCTCGGGGAGCTGCCTCCGGGAGCGTCGCCCAAGGCGGAGTCCGCCGACTCTGCGCTCGAGGATGTGAAGCTGTTCCTCGGCACCTTCGTCCAGCCGCTCTTGCGCGACCATGCCCCCCCCCGCTTCCAGAGCCTGATGGACCCGGCGTTCGCGATCATCGACACCCAGGCGACGAGAGCGCTCGAGGGGAGCGAGAAGCGCCTCGCGAACTACGAACGCAAGTTCGGCCCGAGATCAGTGCCGATGAATGCGCTCGAAGCGGGGCTCTACGTCCTGGTCATGCAGCGCGTGCCGGGGTTCGGCCCATCGGCTGAATGTGGGCCGGGGCCGTGGGAGCTGGTCGCGGCGTACAGCCCGGTGTACGTCACGATCTCCGACAAGACCCTCTCGTCCACGTCGATCGCGGAAGCCGGATTCCGCTACTACCTCTTCGGCGCCCAGTGGGCGCAGAGCGGGCTCAAGGGGTTGCTTCGACCCGCTTGGTTCTCCTTCGGAGCGGCGCTCGCATCGGAGCGCGATGGCTCGCTGAGGAGCCCGTTCCAAGGCACCTCCCGCGTGGGCGGATTCCTCGCGTGGGGCGATCTCAAGCTCGCCGTGCTCGGCGGACCGCATCCGCGCCTGCTCGTGAGTCGGCAGTTCCAGCTCATCCGCAACGTGCTGTGAGGGAGGGAACGATGGACGCCGGCGGCGACATGCAACCGCTCAATCATGGCCCGCGGCTGTTGCCGCTGCGGCATCTCGTCTCCGTTACCATTCTGCCTTTCTCGGCGACAGTTCTGGTCCCGATCTGGATCGCACGACGCTACGGAGTTGCGGCGACGATCGGCTCGACCGCGCCGACGCGCATTCTTCAGGCCGCCGGACTCGTCGTGCTCGGGGTGGGCCTGGTCTTGTTCGCGGCCTCGTTGCGACGCTTCGTGAGCGAAGGCGAGGGCACGCTCGCGCCCTGGGATCCCCCGCGGCACTTGGTCGTGCGTGGGCCTTATCGTTACGTCCGAAACCCGATGATCTCGGGCGTGCTCTTCACGCTCGCGGGCGAGGCCATGATTCTCGCTTCTCGACCGCACGCGATTTGGGCGCTCGTCTTTCTCGGCGCCAATCTGGTATACATCCCGCTGCTCGAGGAGCCGCCGCTGCGAGCCAGGTTCGGCGAGTCGTACCGCGAGTACTGTCGCCACGTGCCGCGTTTCCTGCCGCGGCTGACGCCCTGGGAGAGCAAGACCACTCCATGAAGCTCGACGATCGCCCCGTGCACGTTCGGCTCAAGCTCGCCGCGCTCTGGGCCGCGGCGATGTTCTGCTACATCTACGGCGACTACTTCGACCTCTTCCGACCAGGGAAGCTGGCATCCATGCTGGCGGGACGGACGCCGGTCGGCCCCACGACGCAGGGCCTGTTGCTCGGGTTCGCAGTCATGATGACGATTCCCAGCCTCATGGTGTTCCTCTCGCTCGTGCTGCCGCCGCGCGTCAATCGCTGGGCGAACATCGTCGTCGGTCTGATCTACACCGCCATCATGGCGATGATCGTTCCCAGCGCATGGCGCTTCATGCAATTCCTCGGTCTGATCGAGATCGCGCTGACGCTTTCGATCGTCTGGCACGCTTGGACCTGGCCCAAGGAGAAGACGCCTTAGCGCGGGGCCAGCCGTGCCTCGTACGCCCGGTACTGCAGCGCCTCCGCCAAGCGCAGCGCCGTCACCCGCTCCTCGCCGGCGAGGTCGGCGATGGTCCGCGCCACGCGCAGCGCCCGAAACACGCCGCGCGCCGACGTGCCGCCGCGGTCGATGGCCTCCGCGAGCAGCCGCTGCGCGACCGCATCGAGCCCGCAGACGCGATGGAGCGCGGCGTGGGGGAGGTGCGCGTTGAGATGGCCGCGCACGCGCTGTGTGGCTCGTGCCGCGACGACGCGCCCGCGGGCCGCGGCGCTGGACTCGCTGGGCCGGGCTTCGAGCAGCTCGGCCGAGGTCAGCGCGGGCACCTCGACCTGCAGATCGAGGCGATCGAGCATCGGTCCACTGAGTCGCGCGGCATAGCGCTGCAGATCGGTCGGCGTGCAGCGGCAGCCGCGCTTGGGATGGCCGAGCCATCCGCACGGGCAGCATTTCGTTGCCCTTTTCCCCCTCCGCCTGCGCGGGCCCCGACCGCATTCCCTGCCAAGGGGTTACCCGATCGAGGTGAAGACGCTCGGCGACCATCTCCGCAAGCGTCGCCTCGACCTCGGTCTCTGGCAACGAACCGTGGCCGAGCGGCTCGGAGTCCGCGAGGAAACCGTCACGCTGTGGGAAAGCGGCCTCGCACGACCGCTCGCAAGGCACTACGGCCGCATCGTCCAGTTCCTCGGCTACGACCCAGAGCCGGGGGACTCCACACTGCCTGGGCGCCTGCGAGCCGTCCGCCGTCGGCTGGGTCTGAGCCAAGCCGAGCTCGCGGCTGTGGCTGGGCTCGACGAGGGCAGCGTATGCCGCTGGGAGTCCGGCAACCGGCAGCCGTGCCGCTGGATGGTGTCACGCGTGACCGCAATCCTGGACCAGCTCGAAAAGAGTGCAGCGGAGCCCGGGACGGCCAGCGAGCCGCACGAGCTACAACACTTGAGCTATTTCGACCGGACCCGCTGGCGGCGTCGGCCGCCGTCCGACCTGACGGTTGGCGGGACGATCACCATCGGAGATCAGCTACGCCAGCGTCGCCTCGAGCTCGGGCTCACGCAAGCACAGCTCGGCAGCCAGTTCGGTGTCAGCCGGGGAACGCTGCAGCGGTGGGAGCGCGGCGCCACCGTGCCCCCAGGTCGATGCCTGACCGTCGACCGGTTCCTTAGGCCACGCGCCGCTCAGCGTCGCCGGCCGCGAGGTGTGCGCGGTCACCGCCCGGGCTAGAGCTGCATTCCTTCTGGTCTGGGCAGTGGTACGCTCGCCCTGTCCTGCAGTGTCCTTGGTCTCGCCCGGAACCGCCGGCCAGCGTCTAACGGGCATGCGGACGGCCGCACGCGGGTCCGGCCAGGCCGACTCATGCGGAGGTGCTCAGTGGGCCGCGAGAGGAGAATCGCCACCGTCATCCTGGTCGCTGGCACGCTGGTGCTAGCCCAGCTTGCTGCCGCAGGCGGAAGCAGTACATCTGTCCGGAACCTGCTAGATCCAGATGGAGCCGCGGCGTCAAAGATCACTGAAGCGCACCAGATGCTGATGTCGGGGCAAATGCTCGACATGACGCGTTTCGCCGTCCTTCTGAGCGACGCACACAAGTTGTCGCCCGCGCTCGACAAGCGCAACGCCGCCGAGTGGCGGCGGTGTGCCATTCGGTGCGTTGGCCTTGTTCCCCGCGCCAACTGCAGCGAGCTCGTGAATACAGCGGTAATGCTCGATCACGGCCTAGCGTTCGATGACACGCTTGTCAGGATAGGCAATCTCCTCGGGCCACCGACGGAGATGATGCGCGTTTGGGTCGCGCGGCAAGCGAAGGCGAAGCCATCTGCGGGCGAGACCCCTGTGGTCGTGGCCTACAAGCCCCTTCCAGAAGGTGCCCTCAAGCCGCTTGACTCGCCGAATCTCAGCAATCGAATCAGCGGAACCGACCCAAGCCACTTCCCGAGAGTGCTCAGGAGGACTGCTGTCGCGGATCCGCGCGGCAGCGGCGCCGCCCACGAGGTCGTCACGGTGAGCGCAATCATCGGGGTAGACGGGCGAGTCCAGGAGGTGAAAGACGCCGTCGGATCGGAGGAGCTGAAGGCCGCCGCTAAGGAAGCGGTCAGGGGTTGGACGTATGCGCCCATGACGGTCTTCGGCCGCCCGGTCGAAGTGACCGCAGAGATTCCTGTCGAGTTCGGAGGGTCCGACCCGCCTCCCTCAGGGTCGGCTCAAGGAAGCACTGATGCTCTCCCTAAGTTCGGCGAGTACGTATTTGTTGAAGTCCTCCCGGAGGCGATTGAGCACCCGGCACCGGAATACCCGGCCGCTGCGAAGCAGAGCGGCGTTTCTGGGACCGTCATGGTGCAGGCGCTCGTTGACAAAGACGGGCATGTCGTAGACACGCGAGTGGTGAAGTCGATTCCGGAACTCGATGCTGCGGCTGTGGCGACCGCAAAGCACTGGGTGTTCAAGCCCGCGACGGCCGGCGGCAAGCCCGTGGCGGTCTGGGTCGCGGTGCCGATGAAGTTCCCGGCGCAGTAGGCTGCCCCTCAGGTTTGTCTCTTGCCGGAAACCCGCACCGACCAAACTAGCTGCCTCCATCCATTGGAATGGAAACGCGGTCCGACTCAAAGAGCTTCTGTTTGTCTTCCACAGCGAGACGCTGCAAACAGTAGAGCTGCCAGAGCTCTTGCCAGATCGATTGGTCTGGGGCTATGTACTCTACGTTAAGGCCGATATCCTTCGCATCCTCTCGAGAAATCATCTGGCCGTGCGACTTCCAGCGTGTCTTGTCTAGCAAGTCCCTCGGCACCGCCGTGTAGTTCCCCCCGCTCTTTCGGAACATCCCTTGTTTGAGATGCTTCTCGGCGATAGCCGCCGCTCTTTGCAGCGCAGCCTGGAAGCGCTTGACCATCGCGGGCTCGATCTTTGCGAGCATCAGCTTCGCTGCGATGTCGTTCGGATTCGCGGTCAACTCCTTCTTGAGTTGTTCGTACGCGTCTAGGTAATCCTGTACCGAGTGCATGCGCCGGTTTCCGGTGGAATCCACCAGAACCACTTGCGGGTCAATGGGCCCAAGTTCCGATGAATCGCTCATGAGAACGACATCCGCGGCCAGCACCATGAGGGTGCCCGCGCTCTTGGCAAAGTCTGGAACGATTGCTCGAAGAAACTCACTACCCACTCTTGCCCGGACCATCCACATCAACTTCTCCGCCGCGTCGATGTCCCCACCAGGCGTGTGAAGGAGCAGGTCGACGGGGGTCGTTGCAGGCACATTGTGGAGAAGATCTGCGAAGCCAAGCGTGTCGTCGCGGCTCACGCTCGCGGCCATACCGGCGACGTAGCAAAGCAGTGGGCGCCCAGTCTGTTCCTGGATCTTCTTGATCAGGCTTTGCCGCTGGTATCGCGCCGCATGGATCGCCTGAAAGAGCGGGGTCTTAAGCGGCTCGGCTCGGTTCGGAGCCTCAACGCTGTCGTCCGGCGACGCCGGGAGCGGGGGAACGGAAATGGGCTGACTCGGGTCGATGCTCATCGGCGGGCCTTTCGAATCCCGCGGGCCCAGACTACTCGCCCGCGTTCAAGAAAATAGTGGCATCGTCGATCGGCGGTGATCATGTCCACGCTGGGTGCGACGGTCAACGGTGAACGACTCTTCACAGTCCACCGGGGCCAGCGATCACGGCTCAGATTCAGCATGATGCGATGCCCCGTGCCGCATGGGCAATCGAATGCTAGCCACGACGGCAGACCGCCCGCTTCGACCACGACCGCTCCGTTGCGCGGAATGGAAACGGGCACCTCGTCTCCAGCCTCGACGCTCTGGACGACGCGCCATCGCTGCCACGGGCGCGGGACCCAACCCCACCAGTCTACCTGTCGCTTCAACTTGGCCATGTTTGTTCGAGGAATGGATCCGTGTCGCCGAGACCCCACTTGCCGGACTGGTGGTGGCAGTAGTGGTGATCTCGGGGCTGGGCAAGGTTCGCAGATATTTCACGGTCGTGTATCCGGAGCAGTACTTCGCTCGGCACGGGGGTCGGTCCAAAGGCGGTCAGCCGCTCGAGGAGCTCGCTCACCGCTTGGGAAGCTACTGCTGTTGTGAACGTGACGACGGCTGGCTCGATTCCATCCAGGGCGGGAGCGTAGCCTTCATCAACGCGCCGGGCGTGTTCAGCAGGTGTTAGTGCCTCGGTGGCGGCTCTCGCCAAGTCCACCCGATCGCGGCAGACCAAGCACGCGGCCCCAGGGTACAGAACCGTTACTCTGCCGAAGATCCCATCCAGCCGATAGGTAGAGTCGCTTGTAAGCACGACGCCACAGTCGATCACGGGCGTCAGCATGTACGTGGCAAGCCGCGATAGAACGAGACGGCCGGCGTTGTCGTCCGTGCAACCAAACACCACGTCGGCACCGATGAGAGCCCGAGCCGTTGGCAGCAGCGTGATCTTCGAGTTCAGGCGAACGACAGAAACACCGGCGGCGATTGACTGAAGGTGATCGGCCAGCACATCGACTTTTGGGCGTCCGACATCGACCGTGCGAGATCCATACACGCGGGTGAGGTTGGAATCGGATAGCTCATCAGGATCGATGACAACCAGGGTTCGGACACCGAGACGCACGAGCTGCTCGGCAACAGCCGAACCCGTGCCGCCACAGCCAACGACCGCAACCCGGAGGTTGTTGAGTACCCGCTGGACCCCGCCGCCGAAGGCGCGGATGTTTCGGTCGAAGATTGGATGGATATCGACGGTGGGCACCGAGTGCTCAAGCCAGAGCGAAAGACGTGCCCCGACGCTCCAGATGCGCTCGATCTGCAGGGTCTCGGAATCACCGACAAGGCGGCCGGTGAACGCCATGCCGGCCCCATTCGGAGAGAGGACTAGGCTGCCGTAATAACGGCTGCCGGCGCGAAGCCGAAACAGCGGCGCCAGCTGATCGTCGACCACAAGATCGCGATGACTCGGCGACGGTGAGGATCCCTGACCCGGGTGCGTATGGAGCCAAATCGGGATGGCGCCAGTCGCTTCGGCACGGGCCAGAGGCGGAACGTAACCACTCGAGTTGATTAGGAGTCCAAATGCACTCCGCTCAACGTAAGCACGCTCGGGCACGGGGAAGAGCTCGGTCGCCAAGAGGCGTAGCTCACCTTGGGGGCCTTCGGCGCGGCGAGTCAGCAGCACGGCACCAGTTTCCAGCTCCAGCCGGAGCATCTGGAGGAGGCGGTCTGCGATCGTCGGCGGGAGAACGAGCGTCGTCATGCGATTGGGACGCCCGCGGATCGCGCCAGCTCGTGGCGAATCAAGGCGAGATAGCTCTCAAGGCCGTCGATACCGGAGCGCCATTGGCCAGCCTGAAAGTGCCGGGACCACCGTTGCCAGTCGCGGCCAAGGTGCCGCTCGATCGTCTCGGTCGCTTGGGCAGTTCGGCCATCCGCCATCTTGATTCCCGGGGAGAACCACCACATGTCGGGCGGGACGTCCGGGTAACCACTGGGGAGTCGAACAAGCAGGTCAGCTGAATCCCGGTCGAATCCCGGCGGCACGAGCCAGTTGGGAAAGACCACGCAGGTCATTCCTCCTTCCATCGTGATCGAGTGAGCGATTTCTCGATCGGCCAAGAACGCGCTATCGGTAGGCGGCAGTGCCACGTCAGTCCTCCGGCTCTAGCGTTCGACGCCCGGGTTGATTTGAGACGGCGCCGTAAAGAAGCGCTGGCCGTCGTGGATCTGCACGATGGTCGCGTCTCCGATCTTTCGATCCGGCTGTCCAGGGACGACCTCGAATAGGTCGCGATCTGGCCCAATCGGCGCAGGAGGCACCTGGCGCAACTGAGCACCGGTCATCTCGGCTTGGGTAACGGTGTAGTGCACGCGGTCGATCTGGATGTGGAACTCGTGGGGCTTGGGGGCGTCGTGTTCGCTGCTCATGGGACTCTCCTTTCTTCAGGTTGTGGTGGCATGATACCACGGTGTCTTGGCGGTTGACAACCACGACTGCAGGTGGCAGAATCCGACCCCATGAAACCAGCCAAGGCGATGACGATCCGCCTCTCGGCGGAGCAGGCGGAGCTGCTGGCGACTGTTGCGTCGGTTGACGACCAGCCGATCTCGGAGGTGATTCGGGCAGCCATCGCGGAGCACATCGAGCAGCGGAGGAGGGACGCGCGCTTCAAGGCCGGGCTGAAGGAGCGACTGGCGCGCGACCGGCGGCTGCTCGATGGGGGCGCGCGCTAGGACCCCGGCAGGTCACGAGTGGCCCCCGGGTGTGCTTGCGGGGATAGGCCGCGTCCGCAGACGGCAACAGCGCGCACCGCGCGAGCCCATTTCGTCCAGAGTGCGGTCCAACTTCTTCCGCAACTCTTTCCGGACCTCGGGGAGGGTGTCGACGTCAGCTCGGTCCTGAAGCGGGTCCAGTCGCCTCCGTGGGAATGAGACGGACTCGGAAGCCAAGCGACGCCGACATGTGGATCGACTCCACCCCTCTAGGCAACCCAAGGCAAGTCTGGCAAACTACCACCGTCCCGCGCACGATCCAGGTCAGGAAGCGTGAAATCCCCACTTCCGACCAGCCACGTTCGAAGGTCCTCCGCCCGGCCGCTCTTCGCAATCTCTCTGCTCGATAGCCCATCCTTTGCAGCCCCTGATTCACTATTCACTCTTCCCCCATGAGAAACCCAGAAGGCCCGCCATCGCCTGATCATGGCCGGCAGATCTTCCCCGCCAAGACGCTAGTTCGCGAGTGGCTCACGATCGGCGACCTCTGGCTCCAACCCAATCAGGAATATCGGAACGAACCACACCTCCGGTGGCTGGAGAGCGAACTCTCGAAGGACCTCGAGACCGCCGCGGCCGAGGGCACCTTCAGCGATGAGGACAAGATCCGATTACGGGATGCCTTTGGTGAGGACGCGCAGCATGTGGCCTTCGACCCTGAGGTCGCCGAGCGGATCAGGCGCGTGATCGAGTCGCTCTGAGCCGGGGCGGAGGATCCGGCAGCCGCGTGATCTCCGAGACCAGCCCGGCCCCATGGCCGTAGGCGTCGCAACGCTTCCTCAGCAAGGCGCGCAACTCGCGAGATCAGGAGTCGCACTCCGCGCATACAGCATCTTTGCCCCTCTAGCAGGCTGCTGAAAAAGGGGCTCGAACGGGCTCGGGAACCACTGGGAGCATCTCTAACTCCAATGAAATCGGTGGTCGCATCGCAGAATTGAAGGGCTCGGAATCCTTTTTCAGCAGCCTGCTAGGCAACCCAGGGCAAGTCCGGCACACTGGTAGAGTCCGGTGCACACTCGAGGTTGGGAAGCGTGAAATCTCCGCTTGCAACCAACCACGTTCGAAGGTCCTCCGCCCGGGCGCACCAGTCAGAAATCGTCCGCGCACCGGAGATCATCCGGAACGGATTCTTCAATGTGTATGAGGCTTTTCTCGCGCCGAGGGTGTAGTTCAACCCGACCGTTTCGAGGATCTGGCGCTGCTGAACTGGCGAGCCCGTCGTGAACACTTCGTGCGCTCGCGCCGAGAACGCCAAGACGTCGCGCAATCGCTGAAGTAGTTCACCGGCGCTCTTCGTCGCGCTCCCGAGTGACGCTTCAAGCGCCTCGCGTCGCCGCCTCGAATCATCTCGGCGCGCCACGAACGTCGCGTCATCGATCTGGTCGCGCAACCGCAAGGAGAGCAGGTTGTCCTCCTCGCGACGCAAGTCCTGAAGCGCGCGTTCCTGGCTCTCGCGAGTAGCTTGGACCTGATTCGCCTCGCCCGAGATGGACCTCTGGAGCCGCGCCTCGATCCAGCGTTGAGCCTTCTCGGTGATCCGCAGGGTCAGAAGCGCAGCCGCGAGCTGATCCAGCAACGTCTGGGCTGGCACGGCCGGCTCGCGGCATGGTCGGCCGGTGCGATTGTGCGAGCAGCGGTAGTAGACGTAGCGTTTGCCGCTGCGCTTGACGTGCTCCTCGGCAGTCGCCGTGCCGCCGCAGTTGGAGCAGCGGATCAGGCCAGTGAACGGAAAGCGGTGCCGGATCGGTCGCGGTCGTCCCGGCCGGCCGAGCAGCTCCTGGACTCGCGCAAACTCCTCCCGCGTGACCATCGGCTCGTGGGCGCCCGGATAGACCTCGCCGTTTCGCAGCCGGATGGTTCCAGCGTAGAAGGGGTTGGCAAACATCGCGTACATGACCGACGAGGACATCGGCGTGCCGCCGCGCGAGCGGTACTTGCGGGTCCGGAAGTGCCACGTCTCGTTCGCTGTCTTGAGGATCTGTGACGGACGCACCGACCCCGTCAGGAGAAGAGTCCACATCTGACGCACCAGATCGAAGCGCTCAGGGTCCTTGGCGATCGTCTTCGCGATTCGATCGTTCATGTACCCCGGCGGCGGGATGTAGTTGATCCAGCCACGCTGGAATCGCGCCCGGTTGCCGCGCTTGACGTTGGCTCGCAGGTCGTCGATGTACTTGGTGGCGAGCGCGAACTCAAAGGACCCGAGCAGCCGGTCGTTCCCGTCCGAGTTCTTGATGCCGTCGCTGGTGATGATGCGCTCGATCTTTCCATCGAGCTGCGCCTGCAGCACGACGCCGGCGTCGTATGGGTTGCGGGCGAGGCGGTCCATCTTCCAGCAGAGGATTCCCGACACCTCGCCCTTGCGGACGCGGCGCATCAGCTCGGAGAAGACCGGGCGGCCCGGCGCCTTGGCCGAGTGCGCCTCGGTCAGGACGTCCGACACGGTGGCTCCGTTGCGCGCGGCGATGGCTCGCAGTTCGTGAACCTGCGAGTCAATCGACATGACCTGCCGCTCTTCGGACTCCGTGGACTTGCGTGCGTAGATGACGTAGGTGGGCATGGGGGTGAAGCGAGGACAGTCAGCGTACGGCAGGTTGCGCGGAGCTGACAAGGCCGGAGGACGTTTGAACGACCGATGGGTCATCGGGAAGCGGGGCGAGAAGCATCCGACACAGAGCAAGCAGCTCGATCGCCCGGCTCCACGCCTCCTCATGGCTCAGCGTCTCATTGCATTCGGATCGGAGAACGTCGCGGAACTCTTCAACGTCCGCCGGAGTGAGCCCGAAGGCGTAGGCGGCCTTCAATCCTGTTCGAGTGGCCATGCTTTCAGCATGGCGCGTTCTGGGCGATCAGCGTAGCTGCGCGGAGCCGAAGACGCGACGGCCGGCGGGATTCTAGTAGTCCACCAGCTCCACGCGAAGCTCCCGAGCGATGCGGAGAGCTTCCTGTTTCGTGACCCACTCGCCGCCAGGCATGACGGGCCGACCGTCCTGATCGGTCAACTGGCCAGTGGCCATGCCTTCGGCGTTCTCACCCTCGTCCTTGAAGGCGAGGCGGGTGATGCGCTGTTCGTCTGGTCGGGTCTGCATACCAAGTCGTGTTTACGTCTTGGGCTTGCGCTTAGGCACGTCCCAAAGGCGAGACTTGCAGCGCGGGCAGATGCTCACGACCGTCCGCCGCGGGACCCACTCGTGCCCGCAGCGCAGGCACCTAAGCGCCGGGACGGTGATGCGCTTCATGCGGAAGGGGCTCCGTCTCGTCGCGATCGACGAGGCCCTGGAAATAGGCCATCTCGAAGTCGTTCAGAACGCGGAACTCAAGCGGTGGCTGGACCGGGCGAATCTGGTGCAGTCGGGCGTCGAAGAACCAGAGCTGGTCTTCGTAGCGCACAATGGGCAACTGGTGGACCATATTGGTGAGAGTTAGTCAATACATATACTTACCTATAGGTAGCGTATTACCTATAAGTAAACCTGTCAATAGCAGTTGTCCACAGGACATCCGCAACCCTGCGACTTATGCCCCCTTTCGGTTTTTCTTCGGTTCGCTATCCTGTCCTGTATGGAGGTCCAACACACCCCGCGTGCCTCCCGGCACGCGCCTCGCTTTCCGAACAAGATTCGTGAGTACCGTCTGAGGGCAGGGTTGTCGCAGCGCAAGCTCGCGGCCCTGCTCGGCCGCGGCGCCGATGCGGTGTCGTCGTGGGAGCGTGGCCTGAGCCTTCCCAACGTGCCCCGCCTGATGCGGATGGCCAAGTTGCTCGGAACGCTGGCAGAGGCGCTCTACCAGGACTTCTACGCCACATTCCCGAAAGACGCTGGAGCCGCTCAGCCCTCAGAGGCATGAGCGAGGAACGGCTCCTCGCCGCGCTCCAATCGCACGCCAATCACCGCGGTGTCGCACTCGTCGCTGAGGCCGTCCTGCTCCGCGAATCCGGGCTATCCCGTGACGTGATTACGTCGACGCTGGAGAAACTCGAACGAGCCGGACTCGTCGAAGTCGTCTCACCGCTGCCTTTCCTGGTTGCGAGACTCCGAGGATCGTGGTCTGCCAGCAGGTTCTCACGCGAGCGAAACAAGCAGCAAAGCAGCAGTTCTTCGGCAAGCGTGCATATAGAGGTACCCGTCAGCAGCAGAGCTGCAGCAGCTACGCAGCAATCAGAGGATGGGGGTGCGGGGGAAGGAGAGCCGCTGCTCGAGCAGGTGCTCGCGGCTCTCGGGCCCGAAGCTGACCGTGACGAGTTCCGCACGATCCTGGCCGGCCACCACGCGGCCCTGATCCACCGCTGCCTGCGTCGCGTCGAGGCCACCAAGACGGTCCGCGTCTCGCGGGCGGCGCTCTTCCGCTCACTCCTTCAGAAGCTCAGCCGCTAAGTCCCTCTCGACGCTCCATGTCCTCCGCTTCAACCCTCACCCTCCAACTCGATCGCCGCATCCTCGAGCATCCGCGGGCCTACCACCTGCGACGCATGCGCGCGGGACTCTGGCTCTACCTCGACCTGTTGGCCCGGCTGCCGGCCGGCGCTGACACGTTCGAGGTCGAGCCCGCGGCGGTCGGGGAGGAGATGGGGCTCTCCGAAGGCACGGTCCGCTCCTGGCTCGGACACCTGCGCAAGGCCGGCTACGTCTCGGCCGAGCGCCTCAACGGCTCGGTCCGCATCACGATCAAGAAGGGATTCGTGCCGGAGGCGGTCGACCTCCCGAAGGAGCGCTTCTTCACGGTGGCGAAGCTGCAGCGGGCGCTCAAGGACAAGCTCAACGTCGAGGCCTTCGAGGCGGCGCTCAAGCTCTATCCGGACCCCTTGATCCGCCGTGCGCTAGCCGGCGCTCTGGCGCCGCCCGACGAGGAGATCCGCCGCTCCCGCACCGCGCTCTTTCTCTACCTCCTCAAACGCCACACCCATGCGAACAACAACTAGCGCTCCCATCCTCGCAATCGATCCCGGTCTTCGCGATCTCGGCTATGCGGTCCTGGCGGGCCGACGCCTGGTCGCGCGGGACGTCATCGGTCTTCGCAGTCTGCCCAAGACGCGCCGGCTCCGAGAAGCGAAACAGCGAATCGCGGCGCTGGCCCGTGCGCATCGCCCCGGCGCCATCGTGGTCGAGCGGACGTACCGGCATCCGGTGCCCTGGCTCAACGACCTTCACCGAATCACGCGCGCCGCGCGGCGCCTGGCGGCCAAGCGCCGAATCACCTTCGCCACCTACGCGCCGCAAGCAGTCCGGCAGTCCGTCGCCGGTCACGGTTGGGCGAAGAAGTCCGAGGCGGCCCTCGCCGTCGCCCACCGCTTCCCTCAGCTGCGCGTCTACCTGACGCAGGACAAGCGCTGGAAAGAGCGCTTCTGGCTCAACATGTTCGACGCCGTGGCGCTCGCGGTCCACCACCAGAGCGCCGCGCACCCGCCCTCTCGCAGCCGGGTCTCCGGCTGACACTGGCGCGTCAGGCTTGCCCCGGCGCCACCGTTCCCGCGCTCCTGCCCGGTAAGGGGAGGAGCCGGACGGTTCCCGGGAGGGCACCTTTCGATTCACTCATCCGACTCAATCCATGGAGCAGAAGACCATCCTCGGCATCGACCCCGGCACGAAAGAAATGGGCCTCGCCGTCCTGCGCGGTCGCGAGCTTCGCCACTACGCCGTGCGCACACTCCGCAACGGCAGTCGGCCTCACGATGTGATCGGGCAGGCGAAGAAGCTCTTGCTTGAGACGCTCGAGAACCACCGACCCGACGTTGTCGCGATCGAGGAGCCGTTCAACCTGCCGACCAAACGATCGCACCTGCTCAACGTGATCGCCGACGAGCTGAGGGAACGCGCTGCTGAACTCGGGATGCAGGTTGTGGCGTTCTCGCCGGAGGAGATCAGGCGTCGAGTCACTGGGAATCCGCGCGCGACGAAGATCGATGTCGCCGAGCATCTGGCGCGCCACGGCTTCGATCAGCTCGCAACGCTCATCCCGAAGCGCCCGGCACGCGCCGCCCTTGGACCGGCGCCGCGGGATAAGTACTGGCTGCACATGTTCGACGCGCTCGCGATCGCAGTCAGCGCCTCGGAGATACCGCGATCGCCACGGCAGACCGACAAGGTGTAGTCTCCGCTGAGCGTCCCTGGGCAGGGGGGCTCAAGGGCGCCGGGATCTTGGCCGACACCAAGCGAGTAGCAGAGTGGCCATCGCGCCCCTGCACTCCGGGGATCCCCCGAGGGAGTTTCGCGCATGTGGAGAACGCGCTCAGTCCAGCCTTGCCTTGTGGTCCTGGCGTGCGTCGCACTTAGTCCGGCACGACCGGTTGCCGCCGCTGATCAGCACACCGTTGAGGCGATCGTAGCGGCGCTCCAGTCGCCGATCTCTCCGGAAGCCCTCGCCGCGGCTCGGAAGTACGACGACGACATCCTCTCCAGCGGGCAGACCTGGAGTCATCAGCTCTATCTGGTGACGGACGATCGCTACGCGCGCGTGAAACGTATCACCGACACCGTCCTACAAGCCGCCGGTGAAAAGCCGGACCAGTGGGTCGTGCGCGTGCTTGACAGCGATCCGAAGATCGTCAATGCCTTCGTCCAGGGTGGTAAGTACATATACGTCTGGACCGGGCTGCTCGAGCAGAAGCCCAGCGACGACGAGCTCGGATTGATCCTTTCGCACGAGACGGGGCACTCGCTGCTCAAGCACCTCGAACGTCGCGCCAACGACGCCTCCGCGACCTGGGCCGGCCTCGCCAACCTGGCCGCCCTGCTCTCGCCCAAGAACAAGGATGCCCTCTCGACACTCTCGACGAGCATCACGAGCGCCTACAGCCGAGGCGACGAGGAGGAGGCCGACGCCATCGGCGTCTGCATCGCGAGACGGGCGGGCTACGACCCGATGCGCGGCCTGGATTTCTTCACCGGGATGATCCGGCAGCGAGACCAGCACCGCGCCGAGCGCGAGCAGACGCTCGGCCAGGCCAAGATGGCGTACGAGCAGGCCTTGGCGGACTGCACTCGCAACAAGAACCTCTTCAACAGCTCGGTGAGCTACCAGTCGCAGGAGAACGCCAACAAGGTCAACGCCATGTGCGCAGAGGCGGAGTCGAAGCGACTGCGCTACAACCAAGTCGTGGAGTGGTACAACGCCGACGTAACGGCGGAGCAGCGCAATGTGCTCCTGACCGATCACCCGCTTGACCAGACGCGCGTCGCGACCGTGACGGCGCTCGTGGACTATCTCGCCGATCGGCGCGACATCGAGACGCTGACCGACCATCAGCAGACCTACCGCGTCATGAAGGCCCTTGCTCAGGCTCGTCCGGAGCTGCTCAAAGCGGGAGTTGTCGCCACCGCGAGCCCGGTCGCCCGGTCGGATACCGCTGCCAGCGCCCCGAACACCCGGTCATTGGAGCAGCAGCTCCTCGACCTGAAGAGAGCGCATGATCAGGGGCTCCTAACGGATGCGGAGTACGAGCGGAAGCGGCAGGAAATCTTGTCCCGCTACTAGCTTCGCGCAAGCAAAGAACCCCTTGACGCATTCCGGTGAGGAACGGGGGTTCGTACGGCGACACGGGGTCGCGAAGGTGCTAGAGGGAAGGCCAGGGGAGAGTACCTCCCTGGCCTCGGAGCGTCCCGCCCTCCCGACGCCTCTGCTCGCCATAAGGCGTCAGGACGTCGAGGTAGAGCTTCCAGATCGGCGTGAACGAGTCACGCTCGTTTCGGAAGATCAGGGCATAGACGCACCCGTCGAGACCAGGGGCCATGTTGCGCAGGCTGCCCCGCGCCCCTCGGAAGGAGATGGTCGGCATGTCCGGTGACGGGATCCTGCGATCACCAGTCATCACGAACTTGCACGTCACCTCCACCGTGCCGGTCTCGTTCAGATGGAAGTAGGCCCGCTTGGCCCAATCTTCCCTCGCGTCTTCGAACTTCGAGACGCAGAGGACTCGGAACGTGAGCTTCTCCTCAACGAACTCGACGCCGGGGGCCTTGTCGTCCCAGTTATCGAGCAGCGCGATGTTGGCGGGAAGCGGGCCACAGTCCTGGCCGACTCGGTAGGTCATCGTATCCCCCTCGGTGGTTTGGCCACGTCGGAATGACGTGAACACACCACGAGGGGGAGGTTAGATATAACACATATATAATGAGCGACCGCAGAGGATAGCACGTACATTATTATGTGTCAATATCCACCATGTACGCATGACATACGCCTCGCCCTGACTACGGCGAGTCTAGGAAGCCCGCTACACTGCCTGTAGTCGCACACCTCATGTTGCGGTTGGCCACCCGCCCCTTGTCAGGAGGGCTTCGCATGAAGCCCGATCAATCGCAGTTCGTCCGCACCATCGAGCTGAAGGACCGCACGGGCCGGGTCATCGGCACCAAGGAGGTCGTGACCTACCAGGGTCTGCTCTCCAAGGCGCACGATGAGGGCTTGAAAGCGATCCGCACCTCGCTCGTCCAGATTCCCATCGACGACAACGGCCGCACCGCCATCGCCAAGGCCGAGGTCGAGACCGAGAAGGGGTCGTTCGAGGGCCTTGGTGACGCCTCACCCGAGAGCGTCACCGGCTTCCTCACTCCGCACCTGATCCGTATGGCCGAGACCCGGGCCAAGGCCCGCGCCCTCCGTGACGCCGTCAATGTCGGCGTCGTCTCCTTCGAGGAGCTGGACGGCGAGGACCTCTCGGACCGGGGCGAAGGCCTCGGATCGGGTGCGCCAGCGTTTCGGACGACTCGTCCTCGCGCGACCCCTGCAGCTAGGCCCAGTCGGCCGGTCAATGGAGACGAGCCGATGACCGAGGCCCAGCGCCGGTACCTGTTCCGCATTCTGGCGGGGCAGGGCTACCAGCGCGAAGCCGCCGAGAACCGGATCAAGGAACTCTTCGAAGTCGGCTCGCTCTCCGAGATCACCAAGCTCGCGGCCACCCAGATGATCGACGAGCTGCTTCAGACCCCCGCCCCCGGAAACGGTGGCGGCAATGGAGCAGCCTCGCACCATCAGCGCTAGCCAGGTCGCGACCTACCTCGGCTGCCCGCTCAAGTACCGCTTCCAGTACGTGGACAAGATCCCGCGCCCGTGGCGGGCCGCCGCCATGGGGTTCGGATCATCCGTCCACGCGGCGGTCGAGTGGTTCCACCGTGAGCGGCTCGCCGGCAAGACGCCGGACCTTGCGGAAGTCCTCAAGGTCTTCGACGCCGACTGGTACGCGCAGAACGTGGAGCCGCTGGTCTTCTCGGAGCGTGAATCCCGCGAGGGGCTGGCCGAGAAGGGGCGGGCGATGCTCAAGCTCTACGTCGAGTCCACGAACGGCGTGAAGCCAGCGGCGGTCGAGCAGCCCTTCGAGCTCGACCTCGCCGATCCCGAAACCGGCGAACTGCTGGACGTGCGTCTCCGCGGCGTCATCGACCTGGTCGAGGAAGGTGACGTGCTGGTGGACTTGAAGACCGCCGGCCGGACGCTCGAATCCGGCGGGCTCGAGCGCCACCTGCAACTCTCGACCTACGCCCTCGCGTACCTGCTGCTCCGCGGCAAGGTGCCGAAGCTCCGGCTGGACCTGCTGCTCAAGACCGTCAAGCCGCGGCTCGAGCAACACGAGACCACCCGGTCGGTCGAGGACCTGTCCTGGACCGCCCGGTTGATCCGCGAGGTGGCTCTCGCGATCGAGACGGAGCACTTCTTCCCGAATCCATCCTGGCGCTGCACCGAGTGCGAGTACTACGCCCACTGCCAGCAATGGCGGGGCACGTGGGACCTGCCCTCGCCCCAGCTTCAGATCGTGGAAGGCGGGGGAGGTGTCGGCGAGTCCGTGGGCGCGTAAGGCCTCTTTCAGGGGTCGTCGCGTGCTATCGGGGGCCACGGACGGCAGCTGATTGCCGAAAGCGTCCGCGGCTCGTCGCACCTTCTCCCGTCTCTCTGTTCCTTTCACTTCACCCGGGGCTCCGCAGCGATCTGCTTCGGAGCCCTTCTTCTTTCTCGCCCCTCCTTGGGAGTCGTCCTCGTGTACGTCTGCGAACTGACGAAACGGAAGTACCGCGGCAAGAAGCCGCGTGAGATCCGTGGGCCCGACGACGTCACTGCGTTCGTGGGCCCAAAGCTCCGATGTGAGCAGCGCGAGCACTTCCTAGTGCTGCTGCTCAACGCTCGGCACGAAGTCATCGGCCGCGAGACGGTCTCGGTTGGATCGCTCAATGCCTCGATCGTGCATCCGCGCGAGGTCTTCAAGCCCGCGATCCTCGCCTCGGCCGCATCTGTGGTGCTGGTGCACAACCACCCCTCAGGCGATCCCGAGCCGAGCGAGGAGGACCTGGCCATCACCAAGCGTCTCGTCGAAGCCGGGGAGCTCCTCGGCATCGGTGTGCTCGATCACGTGCTGATCGCGAGCCGGGGCGTCGTGTCGTTCCGCTCCCGGCAACTCCTGTAGCCCTCGAAGAAAGGAAGTCAGCCATGTCCGCGACCCTTGTCGTCCACCGCGGTGGGTGGGAGGCCACCAAGGCCGATCTCGCCAGCGTGCCCGTTCCGGAGCCAACCGAGTCGTACCATCCAGTTCCTTACAATCGCTTCATCGAAGAGGTCGAGCTGCACATCCCGCGCTTTGGGCTCACGGTTCGGTCGTCTCAGTTCGCGCTCGCGCGGGAGGGTGGCCAGATGTTCGGCGTCCTGACTTGCGCGAACGGCATGCCCGATCGGGACTACGCGCTCGCCATCGGCGTGCGGAACTCCTACGACCGCAGCTTGGCCGTGGGTCTGACACTCGGTAGCCGTGTCTTCTGTTGCGATAACCTCGCCTTCTCGGGCGAGGTGACGATGCACCGCAAGCACACGGTCAACGTGTTCCGCGATCTGCCGGACCTGATCTACCGGATGCTCTCGCAGGTGGCGGCGATGCGGGAGCGAAACGACGCGGAGATCGCGGCGATGAAGGTCCGCGAGCTGCAGGCGGCGCACGCGCACCACCTGATGGTCGAGGCCGTCAAAGCCGGAGTGCTGGCGGCCTCGCGGCTGCCGCTCGTAATAGAGGCGTGGGAGAAGCCCCACCACGACGAGTTCACGCCGCGGACAGCGTGGTCGCTGTTCAACGCCTTCACCGAGATCCAGAAGTCCGCGCCACCTCGGGCACAGATGGAAGGAAGTCTCAAGCTCTCATCGCTCTTTCGGAGGGAGTTGTCCCTCAACTAGCTACGCGGGGCTGTCGGATTTCGGACAGCCCCGTCTTTTCTTCGACGCTTCGGGCGTTGACGAAAGCAAGGCAAGTCGGTAGACTGCCAGCAGCTAACGCATTGTCCTACAGTAATATAGAGTCCAGCTGCAGGGGACTCCGCTGTTGCGACGCTGGATTGGCCGTCTCGCCCCGCAAGGATGCCCCACATGTTCGAACAAGCTTTCAAGAACATCGACGACGTCCTCTGGAAAGAGGCGGGTTGCACCACGGAGCTCGACTACACCGAGCAGACCTCGTGGTTGCTGTTCCTAAAGTACCTCGATGACCTCGAGCAGGATCGAGCCACCGAGGCGAAGCTGGAGGGCAAGCGATACAGCTACATCCTCGAGCCAGACTACCGCTGGGAATCCTGGGCCGCTCCGAAAAATAAGGGCGGCAAGACCGATCACAACCGCGCCATGACTGGCGACGACTTGTTGGCCTTCGTGAACGGCAAGCTCTTCCCCTGCCTCCACGGATTCAAGCAGCGTGCCGAGAGCCCAAACACGATCGAGTACAAGATTGGCGAAATCTTCGGCGAGATCAAGAACAAGATCCAGAGTGGCTACAACCTGCGCGAGATCATCGACCACGTCGACGAGTTGCGGTTCCGATCGCAGGCCGAGAAGCATGAGCTTTCTCACCTGTATGAGGCGAAGATCCGCAACATGGGCAACGCCGGCCGCAACGGCGGCGAGTACTACACTCCGCGGCCACTCATCCGGGCGATCGTCAAGGTTGTGAAACCGCAGATTGGCGAACGGGTCTATGACGGCGCCGTCGGGTCGGCCGGCTTCTTGTGCGAAGCCTTCGACTACATGAAGGCCAAGCCGGGCCTGACCACGAGGGACATGAGGACGCTGCAGGAGCGCACGTTCTCGGGCAAGGAGAAGAAGTCACTGGCGTACGTGATCGCGATCATGAACATGATCCTTCACGGCATCGAGGCGCCGAACATCCTCCACACGAACACCCTGGCCGAGAACCTAGCAGACATTCAAGAGAAGGACCGCGTCGATGTCGTCCTCGCCAACCCACCCTTCGGCGGGAAGGAGCGCAAGGAGGTTCAGCAGAACTTCCCGATCCGGACCGGCGAGACAGCGTTTCTTTTCCTTCAACACTTCATCAAGATGCTCAGGCCGGGCGGCCGGGCGGGGGTCGTCATAAAGAACACCTTTCTCTCGAACACGGATAAGGCTTCCAGCAGTCTGCGCCGGCTCCTGCTTGAATCGTGCAACCTTCATACGATTCTCGTGTGCCCAAAGGGCACCTTTCATGGCACAGGCGAGGAGACAGTTGTGCTCTTCTTCCAGAAGGGCACTCCCACCCACTCCGTCTGGTTTTACGAGCTTGACCCCGGCCGGAGCCTTGGGAAGACAAACCCCCTCAACGATGCAGACCTTGCCGAGTTTGTCGAGCTGCAGAAGTCCACTGGGGATTCTCCGAATAGCTGGAGTGTTCCGATCAAGGGGCTCGATTCGGAGGCCTCGGATTTGTCGCCGAAGAACCCGCACGGTGCGCCGCCCGATCCGCACCGGCCGCCTCAGGAGATCCTGGAGGCCATTGCAGTCCTTGACGCCGAGACTGCAGCAATCTTGTCGCGCATGAAGAGGTTCCTATGAATGCTTCCTGGCACGACACGACTGTGGGCAACATCTTGCGTCTTGAGTACGGCAAGCCACTTCCTGCGTCCGCTCGGGACGGCGCTGGCATGTACCCTGTCTATGGCGCGAACGGTGAGAAGGACCGCTCAAATCAGTACTTTCGCGACTCGGCGACCGTGATCGTGGGCCGCAAGGGTTCAGCTGGTGAGCTCACCCTTACCGAATCCCGGTATTGGCCACTCGATGTCACGTACTACGTGGCCTTTGATCCACAGCAGTACGAGCTGGGTTTCGTTTACTACCTCCTGAAGTCGCTGGACTTGCCGCACCTCGCCAAGGGTGTGAAGCCCGGATTGAATCGGAACGATGTCTACCGGCTAACCGCACGCGTAACGAACATCGCCGAACAACGCCGCGTGGTCGGTATTCTTGACAAAACACGCGACGGCATTGCAACAGCGGTCGCGAATACGGAGACATGCCTCAACGAAGCGCGTGAGATCTACGGCAGCTTTCTTCAAGCATCTCTTGAGAGGCGTGGACCCGATTGGTCTGAGGATTCGCTAGGCGCCCTCGCCACTTTCAGAAATGGCATCAACTTCACAAGAGGCAGCAAGGGCGAGTCCGTCAGCATCGTCGGTGTCGGCGACTTTCAGGACGCTTTCTGGGCACCACTGGACGATCTAACCACAGTCACGATCGATGGAACGTTGCCCGCAGTGGACGCCTTGAAGGAAGACGACCTTCTCTTTGTTAGATCGAACGGCAACGTCGACCTAATTGGCCGCTGTCTCTTGGTTGGCCCTGTGTCTCGGAGAGTTACCCATTCTGGCTTCACTATCAGAGCACGACTTCACGACGATCGTGTGATGCCGCGGTACCTCTGCCACTATCTGAAGACGCGGTCTGCGAGAAGAGCGATGATTGCAGGTGGCATTGGCACTAACATCAAGAGCCTGAATCAGACGACGCTCTCGTCGCTTGTGGTGCCACTGCCCCCGCCGCGGACTCAAGCTCGGCTCGTGGAGGAGCTTGAGTCACTCGAGGCAGACGTTGCCGCTCTCACTGCGAACTACCGCAGGAAGGTGGCGGAGCTGCGCGCGCTGGAACAGTCAATCCTGTACCACGTGTTTGATGGGACTGTTTAGCGCTTCTGCCATGAACGAAGCCGAGACCAGAGCAGAACACATCGATCTCGCCCTCGCAGCGGCAGGCTGGGGCGTGGTTGAGGACAGCCGCATCCGGCGTGAGTTCCCGATCACGCTGGGGCGGCTGGAGGGGCATGGTCACCGGGGCAAGCCACTGACCGCCGACTACGTGCTGCTCTTCCGCAACACGAAGCTAGCCGTGGTCGAAGCTAAGGCCTGGGATGAGCCACTCACAGAGGGCGTCGGGCAGGCCAAGGACTATGCCGACAAGCTCGCGGTGCGCTTCACGTACTCGTCGAACGGCCAGGGCATCTACGCCATCGACATGCAGGAAGGTACCGAAGGCGAAGTTGCCGCGTTCCCGACACCGGATGAGCTTTGGCATCGGACGTTCGAGAAGCCCAATGCATGGCGTGACCGCTTCGCCGCGATCCCGTACGAGGACAAGGGCGGATCCCACCCGAGTCGGTACTACCAAGACATCGCGATCGAACGAGTTCTCGAAGCAGTCGCGGCCGGCAAGCCCCGCATCTTGCTGACGCTCGCGACTGGTACCGGGAAGACGTTCATAGCGTTCCAGGTCGCATGGAAATTGTTCCATGCCCGCTGGAGTTTGACTGGGGAACCGACCCGCCGGCCACGCATTCTCTTCTTGGCGGACCGCAACATCCTTGCTGATCAGGCCTACAACGCCTTCTCAGCGTTCCCGGAAGATGCGCTCGTCCGCATCGCCCCTGAAGACATTCGCAAGAGAGGCAGGGTCCCGAAGAATGGAAGCATCTTCTTCACGATCTTCCAGACCTTCATGAGTGGACCGCCCCAGAATGGTCAGCCGAGCCCGTACTTCGGCGAGTACCCCCCGGACTTCTTCGACTTCATCGCCATCGATGAGTGCCACCGCGGTGGTGCAAACGACGAAAGCAACTGGCGCGCGATCCTCGAGTACTTCGCGCCGGCCGTACAGCTCGGCCTGACCGCGACTCCAAAGCGCCAGGATAACGTCGACACCTACGCCTACTTCGGCGATCCCGTCTACACCTACTCGCTCAAGGAGGGCATCAACGACGGCTTCCTGACGCCATTCAAGGTGAAGCAGTTCTCCACGACTCTCGACGAATACGTGTACACGCCCGATGACCAGCTGATCGAAGGTGAAGTCGAGAGCGGCAAGGTATATGCCGAGAGCGACTTCAACAAGATCATCGAGATCAAGGAGCGAGAAGCGCACCGGGTGAAGCTGTTCCTCGAGCAGATCAACCCCAACGACAAGACCCTCGTCTTTTGTGCGAGTCAAGACCACGCGCTCGCCGTCCGCGACCTCATCAACCAGATGAAGGCCAGCAAGGACCCGAACTACTGCCATCGAGTCACGGCCAATGACGGGGCCCTGGGCGATCAGCATCTGCGGGACTTTCAGGACAACGAGAGACTCGTTCCGACGATCCTGACGACGTCTCAGAAGCTTTCGACCGGGGTGGACGCGCGCAACGTTCGGAATATCGTCCTGATGCGGCCAATCAACTCGCTGATCGAGTTCAAGCAGATCATCGGGCGGGGCACACGGCTCTACGACGGCAAGGATTACTTCACGATCTACGACTTCGTGAAGGCTCACCACCATTTCAGTGACCGAGAGTGGGACGGCGAACCGATCGAACCTGAGCCGAAGGAGCCGCGCGGTCCTCGTCCGCCGACGCCGCCTCCACCGCCGGGCCCGGGGCCTGAGCCATTGCCTCCACGCCAGCGGGTGAAGGTGAGGCTCGCCGACGGCAAGGCCCGCAAGATCCAGCACATGATGGTCACGAGCTTCTGGCATCCAGACGGCACGCCGATGTCCGCCCAGCAGTTTATGGAGACTTTGTTCGGCAAGCTGCCCGAGTTCTTCAAGAACGAGGACGAGCTTCGAGCCATTTGGAGTTCCCCGGACACTCGCGCGAAGCTGCTCCAAGGTCTTGCGGAGCATGGGTTCGGGCGCGAACAACTGGCCGAGATGCAGAGGATCATCGAGGCGGAGAACAGCGATCTCTTTGACGTGTTGGCCTACGTCGCTTACGCATTCCCGCCGGTCACTCGCGAGGATCGGGCGCTCAAGGCCAAAGCCGAGATCACAGCCCGATTCAACTCAAAGCAACAGGCCTTTCTTGAGTTCGTCCTGTCGCACTACGTGAGTGAGGGCGTCGAGGAACTCGATCAGTCCAAGCTGACTCCGCTGCTGCGCCTGCGATACCACGACTCCATCGCGGACGCGGTGGCGGACTTGGGAGTGCCGGAGGAAATCGGGCGAGTGTTCTCTGGTTTCCAGAAATACCTGTACCAGCCTGCGGCCTGACAGGGCTACACGACATCTTGGCCGCAGAGCGTTCTGACGGGGATCCGACGGGACTGTCGACGGGGAGGGCCGCATGTCCAAGTCACAGCTGGAAGGCGTCGTCGCTCACTGGAACAAGCTGATCGAGAACTTCGCGACATCTCCGCTGGAGTTCTACGCTTCGGTTGAGAAGGGGCTCGAAAGGCGGCAGATCCCGGGGCTCAAGACGTCGCGCGTCACCTGGAACGAAGGCGGTGTCCTCTCCCCTCAGCGCGAGTACCTCCGCGTGACCGGCGATCGGCACCTCTTCGACATGTGCGCCGCGCCGTTTGGGACCGGCTTCTTCTTTTCCTCGTGGCTCAGCCGGCGACCGCCGCGCGCGGTGTTCCTCGTGTTCTTGCTGCTCCTGATCGTGGCCTACGTTCTGTGGAGGATCATGGGAAGCATGCTTGTCCACGCCTGGAGCGGGACTGGCGCGCTCTCGTTCATCGCCTCGAACGCGCTCGTGAACTATGGCCTGACGCCGTTCGTCGCTATTTCGATCACGCTTTGGCTCGTGGCGCTGACCGCTCGCGCGGGGAACGCGGGCCTTGAGTTGGCCGTTCTTGCCATCCCGGTTGTGGGATGGATCTACGAGAGCTTCTTTGCGCCGGTGACGTATTTTCGCTTGGACTCGATGAGCATGTTCCAGTCGGCCGTGCAGGCCGCGATGCACGAGGCGATTGATGGAGTGACGACGCAGAAGGGGCTGCGGGCACTCACCGAGGACGAGCGGAAGCCCGTCTTCCAGAAGCTCCTTTAGAACGATCGCGACCGCCATGGCTCGCGGCACTGAATCCAGATCAGCCGAGCCGGTCGAGCTGCTGACGGAGCAGTTCTACCGGTGGGAGCAGCGCGGGCGCGGTTGGCGAGTGTGGGACTTCGCGGTCTCTCTCGAGCCGCCGTTCACCCCGTTTCGCTTTCACTGGGTCCCGCAAAGCCGGCCCGAACTCGACGACGGACGAAAGCCCACGCTGCTAAGCCGGCTGACCGACCGCATTGTCGGGGCCGCGAGTGGTGCCGGCCGGGGCGCAGACCTTCCCGTCCTCGAGCTGGACGAGCCCGAACCGGAACAGGACGAGGGTGAGCAGGACCTCGCGGCGCTGCGGATCTCCATGCCGCCCGAGATCGACGTGTCGGCCGAGGCGGCGGAGCAGTTTCTCCTGTCACTGCCTCGGCTGTCTCGGCCGGTTGGGTTCGAGGTCGTCGGATCGCCCGAGGCAATCTCGACCCAGTTCACTTGCGCCCCGAGCGATCGTTCCAGCCTGACCCAGCAGATCAAGGCGTACTTCCCCGAGGCAGTCGTCTCAAGCGCCGACGGATACCTCGCGCAGAGCTGGGGCCAAAGCGGAGCGGGACACTCGGTGGCTGTGGAGTTCGGACTCTGCGAGGAGTTCATGCTCCCGCTGCGCGTAGTCCGGCGGTTCAGTGTCGATCCGCTGACGGGGATCGGCGCGGCGCTGTCGGACTTGGAGATTGGCGAGACCGGTGTGCTGCAGGTGCTCTTCCAGCCGGTCCGTCATCCGTGGGCCGACAGCATCATGCGCGCCGTACTCGACGATCGCGGCAGTCCGTTCTTCATGGATGCGCCCGAGGTGACGTCGCTCGCGAAGGAGAAGGTCTCGCGACCATTCTTTGCCTGCGTTGTGCGAGTCGCCGCCAGGAGTCCGTCCCCCGAGCGCGCCATGCTCATTGCCCGTTCGATCGGCTGGGCCTTGAACGCCCTGGCGAATCCGCCCGCCAACCGGCTGATTCCACTTGCCAACGACGGCTATCCCGATGACATCCATGAGCGGGACCTGCTCCTGCGCCTGTCGCACCGCAGCGGGATGATTCTCGGCTCCTCGGAGCTAGCCTCGCTCGTCCATCCGCCCTCCGCGTCGGTCCGCATCGAGAAGCTGGTACGCCAGTCCGGGAAGACGAGAGCTGCGCCGAGTGTGGCAACCGGTCACGACTACATCCTCGGGACCAACACGCACGCCGGACGCTCGGTCGAAGTGTCCCTCAGCGACGACCAGCGCTCGCGTCACGTCTACTTGGTCGGAGCATCCGGAACGGGCAAGTCTACGCTCATGCTCTCGCTCATCCTGCAGAGCCTGCGGCGGGGTGAGGGCCTGGCTCTGCTCGATCCGCACGGGGAACTCGTCGACGAGGTCGTGCGACGGATGCCGCGGGAGCGGCTGGACGACGTGGTCCTGCTCGACCCGGCGGATGCCGACTACCCGATCGGGTTCAACATCCTCTCGGCCCACTCCGAGCTCGAGCGGACACTTCTGTCTTCGGACCTCGTTTCCGTCTTCCAGCGGCTCTCGACGTCTTGGGGCGACCAGATGACGTCCGTCCTGGCGAACGCCATCCTCGCGATCCTCGAGAGCGAGCAGGGCGGCACCCTCGCGGACCTGCGTCGGTTCCTCGTCGAGCCGGACTATCGCCGCGAGTTCCTGAAGACCGTGAAAGACCCCGAGATCGTCTACTACTGGCAGAAGGAGTTCGCGTTTCTGTCCGGCAAGCCGCAGGGGCCGCTCCTCACCCGCCTCGACACCTTCCTGCGGCCCAAGACCATCCGGCACATGGTGGCCCAGAAGGACAGCCGGCTGGATCTTCGGCGGCTCATGGACGACGGCAAGGTGCTGCTCGGGCGGCTGTCACAAGGCGCGATCGGCGTGGAGAACGCCTACCTGTTGGGCACGCTGCTCGTCTCCAAGCTCCACCAGCTCGCCATGAGCCGGCAGGACATCGCGGCCGCCGAGCGGCGGCCGTTCTACCTCTACATCGATGAGTTCCACAACTTCGTCACCCCGTCGATGGAAGCCATCCTCTCCGGGGCGCGGAAATACCGGCTGGCGCTCACCCTGGCGCATCAGGATCTCCATCAGATCAAGAGCCGCAGCCCCGAAGTCCTCTCGGCCGTGCTGACGCACCCATTTGCCCGGGTCTGCTTCTTCGCCGACGAGGACGCGCCCAAGCTGGCTGAGGGCTTCGCGCATTTCGACGCGCGTGACCTGCAGAGCTTGAGCCCCGGCCAGGCCATCGGGCGCGTTGGGCGGGCGGAGTTTGACTTCAATCTCGCCACGTCTTTGCTCCCGCCCATCGACGAGGTCGCGTCGGCCGGCCTCCGTGAAGCGATCGTCGCCCAGACGCGCGAGCGCTATGGCCGCCCACGGGCCGAGGTCGAAGCGCTCCTTCACCAACTCGGTGAGGAGCCTGCGGTAGAATCCGAGCCTGTCCGAAAACCGACGCCACCGTCGTCCGTTCGACGCGCGGCGGCCGAGGCCGTGTCGCCGGCGACCCCGGGGCCCGCAGTCGAGCCACCGAGCGTCGAGATTCCGACGGAACCGTCGAGCCCTGGACGCGGTGGCCGGCAGCACAAGTACCTCCAGTCGCTCGTCTGTCAGTGGGCCGACGCCAACGACTGGCGGGCGACGGTCGAGGAACCTGTGCTCGGCGGGCGTGGCAGCGTTGACGTCGTCGTGCGAAAGGGCGAGCTGGCGATAGCCTGCGAGATCGGGATCACAACCAGTCCTGAGCACGAGGTGCAAAACATCGAGAAGTGTCTGGCCGCCGGGTTCCACCGAGTCCTGCTGGTGTCCCCGGAGAAGAAGACACTCCAGCGAGCCCGAGCGAATGCGGCCGCCGTACTCGACCAGACGCAGCTCGAACTCGTTAGCTTCTGTTCGCCAGAGGAGATGTTCGCGGAGCTCGATGCCCTGGAAGCCGGCACCCGGACCAGTGAAAAGACGGTCCGCGGCTACAAAGTGAGAGTCCGATATAAGGCGGCCAAGGCAGAGGAGAAGCGGGCCAAGCAAAGCGCAGTTTCGGCTGTCATTGCCAAGGCCATGAAGCGGACGCGCAAGGGGAAGTCCCCAGAATAGAGGGCAGGTTCGATGCCTGGGGTTGAGCTTCCGGCCCTACCTACCGGCCGCGAGTTCGAGGAACTGGTCGCGGCGACATTTCAGTCCTCCGGTTTGTTTGTTGAGAGGGACCTGACGCAGCGAGAGGAGGTCGAGGTCCTCCAGTTGGACGCGGTGACAACCAACTACGACACGACCCCGCCCCAGCTCAGGCTCATCGAAGCCAAATCTGGCGACTGGGGCTTCAGGGATGTCTTCAAGATTCGCGGCTGCATGGCCTATCTGAACATAGCCGCTGGTTGCCTTATTGCTTCCACCGGCGAGGACGGATTCGAGTCCTACAAGAAGCTGGCTCCACGCATCGGCGTTGACATTCTATGCGTAAGAGACGCATCGAATCCCGCCCGAGACTTGACAGGACTCCTGCCGAGGTCGGATGTCGATCCGATTGACGTTGCTGCGTGGAGATTCGTGTATTGGGTCGAGCGCTGCATGCTGAAGTGGACGCGGATTCGCAAGAAGAGTTGCCCCGATCAGAAACGTTTCGCCGCGATCCTAGACCACGCGTTTGAAATCGGCAGCGGCATCTTCTTCAGTGCGACCATCGCAGAGAAGGTGGAGACCCTCTATCGCATCTTCGGCGAGTACCGCAACCTTGCTGGTCGATCAGGCCTTGAGATGGGCGGCGAAGAGTTCGATACCGAGGATGCAAGAATTCCAGAGCCTGTATTCAAGCGGACTTTCTATGACTGCGAGTTCAACGAAGTCCAGATCGCCTCACTTATTGAGCACTGGGCGAGACTCATGCTTCTCAAGGCCGCAGTCGACTACCTCAGCTACAAGACAGACGGAGACGTCTCACGCGCAGAGAGGAACATCTCTTGGAAGATCGGGGAACGTAAGTTCTGGATGCGCATCGTGACATTCCCGAGGCGTTTTGAGGAAGCCATCGAAGCGATTGCGCGCGAACCACATTTTCGACGATATCCTGTGCTGTGGCAGTGGTTCCTAGGGCCGTTGGGCGGCTTCATTCTCAAGGATTACGAGACTCAGGAGATCGAACGACTAGCTCGCGCATCCAGTTTGCCGGTCGAGGCCGTTCCGGACGCGTTCGCGGCGTTCGACAAGTTGTTTCCGATTGAGGGCGGATGGTTCCGAGAACAGGCCAACTCGAACACGAAATCACTGATTCTCTACCCGGCCGCGTTGAGAGGAATCGGTGCTAACTACCGCCGGATGTTGTACGCGGCGGACGGCAAGTACGAGAGCTTGACGCTAACTGGGCAATACACTTTGGCGGACATGATCCGTTGGAACAACTGCGCACATGCTCTGCTGAGCACCGGATAGGGCCCGCCCCGCGGAGAAGCCTGTGAGGAAGGAACGTCGCGTCGAAGATCAACCAGCCAAGCCAGTCGGTATCTGGATTCGCGTGTCGACAGAGGACCAGGCCAGAGGTGAGAGTCCCGAGCATCACGAGAAGCGTGCCTGCGCCTATGCCGAGGCCAAGGCGTGGAAGGTTCGCGAGGTCTATCACCTCGAAGCGGTGAGCGGAAAAACGGTGATGGGGCACGCCGAGACGAAGCGGATGCTCGATCACGTCGCTTCCGGCCACATTACCGGCCTGATCTTTTCCAAGCTCGCGCGGCTGGCGAGAAACACACGCGAGCTCCTCGACTTCGCGGACATCTTCCGCGACCACGAGGCCGACCTGATCTCGCTTCACGAGTCCATCGACACGACCACGCCCGCCGGCCGCCTCTTCTACACGATGATTGCGGCCATGGCCCAGTGGGAACGTGAGGAGATCGCTGAGCGCGTAGCCGCCTCGGTGCCGATCCGCGCCAAGCTCGGCAAACCAACTGGTGGCGCCGCGCCCTTCGGCTACCAATGGGTTGACAAGCAGCTCAAGCCGGACCCGAAGGAGGTGCCGGTCCGCCAGCTCATCTACGAGCTGTTCCTTGAGCACAAGCGCAAGAAGGCGGTCGCCCGAATGCTCAACGACAAGGGCTACCGCATGCGGAGCGGCGGCAAGTTCTCGGACACGACTATCGACCGCCTGCTCCGGGACCCGATCGCCAAGGGCGTGCGGCGGGCTAACTATTCACGGTCGAGCGGCCCGGGCAAGGGCTGGAAGCCGAAGCCCAAGGACGAATGGGTGTTCTCCTCGGTCGAGCCGGTCGTCTCCGAGGAGATCTGGCGCCAGTGCAATGCCATCCTCGATGCCCAGCGGGATCGCCTGAAGCGGCCGCAGAAGACTGCGGTCCACCTCTTTGCCGGAGTGGTGCTCTGCCACTGCGGGGAGAAGATGTACGTCCTTTCCGAGAGCGGGAAGTACATCTGCCGCAAGTGCCGCAACAAGATTAGCGGCGCCGACCTGGAAGAGGTGTTCCGGGAGCAGCTCCGCAGCTTCTTCGTCTCCCCGGAGGATGTAGCCCGGGCCATCGGGCAGGCCGATGAGGAGATCAAGATCAAGGAGGAGCGGCTCCGCGGGCTGGAAGCTGAAGAAGCCAAGGTCCAGGCCGCGATGGAGAAGGTGTATCGGGCCTATGTGTCAGATGAGATCTCGATGGAGGCGTATGGCCGGCAGTATCGGCCGCTGGAAGAGCGCCTCAAGGGGCTCGAGGAGGAGCTGCCCCGGCTCCAAGGCGAGATCGATTTTCAGAAGATCCAGTTTCTGGCGAGGGATGAGGTCTTGGCCGAATCCCGGGATCTCTTCGAGCGCTGGCCCGCCCTGTCCCTGCAAGAAAAGCGGGGCATCGTCGAGGCCATCGTGGAGCGGATCCAGATTGGAAAGGAGGAGGTCGAGATTGACCTTAGCTCCTTTCGGGACTCCGCCCTAAGCCACGGGAAAATGGCAACGAAACCTCAGGGATTCATGGCGCCGACGAGCAACGCTTGGGCGGGGAAGCGCACGGAGCCGCTGGCGCGGCTGATCCACGCGATGCCGGATTCGAGCGGCTCGCGCAGCGCTTCGAGCAGGTGGCGCGGGTACTCGGCCAGCTCGTCGAGGAACAGCACGCCGTGGTGCGCGAGCGACAACTCACCTGGCCGCGGCGGCGCGCCGCCGCCGATCAGTCCGGCGCGCGACAGCGAGTGATGCGGCGAGCGGATCGGCCGCTGCCGCATTAGCCCGAGCCCGGGCGCCCTGAGCCCGGCGGCGGAATGAAGTCGCGTCACGATCAGCGCTTCCTCCGCGGTGAGCGGCGGCAGGATCCCCGGCAGCCGGCGCGCGAGCATCGACTTGCCCGCGCCGGGCGGGCCGATCAGCAGCAGATGGTGTCCGCCTGCGGCCGCCAGCTCGAGCGCGCGCCTCGCCACGAACTGGCCGCGCACGTCCGCGAGGTCCTCGTGCCATCCGGGCTCGGGATCGGGATGCGCGGCGGGCTGAATCGGCAGGTCGAGGCCGCGCGCCCAGGCCACGACCTCGTCGAGGCGCCGCACCGGATGGACGACCAGCCCAACCACCAGCCCGGCCTCGGGCCCCGCCGGGCCCGCGCACAGCAAGCGCCCCGCCACCGCCCGCCACCCCCCCCCGGCCCACGCCACCGTGCCGCGGCAGCCCCGCCAACACC
>JACXTT010001653.1_pt1 | contig 36683 bp, 25 predicted proteins | sample 9270951 | NCBI WGS metagenome assembly JACXTT01 (sample SAMN15532306, study PRJNA645909) | rock metagenome | isolation source: weathered quartz diorite | place: Puerto Rico | collected 2017-06-21 | reverse complement strand
GTATGCCCTGGTACCCAAAGAACACAAACAACACAGCCTTTATCGCATCCTCACAGGACAGGCCAACCTATACCTGAAAGAAGGACTGGCAGAAGAAGAAATACTATCCCGGCTGGTATCCAATTTTATAGCACCACTGGAGAAGAAACATGTAGAGGAAATTGCGCCAAAGCAGAAAACGCCCCGTAAAAAAGGCAACAAGGCCTGCCTGCCGGCTTATGTACGCAGGTGCCGGCGGTTTAAGATGATAGATGAACTCCCGACCCCTGCCCCGCAGGGAGTTCTGGCTGCCATTATAAAAGAAATGGTGCTTAATGGCCGGGTGCAGACCGGCTGGTTATTGCCAGATATGCCCAATATCCTTACCGGGCTTGGTTCATAACATATACCACAGCATTTAATTATTTTATCGCAAAAAAGGTTGACCAATTGGTCAACCCATCCATTCGATCTAAAATAGGCATTAACGTGCCAAAGCAAATAAGGAACCTGCCATCCATGCCGGTAGTCCATAACAAGTTGCTTCATGTGTTAAATTAGCTTTTGGATAGCCCGGGGGCGGCTAGAATTAATGTATTTGGGCATTGAACGGCATGGAGAAAGGAATAAATTGATGAAAGCATGAACGTAAAAAGGTTCGTCTACGCACGAACCTTTTTACGTTGTTTTGTAGAGGTATCGATGTTATCAATACGTTACGGAATACGATACCGATGTGGACCAGGGGCCGACACAACAATTGGTGGATGTATTGGGTATCGGCCATTCACCACCTGTATAGCTGCTCGATGGGCCATTGAATTTGACGTTTCTCGATCGTACTTGGACGGTATAGCTGCCGGTACCGAGTGTTATTTGTAATTCCAATGCGCCATTAACATCTATATATCCATAGTGGCTGCTGCCCAAAAAATTGTCGTAAGGCGCACCCGACGATGGTGGTAGGTAATAGCTTAACGTGCTGGACGACGTGGAACCACCTACCCAGGTGGAGCCGCCATCGGTTGAATACTGCACCTCCTGCAAATCGGGAAGGGTGAGTGAGGAAGGACAGCCTGTAGTTGCTTCTCCGTAAAAACGAAGTGGTGGCGGTGACGAGATAGCCTGGTACACAGGATCGATGCGATTGCAAACATTGGCCAGTGGTGTAACCGCATGTATGAGAAAAAGGAGGTTTTGATAATTGCCGCTTCCGTCGGGTCCGCAATCTGTGGCTATAAATGCCCCCATCTTGAAGGTATAGGGAGAGGCGAAATAAGCAGCGCTGACAGCGTTGGTGGTGGAAAAGGTAACCGTAAATATTTCATACCCCAACCTGCCAGGGTCCGCTCCCTGGTCAACGATAGTGGCCGGGGATACATTGTCGGTGTACACCGGGGAGCCACCATTGTATACAGCGATTTGCCCCTCCGTATTATAAGTTGAAAAGTAAGGGTTTGTCTGAACAATGTTATTGTTGGTGGAGATGGTGTACGTCCATGTCAACTGGTAGCTGGCATTACAACCCTGGCTGATGGCGATACGGTTGATGGTAAATTCATCGTCATTGGTGAAGTCGCATGCCGAGACGATATCATCGGCTGTGCCGGATCCCGGTTTTACGACCTGTGCTTTTGGAATTACATGGCCGGACGCATCGACAAAGTCGTAACCCAGTTTCTGGTTGAGGACGATGGTGCGGGTAATGCCTTCTTTCGAGATTTTGGCTGCAATGAGCGCTTTTTCGCTTGCCTGTTCATCCTTTTGGGCCTGCAAACTGTTTACTGAGCTTTTTTTACAGCTGTGAACAAAGATGGCGGTGGCGCATAGCACCAGTAATACGACAGGAATCAGGTTCTTCTTCATGTTAAAGTGGCTTAATGGTCTACCAGTAAGCTAACATATTTTTTTGAGTTCTACGATTGATAAGTGTTGTTTGTAGCGAGCCCTATATGTAATACTATAAAAACAGCTTTCTGCGCCATGCCGGGTAGTGGTTTCTTTTTTATGGGAGTAACAGACATGCCCCTTTCAACAAAAAAGAAACCGTCTCCTGTTTTTGCAAACGCTGGAGACGGCTTCTTTCTATTATCCGCTAAACACCGGATAGCTTATAAATACTTATCGTTTTAAGATCGTAGTAACCACATAGGTACCACCTCCGGCATATACATCAGTATGGACAAAGGTTAGCGTATTGTCGCATGATGAGAAAGTGCCGGTTGCCTTAATCGTCGACGGGGCGGGGCCGCTTCCATCGTCAAAATAATTTTGAACCGGCATGGTAATTTTATAATTGGCAGGATTGGAATAATCGAGCGTTGCCGTTAAACCCGGGTTCAGGGCCGGATCGGTGGATGCAAATGGCCCCCAGGCATTCAGCCCAATATTTTTTACCACTATGGTAGCCGTTGTAGCGGATGTAACCGTAAAACTGGAAATGCTCGCTGTATAAGCTGGTCCGATAGCAGTGCCCTGGTAAAAATCCAGTGTATTGGTATAATTTCCGAGAAAATTGGCCCCCACTACATCGCACGATTTGCGCATCACCAGTTTATACGTATTATTATAATCTGAAGGCGCTAAATCGCCACCGGTAATGGTAAATGTCAATGTATCAACCCTTGAACCGGTATAACCGGCATAGATGCCCTGCACCGGAAACGAATCAATAATCTTTCCCGCCGGGATAACGGCAGTGGTGGAAGCGATGGTGTACTGAGCTCCTGAAGCAGCCCCCGTGGGAGATGTAATGGAAAGCGTAACATTCCGGTCTTTATTTGAAACAGTAGTAGCGCTAATGGGTACTTTAAAAGGCGTATTGGCGCTTGTTATAAAATAAGTGTTTATTGATACATTGGTAAAATTAGCCTGGGGGGGCGGGGTTATTACGGGGTATTCCTTGTTTTTATTACAGGCCAGGAAACTGCCTGCCGCAATAACCGCGGTCATCATTAAAACTATTGGAACTCTTTTCATAAAAACTATTTTATTGTTTTAACACAGTAGTCAATTAATACCCATCGTTTTGAACCATGTTCGGGTTGGCCAGTATTTCTGTTTGCGGAATGGGCATTACAAAACGATAATTGCCGGCGGCCAGGGTTTGCCAGGCTGAGCTGGCATCCGAAGCATTCCGCTGAACGGGAAGATTATTGCGCTTAAGATCAAAAATGCGGAAACCTTCAAAGCATAATTCTTTATATCGTTCATCCATTACTGCCGTAATGAGATCAGATGCGGTAGCAAAGATTTGATTGGTATATGGAGAGATACGCTGTGCTCTTAACGCATTCAAATCGGCTGCACCTGCTGCAATGTTTGGCGTAGCCAGCTTTGCATACGCTTCGGCGCGGATTAAGTACATTTCAGATGTCCGGATGGCTTTAATATCAACGGCTCTTGCACCTCTCGAAGAAGTGAAAAATTTATTTACATAGTAATTGCCGGCAGAACCTCCGATAAAAGCTGCTTTACGGATATCGCCTGCACCATAATCCGCCACCAGCTTATCGGAAGGGGAAACATAGATACTGTTGCCGCTAGTAGTCCATAAACTTCCAATAAAGCCACTGCTCAGATACTGTATTCTGAACAATACTTCATTGTTAGGGTTTGTTGGCAATGTGTTTAAATCTGTCCATATCCCGGTATAGTTTGCACCCGTTGCCAGTGGTTTAACATTTGAATTAATAACCGCAGTTGCATTGTCAATGGCCTTTTGATAATCGCCCGAATACAGCGCAATTCTTGCTATGTATGCAGCAATAGTTACCTGGTTAATGGTAGTATCGGTAAAGCTGGCGGGTGTTACGGCCGGAAGCAATGCAGTGGCGGCGTTTAAATCGGCAAATACCTGCGTCAGCACATCGCCCATTTTGTTGCGGGCGGGCTGGGCAGCTACATTGGATACCAGCATGATAGGAACACCCTTAGGATCTGCTGCAGTATAGGCTTTGCAATATACCTGGAGCAATTCAAAATGTGCAATTGCACGCAATGCCAGTAACTGTCCTTTTAAAATATTCCTGCGGGGTTCCTGCCCGGTAGCTGCCGTAACGTTGGGTAAAGCAGCCAGCACCCTGTTTATCTGGTCAATCATTACGTAATAACTGGAATAAGCTCCTATAACGTCGCCCCCGGTGGTGCCATCCGAGCTGTACTGGTAGCGGTAGGTAAGCGCCCCCTGTCCCGCATTGCCGGAGCCCAGTTTGCCTTCGTCAGATACCAGGGCGCTCATATACATATCGTTCCAATAGGCACCATAATCTGCATACACCTGGTTAGCGCCCAGCTGCGCATCGCCAATCGTCTGAAAAGCATTGGTTTCTGTCAATGAATCGGTTGGCTTAAGATTAAGCTGTTTGCTGCAACCGCCCAGGGCAGCCAGGCCAAGCACAGCGAACAAACTAATTTGTAATTGCTTCATCATATAAATAATTAAATGAGTTAGAATGTAATATCAAGGCCTCCTGTAAAGGCCCGGGGATTGGGATATTCGTTCAGGTTGATATTAATGGCGCCTGCTTCAGGATCCATTCCTCTCCATTTGGTCCAGATGAACAGGTTGGTGCCCTGTACATAGAATCTTACTTTCGAGACATAACGTAGTCTTGAAATAATCGTCGATGGCAACAAATACGAAAACGTAACGTCTCTCAAACGAAGGAAGGATGCGTCATGAAGGAGCTCCGACGTAAAATTGGTGCCGTAGAAAGGACTGGGTGTAGTAGCTATATCGCCCGGTTTTTTCCAGAAATTAAGCGAGGATGACTGGTTATAGCCATTTGCCAGGAAACCCACGGGGTTTTCTACGAAATACTGCAGGTTGTCCGATTTGATAGCTCCCTGCTGCCAGCTGAACAGCACCGATAAATCAAACCCTTTATAACGCACATCGCTTCCGAAGCCGCCTTTCCAGGGAGCTTCGCTGGTGCCAAATTGCTGTACCTGGTCGGCTGCGCTGTAAATTGTTGTAACGGTCTTTCCATCAGCTTTAATATACAGGGGAGCGCCGGTTGCCGGATCTACCCCCGCCCATTTTACGGTATAATTGGAATTGAGAGGCAAGCCTACCGTTACCAGGGAGGTGCCGGCAGGATAGGAAGCCAGTCCACCCAGGCTCAACACCTTGTTTTTGTTATAGGCTACATTGCCAGACACCGTCCAGGTAAGATTTTTGACTTTCACCACATCGATATTCACTATCGCCTCAACGCCCTTGTTTTGCATTTCGCCCGCATTTACGGCAATCTGGCACAAGCCGCAGCCTTCTGCCGTTAATTGTTTTTGAACGAATAAATCTTTTGTCCGCTTGTCATAAACATCTACGCTGCCATAGACCCTGTTTTTAACCAGCGAGAAGTCGGCGCCTAAGTTTAATACATAAGTTTTTTCCCATTTTTCCTGGGGATTACCATAATTAACTACGGAGAGCGTACCTAAACCGGCGTAATTACCGGCTGCTGAAAAAGTAGTGAGGTAGGTAAAATCACTGTAGACTGAATTGGCGGCATTGGGAAAATTATCGCTGTTTCCTGAACCGCCATAGCTTAACCTTACGCGCAGGTTATTTACAAAGTTGCTATGTTCTAAAAAAGATTCCCTGGAGGCATTCCAGATGCCACCGATGGAGTAAAAATCCTGTTCGCGGGTAGCAACAGGTAATTTGGAAGATCCGTCCCGGCGATATGAACCGGTTACGGTATACTTTTCATTGTAGGTGTAAGTGCCTATAGCCAGCGCCGATACCGTTGCATTCTGGCTTTTTGATCCTCCGTCAACGGCATACAGTTGATTGGTTCCGTTACCCTGGGTAATGGCGGCAGGGGTATTGGGTGTTCTGGGATCAATGCCAAAGCCCTGCATATTAAACGTTTTGAAGAACTGGGCTACATACTCCGTATATACGCCTACGTCAACTTTATGCTTTTCCGCGAATATTTTGCTGAAACTAAGCGAGGGGCGTATATCCGGGCTAAAATACCTGCTGAAGCCTTCCAGTTGAAAACCTGCTGTTCCGGTGGGTGTTCCGGAAACTATTCTCACATAGGCCAGTTTGCTGCCGTAATTGGAAGCCTGTGTTTCCCGGTAGTCAATACCGGTTGTTAAGGCGGCAGTAATGAAATTGGTTATTTTGTAGCTGCTGGTAACGCCAATATTAGCTTTTATCTGCGTACTATAGTTCAGGTCCCTTGCGGTAAGATCCAATGTATTGGTGGCAGCAAAACCATTACCTGTTCCAACAGCATAGGTACCATCCGGGTTATATACTTTGGAAGTAGGCGCTGTAACATTTACAATAAGGAAGGGATTTCCAAGATTGGCGTTAGCGGTTGACTGCTGGAAATCTCTTTTTACATAAGCAAAATCGGAGGAGAGCGAGAAATTGAATTTATCGTCAGTATAATCTATGTTACTTCTTAACGCTATCCTTTTCATGTCCGTTCGGTAGGTAGTACCGGTTTCATCGTACATTTCAAGACTGTTGTACGTTCTTGTTTTACCGGTACCGCCCGATAAGCTTATTTGGTGATTGCTGAAAGGACCATTACGGAAGATATAGTCAGCCCAGTTGGTATTGATTTTGGAAATGGAATCGAGGGCAGCATCGGCTGCCGACTGCTGTGTGGGTGTAAGCGTGGCATATCTTGGATTGTCTTTTGCATAATACCATCCGGGTATTACGCTGTTTCCCGCAATACCCAGCACCTGGCCGTAATCATGCTGTGCCTGTAAAAACCGGGCAGTATTCATGGGCTTAAAAGCAAACTCGGGCTTATTTTTTACCCCCATCTGCCCGGAATAAGCCAGCTTCATTTGGCCGGCAACACCTCGTTTGGTGGTAATTACAATAACCCCTGCCGAACCGCGGGAGCCGTACAGGGCTGATGCAGAAGCATCTCTTAGCACATCTATACTGGCAAAATCATTGGGGTTTAATCCCTGGAACACTCCTGCTTCAACCGGAATGCCATCTACAATGTAAAGCGGGCTGACGCCCCCGGAAATGGATGTTGAGCCGCGCAATATGACAGTGGCAGATGTGCCGGGTTGCCCGCTTGATGTTAAATCCAGCACACCGGGTACCTGGCCCTGGAGCAACTGGTCGAAGGAGCCTACCGGCTTATCTTCGATGGCCTTGGGTGAAATATGAGTAGCTGCCCCCGCATATTCCGATTTTTTGGTGGTCTTAATACCCGTTACCACCACATCTTCCAGGTTGGTGTTGGCAGAAGAAAGGCTAATGGCAAAGCTGCTGTTGCCGCCAATGCCGATTTCAGCCTGGGCGAAACCGATGGAAGACACAATAAGTGTTTTGGCTGTAGCGGGTATGGTTAGCGTAAAGGTTCCGTCTGCTTTTGTGGTCGTTCCTACAGTGGACTGTCTTACCTGGACAGTTGCATTTGAAACCGGTGCTCCGTTAGCGTCTGTTACCTTTCCGGTAATCGTTCGTTGCTGGGCAAGCAGCTGCATGCATGAAAAGAGGGTCACTCCCAGGAGGAGTAATAATTTTCTCATGATTCTGGATAGTTTTAGTTAAATAATTAAATTGTCTAAATAAGGATGAACTAACTAAGACATTGCTAAGGTCGGATAAGCTGCTGAATTTAACTTTTTGCAGCAGCAGGAGCTCGCTGTGTTTATCGCATTAATCACTATAGCATTTTGTTCAATTAATGGGAAAAAGTACCCTGAAGAAATGTTGGTATTTCTTCGTAGCTAATTGATTTTGATAGTATTATTAAATGGGTTGCATACCATGCAACCCATTTAATAACGGATAGGGTTACTCATTTATCTTGTCAAGTTCAATATTTGAACGGTTGATTTTAGTGATATATACTGCTCACTTGAAAACTTAAATAAGTGGTTCGTTTATTAATGTTTTCATGAAGGGTGTTGACAATTCTTGTAGTAGCCTTGTCTTGATAAAATAAAACGGCTGCCCAATCAACATCCTGCCATAGGGCTGTCAGTGACCGGGCTTTTCTTTGACAGGTTATTTACACTAAAAAATTACCTGCATGGACAAGGCTACAATTAACAGTACGATCATAAAAGCGGGAAGGTTGTTTCCCTCAGCCGGTTCTTCACCCGCCGATTTTGATTTCTTTACCGGTTCCTGGATCATTCACAACACCAAACTTAAAACCCGGCTCCATAACTGCCATGAATGGGAGGAGTTTGACGCTGCCTGCACCTGTACCAAAATACTCAACGGCTTTGGAAATATGGATGCTTTTAACGCAGACCTCAACGGCCTGCCGTTTGAAGCCATGACCCTGCGTCTCTTCAATCCCCAAACCCGGCTCTGGAGTATTTACTGGGCCGATAGCCGGTCGGTGATATTAGATATACCGGTCGTGGGTTCTTTCGAGGGCAATACCGGCCGTTTTTATGCCAACGATGTATGGGAAGGCGTGCCAATCATTATGCAGTTTTGCTGGGATAAAACCAATACGGAAACACCCACCTGGAGCCAGGCTTTTTCAGATGACGATGGCGCAACATGGGAATGGAACTGGTATATGAGCTTTCAACGGCGCGGGTAAGGCCGCTGCCGGTGAAGCAATAAAAAAGGTATGCTATACTTTTGAAGTATGGCATACCTGGCGCCTGTTTTATGATTAATACCTGCTGAACCGGTACCGTTCCAGCGTATGTCCATCGTATACAGTGCCTGTTAATGTGCCACCCGATACGTTGATATCGTCAAAATAAATATTAGCGGAGTTGCCGTGCCCGTCTGAGAGGTTGATGCTCATCGATTGGTGCGAATCGGAGTAATAATTCCCATTGCCATCGTAATACCCGTTTACGTTAAGCTGTACGTTCCAGTTGCCACGCAGGGTAACGCTATTGTCGGAATACATGGCCGTACCATCACTATAGAAATCAAATACGCCGCCTTCCAGCCCGGTGGTAATGGAATACCACCCGTTGGCGTCCTTTCCGCTGGCATCGGTCAGCACCCAGGAACCACTTACAGGTTCGTTCACTACCACTACAAATTTGGAGCACCCGCTTAAAAGGGCTGCGGCGATAAATACGAAGGATAAACGTAAAAATAGTTTCATAACGGTGTTTTTTAATTGGACGATGCAGGGCGCCGTTGGTTTAGTAAACACCGTTAATCTACCGTCTTTTACCAGCCCGTTAACAATCCTGCAATATCCTGCATGTTTACAGGGTATCTTTTGCAAAGAGCAGTATAATCAGATAATATTTTTAACGCCCGGTACCTGCACCAGTACTTCCCCAACCAAAAAACTGAGTATCACGGCCGGTGGCGCTACCAGCAGCAGCTTAACGGCCGGGTCTATAGCCAGGTTTTTTACCACCAGCGCCAGGCCAATAACGATGGCCGGGTGAATGATGTATACGGCATAGGCCGAGCGCGACATCCGCCGGAGCAGGGGCGAGGGTTGATTCCATTTTCGTTTGCCCAGGCATAAAAGTACAACGATGATGCTCATGCCGGTTAGCTGCTCCCAAAGGGTCAGCAGCAGCGATTGCCAGGTGCTGGCCCCGTTGAAGGATGCCAGGGGGCTTTTGGTCAATATCATAACGATATAGAGGCAGGGAAAGGATACGATAAAAAGCAGGGCCGATACCATCCATTTCCTTAGCCGAATACTATCCGTTTGCTCCAGCCAGTTATTGCGGGAGGCGATAAGGCCCGCCCAGAACAGCGCAATATATTGCGGGAAATAGCCCAGCTGAAAACCAAGCGGGTGCAATACCCAGCCCAGCGGAAACAATATGCGTACACCGTAACTTACAACTGCTACAACCAGGGCGAAGATGAAAATAGCGCTATCGGAAGGGAGCTTATATTTTCGTTGAGGCCTGCCATCCTGTATCGGCTTCACCAGCACATATACCAGCGAGAAAAGCAGGAGTGCAGCCGTAAACCATAATACCCCAAAATCGATCCAGTGATGGTAACCGCTCATGTATTCCATAAAGCTGCTATGCTCCCCATAGCCATAATGCTCTACAACATAATTGAGACAGGGAGACAGCACCAGTGAATAAAATACCAGCGGTATGCCCAGGCGTTTTAGCCGGTCCAGCATAAACCGGCCTGCGCCTTTTTTACGGTACGAGGGCTCACTGAAAAATGCCGCGAGGAAGAAAAAGAACCCCATAAAAAAAGACTGGTTAACGGCCACGAACATGGTCATGGGAATCAATGCCCCGGTGTGTGTGGTCTTTTGGGTAAAATACCATGATCCCGGAGCCCCATAGGTAATAAACGTATGGTGGAGTATGACCAGGATGGTGAGCAGCACCCGGAGATGGTTGATGTAAAGGATATTGTTTTTGGCGGCGGCAGGAGTTTGCATACAATTGTTTTTCGGTTACAGGCACAAAACTAACCGTAGCCGTCCGGCAGGGAAATTTCTTTGACCAGTGGCTGTTTTGGATAAGCGAACGGCCGGCGCCTAGCCCCTCAGGCCCGCAATCAGGTTGATGGTGAGCGCCACTACAATGGTATTGAGCGCAAAAGAAAGCACGCTGTGCACCAGCACCTGCTTTCGCATAAGGCTGGAATTGATCTGTACATCCGATACCTGGAAGGTCATGCCGATTACAAAAGAAAAATAAGCAAAATCAAAATAATCGGGCGTGTCCTGGTTGGGGAAGCTTAGCCTGGATACGTTGGTACAGGTTTCATCGTCAACGTCGTAATACATATTGGCATAGTGAAACGTAAAAACAGTATGCACCATGATCCACGAAAGCAACACGCCGCCAATGGCTACCGGCAAATAAAATGATTTTACACTGGTGGCGTCTTTGGACAGGATTAACAACGTTACCATAAGCATGCTGGCAAAAGAGGCGGTAATAATAAGAATGGATACTACTATCCTGCTGTTGTCTTCTTTTTTGGCCAGTTCCTGCATCTGCAGGGTATTGCGCGTGCTGAGCACAATCCAGGCCATAATAAGGTAAACGGTGGCAAACACATTCCAGGCCAGCATGATCTGCAGGAGCGGGTGCGTGCCCTGGCGGTTGATAAGGAAAAGGACAGCAAGCGATATAATGACGCTTACAAGTATCCGGTGTATAGGGTGCATCCGAACGAAGATGTTTCCCTTGTTGAGCGATGAAGCCATAACTAATACAGGTGAGTTTGAGCAGTTAAGATAACAATTAAACAGCAAACAGGTTTTATTGCCGGGCCGGGGGCAAAAGTACCAAAAAAGCAACCGATACCGCCGGCGCAATATGCCGTACAATACCGGTTGAAGAAGAAGATAGAAGTGAGGTATAAACCTAGCACTATTTTAAGACAATAACCCGAGTACAATTACCTGAAAACACCGGGTAGTTGTACGGGCAGCGGTTAATCGGCCACCTTATAATAGGCCCGGTGCAATTTAATATTGCTCATGGGCGCTACCACCAGCGGCAGCTTTTCCACCACCGTTTCGCTTTCATCCAGGCCAAATGCTTTTTCGTCCGCCAGCGCCAGCCGCTTGATGCTGAAATAGCTGTTCAGGATAAAGCCGTCGCGCACGGAAAATTCGTTGTCGTACGACAGGAATTTTTCCAGCACCACAAAGCGGAAATCATCATCAATCTTATGCTTGGTACGGGCGGAATAGCCTTTGCATACGTCCAGCTCCCGGTTGGCAATCATTTCATTGATCACTTTCCGGAACATTACGCCAATGCGTGGCTGCACCCGGAAGCCGAGCCGGAACTCTACCCGTATAATCTTATCGTTTTTCAGCTCTTCAATACCGTATTCCATGGTATAGGGCTCGTCTGTTCGTTCCAGGTGCACAAACCAGTACACATCCGCCCGTTTGGGGTTGTGGCTGAAAATGGAATAAATGACCTTCTGCTCTATATGGGTAGGCCGGTTGGCCTTGGTAAGATAAATAAGATGTGAAGAAAACTTAGGCACGTCTTCGTCGCTGCTGAGGTTGTCCAGCAGCGGGATATAATCGGTGAGGTTAACAAACGTAAGAAAGCGGTTGTTGATCTTGCGGGCATGGTACCAGATATACATAGTAAAGATGAGCCCGAATTCAAATACCAGGAAGAACAGCCGCTTGACAATTTTTACGGCATTGGCTACAAAAAACGATGCCTCTACCGACAGGAATACCACCAGTATCATCACTACCACCCATAATGGCCAGTGTTTTACATATCGTAAAAAATAGTAAATAAGAATGGTGGTCATCAGCATGGCCACGGTAATGGAAAATCCATAAGCGGCCGTCATGTTTTCCGAAGTCCTGAAATAAAGCACCACCAGGAAGCAACCGGTGCACAACACCCAGTTGATGCTGGGGATGTAGATCTGCCCGCGTATATCGGTGGGAAATTTAACGGTTACCTTGGGCCAGAAGTTTAAGCTGATGGCTTCACTGATAAGCGTAAACGAACCGCTGATAAGCGCCTGGCTGGCAATAATAGAGGCAGCGGTGGCAATCAGTACGCTGGGTATAAGAAACCAGTGAGGTACAATGGCAAAAAACGGGTTGGTAGCGCCAATGCTGTCTTTGTGCTGCATCATCACCCAGGCGGCCTGTCCCAGGTAATTCAGCAGCAGGGTTACTTTTACAAACATCCAGCTGATTTGGATGTTTTTCCGCCCGCAATGCCCGAGGTCGGAGTACAGGGCTTCGGCCCCCGTGGTGCATAAAAACACGGCGCCCAGCAGCCAGAATCCTTTGGGGTGGAGGGTCAGCAGGCGGATAGCATAATGCGGGCTCAGGGCTTCCAGCACCTGGGGATAATGAATGATTTGCGTTAAGCCCAGTATGCCCAGCATCGAAAACCAGATAACCATGATAGGGCCAAACGACCCGCCTACTATTTTGGTGCCGAAGCGCTGGAATACAAACAGCAGCAGGATAATGAGCAGCACAATTTCCACCACCAGGTTATTGCCGGGCACAATTACATTGCCCAGGCCGTGTACCGAGTTTAATCCTTCGATGGCCGAAGTAACTGAAATGGGGGGTGTAATAATGCCATCGGCCAGCAGGGTGCCGGCTCCTATCATGGCGGGGTAAACCAGTTTTTTGCCGTACTTGCCTACCAGGGCGTAAAGCGAAAAAACCCCGCCTTCGCCTTTATTGTCGGCCTGCAGGGTTATCAGCACATATTTGAACGTGGTTTGCAGGGTCAGCGTCCAGAATACGCAGGAAATAGCGCCAAAAACAAGTTCTTCGGAAATTTTCCCTCCTTCATTCAGGATGGTTTGCAGCGTATACAGCGGTGAGGTGCCGATATCGCCATAAATGATGCCAAGGGTAATGACTAAGCCGGCGGCTGTAACTTTTTTTAAACGGTCTGAAGACATAAATGTTGGTATAAAGAGCTAAAGAAGTTTTGCAAGGGCTTACAGCAATCGTTGGTGCAACAAAAACTACATGGCGCAGGTAAAAACAGGCGGGTAAACAAGCTGGGCATGAATACAAATCTATTCATCTGACTGGATGCAGTATTGGTTTAGGCTTTGCGGGGGGATCAATAATCGCACCGGCCATTGGCTAGCCTACCAGTTGAATAGAATAAACCTTGTGTGAACAAGGGTTTTATAAATAAAAATAAATTTAGGCTTTCAAGCCGGGCAATGAGTGACCTTGCCAAAATGAAAGGGTTTTTTTCAAAACGGGAGGGTGGCGGTTTCTTTTTCGTTCTGGTTGTGAAAGACCGGTTTGGGTAAGCTGAAGTAAAATATGGCTCCCTTTCCGGGAGATGATTCGGCCCAGATTTCGCCGGTATGCTTATTAATAATCCGTTTTGCCAGCGCCAGGCCTACACCGGTGCCTTCAAACTCATTCTGGTGGTGCAGGCGCTGGAAAACACCAAATAATTTATGGGCATATTGCATATCAAAACCCACGCCATTGTCGCGCACATAATAAACATTCGTTAGTTGATTCTCTTTAAATCCTATTTCAATACTGGGTTCGGCTTCGTGCGAGCTGTATTTAACGGCATTGCTTATCAGGTTCATCCATACCTGCTTAATCATGCTTTTGTCGCCATTACAGGGCGGCAGGGCTTCTACCTGCACACGGAGCCTGCCGGCCTGTTGGCCCTGCAGCAATTCCGCCAGGCAGGATTCGGCCAGCTTTTTCATGCTGATGGGCTGGTGGGTCACCTCTTTCCGTTCCATTTTGGAAAAAGCGATCAGGTCATCAATTAACTGCGCCATCATTTTTGCATTGGAAATAATCGTATTCACAAAACGGCCGGCTTCCACCTGCTTCGGCTCATATTCTTCTTTCAGCATCATTGCGTAACCATTTATGATGCGCAGGGGGGCGCGTAAATCGTGCGACACGGAATAGGAAAAAGCTTCCAGCTCTTTGTTGGCGTTTTCGAGCTGCGCCGTGCGTACCTGCACTTTTTTTTCCAGCTCCTGCTGCGCATCTTTTATCCGGAGGGCCATTGCATTGAATGAACGGGCCAGCTTACCCAGTTCATCCTTGCGGTTTACCTGCAGCAGCGGGGAATAATTTCCACCTGCAATAGCCGTGGTGGCGGCCGTAAGTTTATGCAGCGGGCGGGTAATATTGCGGCTCATGAGCCAGGCAACAACAATTCCAATGGTGATCAATACAGCTCCTGCTGCAAGAATCCAATAGAGGAAATGATTGGCCGTTTCCAGGATCGTTTTCCGGGGAAACTCAATCAGGATGATCCAATGGGTATTGGCTACCGGGTGCGCTGCGGCCACCACCGGTTCATTGTTGCGGATGTATTCAATGGGCTCAAGAATGCGCAACCTGTTGATGGGAGGGTCGGATACCGCTTTAATCATATCCGTCCACAGCGTTCCGTCGTCGTTGCCAACGTACAGCGTGGCTTTTGTGCCGATAAGCTGCGATAACTGTGCAATAGCTTTGGGAGTGGCTTTGAGCAGGCGCCAGCGTACAATATACCCGATAGGTTTTTTTTCATCCATTACGGCTGCTACAACGGGATAGTACATGGAGTCGCCCACCGTATATATTTTTCCGATAGAAGCATATTCAGGCCCGGCAGCGGCAGCCGTTAAGGCCCGCGCGGGAGTGATGGTGATAGCCGTTGTCGTTTTGCCCGACTGGAGCACATTTACACGCCCGGCATTCAATAATTGTACTAAATGAAATAAGGTATCCTGCCGCAGTTTTTCCAGCGTGGCCAGCGCTGCTTCGCGCGATGTTTTTCCACCGGAGGATAAATAGTCCACGATGCCTGCCTGGGTTGCCGCGGTATGGGTGGCAGCGGTAATGGCATGCGTAGACTGCTGGAACATGGAGCTCAGCTGGTCGGTGAGGCTACGCAGGCGTTCGCGGCCGGCATTCAGCGAGGCATCCTTTATTCCTATATAAGCCGTCCAGCTAAAGATGATCATGGTACTGAGCAGGAGCAGGCAGATTAAAAGCGGGAGCCTTGTCTGGATAGACAGGTTGGAGAGCGAAAAGCGGCCCGCCCATATTTTTTTACGATTGGTGGTTTTCATTACCCGGAGCGTTTAGTAGATGTAAGCAGCTCATGTCAATGACAGGAGCAGTTTTTTGCTCAGCGCAAAATAACCAGGCAGAAGTTTAGGATCTTATTTTAGGTTGCTACGCATCAAAGCAATAACCGAAGCAGCAAGAAAAATTACACGACGGTTTATGGTCACAGGGTGAGATAAACGGTTTGAGCCTGTTAAAACAGTTGTTCGGGGGTCAATAGTATGCTGCTGTTCTTTGGAAGAAAATAAACTGCTCTAAAGTTCAGGAAAAATTATAATACTTCAATTCGTAATAGTACGGTAAAGAACAGTATAAATACGGTGCAGCCTATCCTGCCCATCCTTCCCGGTCCAGGCTCCGGTATTGTATAGCTTCCGCAAGGTGTTCGGGCCGTATAGCTGCGCTGTCTTCCAGGTCGGCAATGGTGCGGCTTACTTTTAAGATACGATCATAGGCGCGGGCAGAAAGATTGAGTTTATTCATAGCGGCTTTTAATAAGTTTTCACCAACCTTATCGATTACACAAATTTCCCTGAGCATTTTGGCGCTGATTTGCGCGTTGCAATAAATGCCCGGGTAGTCTTTATACCGCTCCGCCTGTATGTCGCGGGCTTTGATAACCCGGTCACGGATGGTAGCGGAAGACTCTGCTTTTTTGATGGAGGATAATTCATTAAAATCAACCGGCGTTACTTCTACATGAAGATCGATGCGGTCCAGCAGGGGGCCGGATACTTTATTCAGGTATTTCTGTACGGCGCCGGGAGGACAGGAGCATTGTTTGCCGGGATGGTTATAGAAGCCACACATGCACGGGTTCATAGACGCTATTAATTGAAACGAACTGGGGAAATCCAATACCGTTTTTGCCCGCGATATGGTTACCCTGCGTTCTTCCATGGGCTGGCGCATGACTTCCAGTACGGAGCGTTTAAATTCCGGCAGCTCATCCAGGAACAACACACCGTTATGCGCCAGCGATATTTCGCCCGGCTGCGGCACACCGCCGCCGCCCACCAGCGCCACATCGCTGATGGTATGATGGGGTGCGCGGAACGGGCGTTTGGAAACCAGGGTAGTGTTGTCCGGTAGTTTGCCCGCCACGCTGTGAATACGGGTGGTTTCAAGCGCTTCGTGCAGGGTGAGTGGCGGCAGGATAGTGGGCAGCCGTTTGGCCAGCATGGTCTTGCCGGCGCCCGGCGGACCAATTAAGATGGCGTTGTGACCGCCGGCAGCGGCTATTTCCAGCGCCCGTTTAATATTCTCCTGTCCCTTTACATCGGTAAAATCAGATTCAAAATCATATTGCGTATGAAAGAACTCATCGCGGGTGTTTACCGTAACCGGTTTCAACGATGCAGGATCAGTAAAAAAGCGGATCACTTCGCTGATATGGCGCACGCCGTATACCTGCAGGTTGTTTACAATGGCGGCTTCGCGGGCATTTTGCATGGGAACGATCAACCCTTTAAACCCTTCGCGCCGGCAGGTAATGGCAATGGGTAAAACACCTTTTACGGGCTGGATGGTGCCATCGAGGTTTAGCTCGCCCATGATAACGTACTGTTCCAGCGGTTCGGTGTTTTTTAATTGCTCGCTGGCGCCCAGGGTGCCGATGGCAATGGCAAGATCAAAGGCAGAGCCGGTTTTACGAATATCGGCCGGGGCCAGGTTCACCACCAGCTTGGTGCGCGGCATGTGGTAACCGTTTGTTTTAAGGGCGCTTTCCACGCGCTGGATGCTTTCCTTTACGGCGCTGTCGGGCAATCCTACTATATAATACCCGCTCCCGGCCATCACATTTACTTCGAGGGTTATGGTAATGGCATCTACTCCATACACTGCGCTGCCAAAGGTCTTTACTAACATGCAATGAAAGTACCCAAAAATTTTTATTTCTTCCGGCCGGCACGCCTTACCGGTCAACTCAGTTTGCCGCAAAACAAGCCTGAGTTTATTATTTGCCCGGAATTTCCCCTGGTTGCCAGACGGCAGGAGAATAGTTTGGTCGTCTTGGGCTTTATTAATATTTTTACTCATATTTCCAACCCCCAATCGTATAACCAATAAACCTCTTTATGAAGGTATTAAAAGTCGTCCTTACTTCAGCCGTGGTCTACCTGCTGTTATTTGCCTCCGGCTCCCAGTTCAGTGCCTGTAAAAAAACAAATACGGTTCATGACACTATCATTAAGAAAGATACTGTAACAATCAAAGACACCTTGACCGTTATTGATAGCACATACGAGTTGAGGGATGGGCTGGTAGCCTGGTATAGGTTTACCAACGGCAGCCTGAAGGATAGCAGCGGCTACGGCAATGACATTATATTAAATAATAATGCCACGAAAACGACCGACAGGTTTGGTAAAGCAAATAATGCTTACCTGTTTGATGGCTCCACGAGCTATATGCAGGTTCATAACAGCACAAGCCTGAATCCTAATAATATTTCTATAATGGCCATTGTAAAACCAAACGGTTTTTACCAGGGAGCTTGCCATGCTAATCAGCTCGTAAGTAAAGGGTATAATGATTATATCAATGGCTTTTATACTCTTCGTTTTTCCGATCCAGCCACACCCTGTAGCTCTACTCCTAATATAGCCAAAGAATATTTTTATGGACAATATGGAGACACCTCGCCCTCCGGAGGTGCCACTGCTGGTTATGATTCTGCTTATGTGAATGTGGGCCAGTGGTACAACGTTGTTTTTACATACGATGGCCTGGAATCCAGGCTGTATATAAATGGTGTGGTTAAAGATATAAAGCTTCATACAACCACTTTTACCCCCAATACTCATGATTTGTTCATTGGAAAGCATGAAGATCCCGCATATCCATATTATTTGAATGGTGTAATTGATGAAATACGCATTTACAATAAAGTATTGTGCGCCGATGACGTTGCGCAATTAAACGCTTTAAAACAATAAATTGTAGTATTTTCGCCTCCTGATAAAATTTAAAGCTAAACTAACTGTTTAGCTTTTTTTATTTGGTCAATAAAACGGGTGTTTCTATGATTAAGTTTTTTGCAAAAGGGGCTAATTTTTTATTGGGAAAGGCACTCCACAAAACAAAAATATTCATTGGGGCCTCACTGGACTATCTCCAGCGCGGCAGGAATATCGATAAGAATTACTTTGACTATATACGCCTGTCAACTCTTGAACTGGTAAGCTATGAAATAAATAGTAAAAACCTCCGTGGTGATGTGGCCGAACTGGGTGTTTATAAAGGTAAGTTTGCCCGGTATATTAATACCTATTTCCCGGAACGAAGCTTATACCTTTTTGATACGTTTGAAGGCTTTGATCGCAGGGATGTAGCCAGTGAGCAAAAGCAAAATTACTCTGATGGTTCCCAGGATTTTTCAGATACATCGATAGAAGCGGTATTAAAGCAGATGCCATATCCGGCGAAATGTCACCCGGTAAAAGGCTTCTTTCCTGAATCGGCAGCAGGCATAAGCAATAGCTTTGTATTTGTAAGTATCGATGCAGATTTATATGAACCGATTTACAGCGGGCTCTGCTTTTTCTATCCCAAACTTGCAAAGGGCGGGTACGTTTTTGTGCACGATTTTAATAACGATCGATATAAAGGTTCCCGAAAGGCCGTCGAACAGTTTTGTTCGGAGCAAAATATTGGCTTTATTCCCCTGCCCGATTCCGGCGGGTCTGCTATCATCACAAAGGCTTAATTAAAACGGCTATGGATTACTGTGCTTTTATCCGTAAATTAAAATTCCATTAACTTGGATGAAATTAAACACTTGTTTAGTTTTTTTGTTTTTCTAACACTAACTTCGCAGACTGCTTTCAGAAAACCCTTTGCAAACCATTTATTCATAGGCTCCTGCACTGCTTGCCTGCCATAAGTACGGATTGCCCGTCCGCTAATTGATTAATTATTATAATTCGTTTATGAAGAGATATGCCCTTGTCTGTCTTACTTTTTTGTTGCTGGTATCCTCCCTTTCTTCCCGGTCGCAGCCGGTAAAGGATTCCCTGTTGCAGCAGGCTTCGCTGGACGACTGCATTCAATATGCCTTAAAGCACCAGCCGTCGCTGCAGCAATCGTTGCTCGATGAGCAGATTACCGAACGCCAGGTGCAGGGAAAACTGGCCGACTGGTACCCGCAGCTGGGCGTTAACTACAACTACCAGTACAATTTTCAGCTGGCGCCAGCCTATTTCAGTGGCAGCGTGGTAAAAACAGGCACCAAAAACGTATCTGCGCTGGGTATCAGCGCCACGCAAAATATCTTTAACCGCGATGTGCTGCTGGCCAGCCGCACGGCAGGCGATGTACGCAAAGAATACAAACAATCAACCACCCAAACCAAAATAGATATCGTGGTGGGTGTAAGCAAGGCATTTTATGATGTATTGCTTACCCTCAGGCAAATTGATTTGCTGAACGACGATATTGTGCGGTTGCAGGGCAGTCTCAAAAATGCCCGCGACCAGTACGAGGGAGGCATCGTTGACAAAACCGATTATAAGCGCGCCAGCATTTCACTTAATAATTCGCTGGCGGAGAAAAAGACGGCGGAGGAAAGCCTCAAACAGCGGTATACTTATCTTAAACAGCAAATGGGTTACCTGGGGGCTAATGCTATTGAACTCGTATACGATAGTGTGCGGCTTGCCACGGAAATGTTTATCGATACTTCCGCCACGGTAAAATACGATAACCGCATTGAGTTCCAGCTGCTGCAAACACGCAAACGCCTGCAGTCGGCTAACCTGCAATACAACCGCTGGAGTTATTATCCTACGCTCTCTGCTTTCGGTACGTATAACCTGGGCGGTTTTTTCAGCAATGATTTCGGCCAGTTGTACCGCAACAATTATCCCAATTCATTTGCCGGGCTGCAACTGGCGCTCCCTATTTTCCAGGGCGGTAAGCGGGTGCAGAATATCCGGGTTGCCGAATTGCAGGTGAAGCGGATAGACTGGGATATCATTGCGCTGCAAACCGCTATTAATTCAGAATATACGCAGGCCATGGCAGCGTATAAAAGCAATCTCAATGAATACGCGGTGCTGAAAGACAACCTTGCGCTTGCGCAGGAAGTATACAACATTATCCAGGTGCAATATAAGGCAGGTATAAAAACCTATCTTGATGTAATCATTGCGGAATCGGATCTCCGTACTTCGCAGGTCAACTATGCCAATGCATTGTTCCAGGTGCTCAGCAGCAAGCTGGACGTACAAAAAGCATTGGGTGATATTCGTTAATAACTGTTTTAAAGAAACGTAAATCTTTTTTGTATATGATGAAAAGAACTATCGGCTGGCCGGGACTTAGCTGTTTATTGCTCGGAGCGTTGTACTCCTGCGGTGGAACGGGCAAAGATGCCGCCACGCAGCCCAAAGCGCCTCCTCCCGTACCGGTATTTATTGCTGAAGTACAAAAAGCTACGGCGGTGTATTATGATCAATACCCCGCTACCATTGTAGCGCTCAACGAGGTGCAGGTGCGGCCGCAGGTAACCGGTTATATTACCGGCATCTGGTTCCGCGACGGGCAGCATGTGCTGAAGGGGCAAAAACTCTATTCCATCGATCAGCAGCAATACCAGGCGGGGTATGAACAGTCTGTAGCCAACCTCAACGTGGCAAAAGCCAACCTGGCCAAAGCACAGCAGGATGCCGATCGCTACGAAGAGTTGCAGAAAAAAGATGCGGTAGCGCGCCAGATCGTAGAGCATGCGCAAGCCGATTTGCAGGCCGCCAAAATGCAGATGGAAGCCGCCAAAGCCAATGTAACAGCAGTGGAGACTAACCTCCGGTATGCCACCATCTTTGCCCCGTTTGACGGTACTATCGGTATCTCGCAGGTAAAAATGGGTGCCGCGGTATCGCCCGGGCAAACGATCTTAAATACCATTTCATCCGATGACCCGATGGCGGTTGATTTTGCTGCCGGCCAGAAAGAAATCGGCCGCTTTGTACAGCTGGAAGAGAAAGGCGCCGCCTCCGCCGATTCTATATTTACCCTCCTGATGCCCGACCAAACGGTGTATGCCAATCCCGGTCATATCAGTTTAATCGACCGCTCGGTAGACCCTCAAACCGGCACCATCAAGGTGAGGGTTGTTTTTACCAATAAAAAAGAATTGCTCAGGCCCGGTATGAGCGTTAATGTACGCGTTAAAAACAACGGGGCCGCGCCTTCCCTGCTTATTCCTGCCAAAGCCATTATAGAACAGATGGGAGAATATTTCGTCTTTGTGGTGGGCGACAGCAGCAAGGTAGCCCAGCGCAAGATTACCCGCGGCGCTTTTATCAATGATAAGATTATTGTAAAAGACGGTTTGCAGGAAGGCGAAAAGATAGTTATTGAAGGAGTGCAGAAGCTGAAAGAAGGGGCTAAGGTACAGGCGGTGAAAGCCGATAGTGCCACTAAAAAATAAATGCAAACAAAAGCCCCATCGGGGCATCATGTTAGTAGACTATGATCGCAGATACTTTTATACGCCGGCCGGTAACGGCCATAGTCATATCCATTGTTGTTGTGCTGGTGGGAAGCATTGCCATTCTGAACCTGCCCATCAGCCAGTACCCGGATATCACACCTCCCACGGTACAGATTACGGGCAGCTTTACCGGGGCCGATGCGCAAACGGTAGAACAAACCGTAACCACACCCATTGAAACGCAGGTAAACGGTACTCCCGGTATGGCCTATATACAAAGCTCCAGCACCAGCGACGGGCGGTCTACCATCAACGTAAACCTGAAAGTGGGTACCAATCCCGATATCGCCGCACTGGACATTCAAAACCGCGTGGGTATTGCCACGCCGCAACTGCCCGACGATGTAAAACGGCTTGGCCTCACTACCCGCAAACGCAATCCCAGCATCCTGATGCTGGTGGCCATGTATTCACCCAGGGGCGGGCACAATGTGACGTTTGTTGACAACTATACCAATATATTCGTTCGGGACGCCCTGTTGCGTGTGCCGGGGGTGGGCGATATCTTTACCCGCGCCGACGATTTCAGCATGCGTGTATGGCTGCAAACAGACCGGATGGCGCAACTAGGCCTTGCCGCCGCCGATGTTATCAATGCATTGACGGAGCAAAACCTGCAGATAGCGGCCGGCTCGGTAGGCGCATCACCACAGGTACCGGGGCAGGCGTTTGAGTACAATGTATTTACCAACAGCCGGCTGAGCACGGTGCCTGAATTCAACCAGATAGTAATAAAGGCCAAGCCGGATGGTTCCATTGTTTACCTTAAAGATGTGGCGAGGGTGGAGCTGGGTAAGTTCAGCTATGCCAGCAATTCATTTGTAGATGGTAGAAGAGCTTCCTACCTCCTGGTATACCAGGCGCCAGGCAGCAATGCCCTGGACGTGGCCAAAGGCGTGTACGACGCCATGGACAACCTTAAAAAATCATTCCCCAACGATATCGATTATGTGGTACCGTTTGAAAGTGTTTCTGTAGTACAGGTTTCTATCAGCGAAGTGGTAAAGACCCTGCTGGAAGCGCTGGGGCTGGTAACGCTGGTGGTGTTCCTGTTCCTGCAAAGCTGGAGAGCAACGCTTATCCCGGTACTGGCCATTCCCGTATCCATCATCGGCACCTTTGCCGTTTTTATACCGCTGGGTTTTACTATTAATACACTGACCATGTTTGGCTTTGTGCTGGCCATCGGTATCGTGGTGGATGATGCCATCGTGGTGGTGGAAGCGGTACAGCATAATATCGATACCGGTTTGTCGCCCAAAGAAGCTACACATCGCGCCATGCAGGAAATATCAGGGCCCGTAGTAGCTATTGCGCTTATCCTGGCGGCGGTGTTTGTGCCGGTGGCATTTATTCCCGGCATCGTGGGGCGCCTGTACCAGCAGTTTGCCATTACCATTGCCATATCGGTATTGCTGTCGGCTTTCGTGGCGCTTTCGCTTACGCCGGCGCTTTGTTCCATCCTTTTAAAGCCCCAGCACCTGGACAATAAGTCGAGAGGACTGAACCGGTTTTTCTTTGTGTTTAATGAGTGGTTCCGCAGGGTAACAGGTTCCTATACTATAGGTGTGCGCAAAACCATCAGGGCAGCGCCCTATGCCCTTATTATATTGATATGTATTTTCGTGGGCACGTTTTTCCTTTTTAAAAGCAAACCCACCGGTTTTATTCCAACGGAAGACGAAGGCCGTTTGTACATTACCTACGAACTGCCCGAAGCCTCTTCCACCACGCGCAGCCTGCAAGTGCTCGATACCATGATGAGCGTACTGAGTAAAACGCCCGGCGTGGCGCATTATGCAGCCCTGGGCGGTTTGAACGTAGTTACGTTTGCCACCAAATCAAACAGCGGTACCGTGTTCTGCCAGCTCAAGCCCTGGGATAAGCGGACCGATAAAATGCTTCACCTAGACAGCCTCATAGGCAGTCTTCAGCGAAAATTTGCTTCCATCCGCGGCGCCAATGTTATTGTTATCTCACCGCCGGCCATTCCCGGTCTTGGTCAAACGGGCGGTTTTACTTTTGAGCTGGAACAGCGGGAGAGTACCGACGATATCAAGCAGTTTGAACGGGTGGTGAATACCTTTGTGGCGGAAGCCAATAAACGTCCTGAAATAAACCGTGCCTTTTCTTTCTTCACGGCGCGCACACCGGGCTACCAGGTAGATGTGGATCGCGACCAATGCAAGAAACTGGGCGTATCTATTTCCGACGTGTACACGACCATGCAAACCTACCTGGGCAGCCGCTATGTAAACGACTTTACCATTTACGGGCGCAATTTTCACGTAGTAGCACAGGCAGATACCCTGTACCGGTCAGATATCAGCAACCTGGGAAAGTTTTATGTGCGCAACCAGAACGGCGGATTATTGCCGCTCAGCACGCTGGTAAAGTATAAGCTTACCGAAAGTGCACCGCTTATTACCCACTATAACCTGTTTCGTATGGCCGAAATAAACGGGGGTGCGGGCAAGGGCTATAGCAGCGGGCAGGCCATTGAAGCGCTGCGCGAAACAGCGGATAAAGTATTGCCTTCCGGTTACGGCTACGAATTTTCCGGCCTGAGCCGCGAAGAAATCAACGCGGGCAACAGCACTATCATCATCTTTGCATTATCCATCGTTTTTGTGTTCCTGTTCCTGGCCGCTTTGTATGAAAGCTGGTCGGTGCCGTTTTCCGTTTTGCTGGCGGTGCCCATCGGCGCTTTCGGGGCCATACTAACGCTCACGTTTATACCAAGACTGGCCAATAGCGTATATGCGCAGATTGGTCTTATTACGCTTATCGGGCTGGCTGCCAAAAATGCTATCCTCATTGTTGAGTTTGCCAAGGAACGGGTAGACAGGGGTATGCCCGTTATATCGGCAACGCTGGAAGCGGTAAAGCTTCGTTTGCGTCCCATCATTATGACCTCCATGGCATTTATACTGGGAGTACTGCCGCTGGCTTTTGCCGAAGGGGCAGGCGCTGTAGCACGGTCCACCATTGGCTGGACGGTGCTGGGCGGTATGCTCGCGGCAACCCTGCTGGCTATCTTTATTGTGCCGGTATTGTTTGTGACCATTACCCGCCTGGCTTATGGTAAAAAAGGATTGGAAGAGCTAAGCCGGAAAGCAAAAGAAAACGGGGATGATGGAATGCCCCAGATGCCTGTGTAGTATCATAGCCACACGCAATAGGACGCAAGTTGAAGAACGTGAAAAAATTTTCTTCAGCTTGCGTCTTTTTTTTATGCTCACACATCAAATAAATACTTTATTTGATGCGCTTATTTTCAGGATGAATTTAATTTTATTTCTTTTTTACCGTTTCTTTCTGCCGGCATCAATAGCGTAAAAATACGTTTACCTCAAATCGGAAAATACCAATAAACGTAACGTCGTTTATTGGCATAATACAGTTATTGCACAGCAATACAGTAAAATACAAAGTAGAATCCATCGAATGTGACCGTAGGACGCAGCTATTTTCCTGTTAACGGAAACGGGTAGAATCACGCGGCTGATGCTATAATTTTTCTCCCCGGCCATGCTGCCGGATTAATATTCTGTCCGTTGAAATGCAGTACAGGTAAGGGTTTTATCAGGATTGGTCAATCCCCGGGCAGTAACAGCTGCGCACGCTCCATGATTATGATCAAATACCCGGTAAACAAAAATCTTTTACCGGTTTACATCGTACATAATAAAGAGGCCTGTTAGTAACGGCGATAAGCTAGCTATATTATATTATAAACTTATATGAAGCGTACTACCACAAAGTAGTATTGCAGGTGCGGGGGAGGCTGAGTTATTTTGGTATAGCAATTGCCGTTAGCGTAGGGTAGGACCGGCAGGCGGATTTTTATCCCAACACTGAAAAATGTTTCTTATGGATATTGATGCGATACTTAACAGGTATATAGCAGGAGATGCTACACCCGAGGAAATCCAGTTTTTGCGCAGCCTCTGGCCGGGATGCCCCGAACTGGAGGAGGCAATGATAGGCTTTGAGGCGCAGGCCAATCTTTACCTGGAACAGCAGGAAGAGCTAAGGGTGCAGATGCGCCGCAGGGATGAGCTCAGGAGCAGCCTGGGGCTTTGAGTGCGTCACTGCCGCCTCCCGCAGCCGACAGCTTTGGCCGTAAGGGCTTTTTATAGCTGCCCGGCTGGTTTGCATTACCAGGTAAAAATAAAGGCGTGTTGCCCGGTAGAATACTGGTATGCAAGGGTAATGCCCGAGGCATCGCAGATTTGCTTTACAATTGAAAGCCCCAGTCCATTGTTGGAACTACTTGTATTACTCTCTTTATAAAAGCGCCTGAAAAGACGTTTTTTGTCGAGCGGCTTCTCAGGGCCGCTGTTGATGACCTGCAGCGATTGGCCCGAAAGGGCTATTTTTATTACCCCGTTGGGCAAATTATGCCGGGTGGCATTGCTGAGAATATTGTTCACGAGAATATCTATCAGTTCGGGGCTTGCCACTATATTCGCCTCCTGCAAATCGGCCGATAATGCAATGCGGTTAAACTGCCAGAGCTCCTGGAATTGCTGCAGTTTTTCTTCCAGTATGGCAAGCAGGTTAACGGTGGTTTTATTTTCAAACTGCCGGTTGTCTATTTTGGCCACCAGCAGCAAGGCCTGGTTGAGCAGGGAAAGTTTTTTTACCGCGGCATAAGCACCCTGCAGGGCTTCTACCTGTTTTTCCGGTATATTATCTTCCTGTACCAGCAGGTCCAGCTTGGAACGGATGATAGCCAGGGGCGTTTGTATTTCGTGCGACGCGTTTTCGGTAAACTCTTTCAGTATGTTATAATCTTCCGACACATTGGTAGTGGCGGCCCTGAGATTATCGATCATAAAGTTGAATTCATCCACCCGCGTGGCCGGGTATACAATCGGCTCGGTATTGCCTATTTTAAACCCTCTTACCAGCCGCAGCGATTCATAAAACGGGCGCCAGAGCTTTGCCAGCACATAGCGGTTAATTAATACCGATACCAGTATTACAAGAAATATGCCTGCTATGGTAATGATCAATATAGCTTTTGTCATGTGGCGGGTGCCTTCCAGCGGCATGGTGATCTGTACTTTGTACTGCTGCCCGCCCGCTACCAGCGGGAAAATGAGGGTGCGTGAAATATGCTCCTTGTTTTGCTCGGGTATAAATTCCTTTGTGGTGGCAAATGATTGTTCTGCGGGGAGACCACCTGTTTTTTCAAACGACACTTTCTGGTCGTCGAATGAAATGATGGAAGGGATTTGTCCGTGTGCGGCGGCATAAGTGGTAATCCTTTTCTGGATGCGCACCAATCCGAGATCCAGCTCATTTTGCAGGGCTCTCCAGATCAGGAAATAGCTGGCTATGCCCGACAAAAAGAACAGGGAGATCATTACCGGCAGGTTGATGCGGTTGTAACGGTCGGCAAGTTTCATTCAACAGGTTTTGATTCGGGAACACTGAATTTATAACCAATGCCATAGACTACTTTTATATATTCGGGGCATCCGCCACTAACCAGTTTCCTGCGCAGGTTTTTGATATGTGCGTATATAAAATCGTAGGTATCGGTCATATTGGCTTCTTCGCCCCATAGGTGGTCGGAAATGGATTCTTTGGTGACTACCTTGTTTTTATTGCTGATAAAATACAGCAGGAGCTCGTATTCTTTACGGGTAAGTTCGATAGGGCCGTTTTCGGTCCTTACATTTTTATCGGATATGTTTACAATGAGCTTATCGAGCACGATGGTATTGCTGCCGGCAAACGATCGTCTTCTTACAATAGCATTGATGCGCGAGCTAAGCTCGGCAAGGTGAAAGGGTTTGGTAAGGTAGTCGTCGGCGCCCAGCTCCAGCCCGCGTACTTTGTCGTCCAGCGAAATGCGGGCAGAGATAATCAGCACGCCATCGGGTTTGTTCAGCTTTTTGATTTGTTTCAGGATATCCAGCCCGTTGCCATTGGGCAGCGAAATGTCCAGCACAATACAATCGTAGGTGTTGGAAATGGCTTTCTCCCGGGCGCGGGGAAAATCGTGCGCAAAATCGCACAGGTAATGATTCTGGCTGAGCCAGGAGGAAATGCTTTTAGACAAGTCCTGCTCATCTTCAATAATCAATACTTTCATAATGGGGGCCTTTAAGTCCGGGCAGGCTCCAAAGGTATTTATTTTATGCCCGCATATTGCTGCCGGCCGCGGGCAAACCTGATATTAATTTTGTGTGAAGTTTTTGTTATTGGGAGATTTATTTTATGGTATTCGTGGCCAGGTCCACGGTAATCGTTTTGTCAAACGGCTTTTTTACGGTTCCGCTTACTTCGGTAAAAGCAAAGCTGAGCGTTTTTGCATTGGCTGTCACCGTTAGGTAACCAAATCCCTTCAGCGAGCTGTCGTACGAATGATCGCCTTCCCGTACGCCGGTGGCCGCTGGCACTGTCGGCGACAGGCCCCTGCCCCCGGTACCCACTACGTAGTAAGGAATCTGCATATTGCGGCCCCCGAAGGGAAAATAGCGGGTAAAGCGCTCGTAATCGTGCGAATGTGCGGCCAGTACGGCATCAGGCATTATTCCCGCTTTTTTGCACGAATCGTCCATGTCGGCCAGCATAAGTGCACTCGACTGGTGACTGCCTTTGCTGATGGGTGGGTGATGCACGGCCAGCAGGAGGGCTTTCCGTGGGCCTTTTTTGCGGGCGGCGCTGATGGCGCTGAGCGTTTTGGTAAGCCAGGTTTTTTGTGCCTGCCCGATGGTGGTGCCGGAAATAAACCCCTGTCCTTCGCCAATATTGGAATAAAGCCCTATGATGTCAATAAACGGTGCATTGAGCCACCAGTACACGGCGGGCTGGCTTACCATTTCGCGGTAAATGGTGCCGGCGGCGGGTGGTACGCCGGGTTTGGGCTGGCAGAAATTGGCCATAAATTCCGCCAGTGTTGTTTTTTGCCCGGTAGAGCCTTTGAAGCTGGTTACTTCGCCATCATGGTTGCCGGGTATGGCAATAATCTTGCCGGGGTATTTTTTATACGGCACATAAAACTGCGCCTGGTAGCCAAGGTTGGTATTGTTGAAATAGTTTACATCGCCAAGGTGCAGGAAAAAAGCCGGCGATGCAGCAGGGTTAGCCACTTTGTAATCGGCAGCCATTGCTTCGGCTACATATTCCTGGTCGGTGCCGTTTTCATGGCCGGTATCGCCTGCGGCGTGAAAGCAAATGGACTGTGCCGCTTCAATTTCCTTTACCCCCTGCGCCCCTATAATATCGGCCAGTTGCATGGTAGGGTCCTGTTGCGGGGCGGGTATCGGTTCCAGCTTGCTGGCAATGAAATCCGTCATCCGTTTGCCAACTCCGGGAATGGTGGGCCTTTCGGCGGGTGGTACCGGGGTGAAAAAAGGATGGGCAAAGCGCAGGATTTGTTTTGCAGGGGGCCTGGTGGCCGTTTTTTTAGCCATAAATGTTGATTTAACGGTTATTTGATGGGTCGATAACTAAAACCGGTTATTGGTAGTAATGGAATGTTTCAGCAGGGCATCGTTTTCCGGGAAGGATGTATACCAAAGGATAAGTCGTAATTAACAAAGCGGGGTGAACAGTTGACGATGTAATAATAACTTTTTAAGGGGATAAAACATAACCGACGTCAAGTTTTTGGCTCAAAAGTGTCGTTTTAGTCTTCCCCCGGGGGCTGGCGGAAAATAGATCTTAAACTGTATCGTTATGTAGAAGTTAGTAGTTTTCAGCCAAATACGTCTCTATCCTAAAAAACCTCCTGTGAAGGAAAAGTTTCTCCATATTTGCAGGTCACTTTACGAGGACATCGTTTACTCGGGTGTGGACCAGGGCATTTCAAGGAGCCAGGAGAAGAAAATCATCCGGTTTAACCAGTTTATCATCCTTGCCCTGCTGGTAAATTGCATTTCCGTAGGCATTTATCTTTACCATAAATTATACATCAGCGGCCTCATTAATATTACCTCCGCTTATTTTTTCCTGTTTGCTTACTACCTCAATTACCGGCGCAGCCTCAGGGTAGCGCGTATACTGTCTATCATTAATGTGAACCTGTACATCATCGTTATTAACCATGTGGAAGGGTTACGGGCAGGGGAGTATCTTTTTTATTTTCCTTATTTCCTGGTGCTTACTTTCCTGGTGAGCATTCGTAAAAATCTATGGGAATTATTGCTGGTATATGCCATCACCATTATTTCGCTGCTGGTATGTATTTTGGGCAACCCGCTGGTAAATAATATCCAGGCCATATCCGAACAGATGTATACCCGTATTTATAGCGGCAACCTGTTTGCGTCACTGGCCGCGGCGGTGTTTTTTTCTTATGCCATCCTGCGGGTGAACCGGGATAATGAAGTGGATATATTGCAGGAAAAGAAATTCGGCGACACCATATACAATACCTCGCTCGACGGGGTATTTATCATTTTCAGTGATTCCAATATCATCACCAGCTGTAACGACCGCGCGCTGGAGCTATTCGAGGCCAGCGGGCTAACGGAAATAGAGGGCACCCATATCAGCGAATGGTTCAGTGAAGATCACCTGCGGCATTTTAAGCCCACAGAAAATGCACCGGCCGTACCCTCGCGGATCTGGCAGGGAGAACTCACTTTTGTATCCCGGAAAGGGCGGGAATTTTACGGCTATGTAAGCATTGTGCCGTTTATTTATAAGGAAATCCGTTATACCAAAGTGAGCATTCTCGATATCTCGGATGTGAAGATGGCGGAGTTTGAATTAATGAAGGCAAAGGAAAAAGCAGAAGTGGCCGGGAAGACAAAATCGAGGTTCCTGTCTAATATGAGCCATGAGCTGCGAACGCCGTTAAACGGCATCATCGGCGCCTCCAACTTATTACTGCAGGAAACCTGGCTGGAAGCGCAAAAGCCCCACCTGGACATTCTTAAGTTTTCATCGGAGCACATGATGATGCTTATCAACGATATACTGGATTACAATAAAATGGAAGCCGGCAAGCTGGAGCTGGAAGAGGCCCCGGTGAATATGAAAGAACTGCTGGATAATATTGTGGCCCAGTTTGCCCCGCAGATAACCGATAGAGGCCTGCATTTTGTAACGGATATTGACAGCGAAATGGATATGGAGGTCATTACCGATCAAACCCGGCTTTGCCAGGTATTGAGCAACCTGCTGTCCAATGCCATCAAATTTACCAAAGAGGGCAGTGTTTGCCTGAGCGTTAAAAAGCTGTTTTCTTCCAGCAGCCGTGCCACCCTCCGGTTTATGGTAGCCGATAGCGGCATAGGTATACCCAAAGAAAAACAGAAAGAAATATTTTCCAGCTTTACCCAGGCCGATGTGGACACTACACGCAAATACGGCGGTACAGGCCTGGGACTGACCATCAGTAAAGAGCTGGTGAGCCGGTTTAACAGCGAGCTGGTTGTAGAGAGCACACCGGGCAAAGGGAGCGTATTCCAGTTTACGGTAGAATGGAAGATCAACGAAAACCGCCAGATGTATATCAATACCAATACATCCAAACAGTTGAAACCATTGCCCGGCACAAGGGTGCTGCTGGCGGAAGATAATGGTATCAATATGTCGATTGCCATTCACTTTTTAAAGAAATGGGGAATTGAAGTAACGGAAGCTGTAAACGGCAGGGCGGCGGTAGAGCAATTTAAAAAGGGCAATTATGATCTCCTGCTGATAGACCTGGAGATGCCGGAAATGGATGGCGCCACCGCGCTGAAAGAAATACGAAAGCTAAACCCGGAAGTCCCGGCGCTGGCATTTACTGCCGCCGTGTACGATAATATGCAGGCAGATTTATTGGAAAAAGGGTTTATCGACTTTATCCGCAAGCCATTCCGGCCGGAAGATTTGCACAATAAGATCAACTACCACATCTCTACGGAACACCGGGCCTGACCGGGTTACCATTACGCATTAGCGTCGTTGGAATAACAGGATTAGCACAAACCGGATATTTGATTATTTTTACGGGATAAAACCATCCTTGAACGCAAAACTGCTGATAAAATCCTTTACTGTTCTCCTGCTTATTGCTATTGCCTTCAATAGCCTTTTCTACTATGTATTTTACCATTTATCGGTTATTTATACCCGTTCACAGAGCCACGAATGGCTTGCCCGGGCCGATAAGGCATCGCTGACGCTCATAAAAGTACCGGCAGGCGATTTTGATACAGATGACCCGGACGATGTTTGGTATAATGGAAAATTGTATGATGTTGCGGATTGGAAGGCAGTGAAGGATACCGTTTACGCGTATGTGCTGGCAGATGTACAGGAACAGGAGCTCGTGTCGAAAATGGAAAGCCATACTATTTCCTCCGGCGATTATGCGCCTGCGCCCGACGGCAAGGCTGCGGCTATAAAATCCGTAAACAGGTTTTCCGCCATCACCTTCTTTTTTGAACCTCCCGGTGTGCAGGTATACGCCCGTTATTATACAACAGGTAATTTCCAGCCTGGCGCTGAAGGGCCGGTTTCGCCGGCAAATGAAGTGCTTACTCCCCCTCCCAGGCGCTCCCATTACACGATATAGAACGTTGTATACTAAAAGCGCAATGCCATACCCCAGGGGTAAATCATTGCTGCTCCCTTTTAATTTCAAAATCCTGATATGAGACTTAGATCAATATCCATTTACTGGGCTATTGTACTATTGGCGCCAGTGGCTACGATGGCGCAAAACCAATTAAGCGGTAAAATAGTTTATTCAGAAAAAGCAACGCCGGCAGAGGGCGTTTCCGTTTATATTCCCGATATCAAAACAGGCACCATTACCGATAAGGCGGGCTTGTATGTACTTAAAAATATTCCGGCCGGTGATTACCTGGTGGAAATAAGCCGGGTAGGCTATGCGGCAAAACTGGAGCGGATTACCATTAAAGGCGCTGTAGAGAAAAATTTTGTGCTGAATATTTCCGGCACAGAATTACAGGAGGTCATTGTAACTGGTGTATCAACGGCTACCGACAGGAGAAAAGAACCAATACCGGTAAGCACTATTACCCAGGCAGACCTGGTGGCCAACCCCTCCGGGAATATTATTGACGCCCTTACCGTAGTGCCCGGCGTATCGGCCATTACCGAAGGACCGGCCATATCTAAACCCGTTATCCGTGGCCTTGGGTATAACCGGGTAGTGGTTATCAACGATGGTGTGCGCCAGGAAGGCAATCAATGGGGAGATGAGTTTGGCATTGAGATAGATGAAAATACGGTGGCCAAAGCAGAAATACTGAAAGGTCCTGCCAGCCTGAGCTATGGCTCGGATGCCATGGCAGGGGTTATTAATTTTTTATCGCCCGCCCCGCTGCCGGAGGGTAAAATAAAAGGAAGCCTGCTGGCCGATTATCAAACCAATAACGGGTTGTTTAACAATACCATCAATTTTGCGGGCAACCGGAAAGGATTTATCTGGGACCTGCGGTATACCAATAAACAGGCGCATGCGTATAAAAATAAATACGATGGTTATGTCTGGAATTCCGGTTATGGGGAAAACGATTTTAAAGCTATACTGGGCATTAACCGCGACTGGGGATATTCTCACCTGCACCTGAGCCTTTTTGACCTGAAACTGGGTATTATAGAAGGCGCGAGAGACAGTGCCAGCGGCCAGTTTGAATCGCATTATCTTGCTAAAGACGGGTCGGACAGTCTTGGTATTGCCCCGGCCGACGGGTATACTAAATATAATTATTATCCCATCATTCACCAGCATGTAAGGCATTACAAGGCTGTATGGGACAACAGCGTTCAGCTGGGGGGCGGCAGGCTGAGCGTTAAACTGGGCCTGCAGCAGAACTTTCGCCAGGAAGCCAATGACATAACGGTGGGCGATGTTTATAACAACTATTTTTATTTACGGACCATCAATTACGATGTTCAATACATATTGCCGGAAATAAAGCAATGGCAGCTGTCATTCGGTGCAAATGGCATGGGGCAGCATTCGGAAGACCGGGGAACGGTTTACCTGGTACCCGAATACCATTCATTTGATATCGGCGTATTTTCCCTGGCAAAGAAAACCTTTGGCAAGCTTACGGTAAGCGGGGGGCTGCGGTTTGATTCGAGAACACTGCATGGCAACGATATGTATACCGATACGCTGGGGGTGCGCGTAAGCGTACCGGATAATTTTTCGGTGCATCGCTTTACGGCGTATAATTCCAATTTTTCCGGGCTTTCAGGGAGTGTGGGCCTGGCATACGATTTTACCAAAGCGTTTTATGGCAAGCTGAATGTATCGAGGGGATTCCGGGCGCCGACTATTGCAGAAAGCGGTGCCAATGGTATTCACGACGGTACACCGTTTTATGAAATCGGGGATCCTAACCTGAAACCCGAAAACAGTTTGCAGGCAGATGTCACGCTGGGCATCAATAACGAGGATATTACCACGGAATTAAACCTGTTTGTAAACCGGATCAATAATTATATTTTCCCGGTTAAACTGGCCAGCGTGTACGGGGGCGATTCTATCCGGTCGGATATTAATGCTAACCTGAGCGGCCCCACGTTCAGGTATGTTTCAGGGGACGCTGTATTATCCGGCGGTGAGCTTATGCTGAATATTCACCCGCATACCATTAAATGGTTTCATTTCGAAAACGCTTTTTCTACCGTAAGCGCGGTGCAACTGCACCAGGATGATTCCACGAAGTACCTGCCTTATACGCCGCCTTCAAAGCTGCAGTCGAAAATCAAAATCAGTTTTGGGCATATTCATCCGGCGCTCAGTAATGCTTATGTACAATTAGGCGTGGACCATTATTTTGAGCAGGATAAGATTTATTATAAATACGGCAATGAAACCAATACCCCGGCATATACATTACTTAATGCCGGGATAGGAACGGATGTTTGTTCACATACCCATACCCTGTTTTCGGTATACCTCTATGGGTATAACCTGGCAGATGTGGCTTATCAAAGTAATATGAGCCGGCTGAAATATACCGACACCAATAATATTACGGGCCGGGTAGGGGTTTATAATATGGGAAGAAGCTTTAGCTTTAAGCTGTTGATCCCTTTTGAATAAGGACATTAAAGATGCGTAAAAACAAAGGCCCGCTCAAACGAGTGGGCTTTTGTTCTATGTCCAATTGTCCTGGTTGTACCTGGTTAATTACCTCCCGCACCAGTGGCAGATGCCGTTTTTTGTGCGTTGGCATCGGTCATGGCAGGTGCAATAACTACCTTAATTGAATTCTTTTGATCGGTGGATGTATTGTTATTATACACCACGCTTACGCGCGGAACGCCTTCCTTCAGCAAGCCTTTTGCCACGGTATTCACCCTGCCGGTTTTTAACATCCAGGCAGCACGTTGCTTTGAGCTGAGGCCTTTGTTGACATAGGTCATTGAACCGCCTTCTTCGGAAGACCTGCGATGGTGTACCGGTTTGTGTGCAACCACGGTGCTGCCGGTACCGGTTGTTTTTGCAGTAGCCGTACTGTTTTGAGCAGTGCCGTCTTGTGCATCACTGGTTTTGGCGCTTTTTGCATAGGTATGTTTATGGGCCCTGTGTGCGTAAGTCATTTTCCCGCCGGAAGGCTGGGTTTCCATACCGGCTGAACCACCGGCAGACATACTGTTTTCGCTGTTGCCTGTGAGACCGTTGTCAACGCTTACCGCCATGTCATCGTGTGTTTTCATTACAACGGCAATGCCCTCCAGCACCTGTTTGCCTTTTGGTGTTACCATGGTGCTGTTGGCCCGGAAGAAGCTATTTTCATCGATGTTGATATAAACACAGTTATTCATTGTTTGCAGGTCCTGGTCGGTATAACCGGCCTGTATAAGCTTATCTTTCAGCTCCTGGCTGACCTGCGTTGCCGCGGCCTGTTGTTTGGTGAAATAAGCCTGGCAGGATTCCAGCGATTTTTGTTCTGTAGCATAATCATTGTTGCTTTTGGTGAGCGACGCCTGTAAATCTGCATTTTTTTGTTGCTCTGATTGTACATTTTGGTTCAGCGAGGCTACCTGTTGCGCCAGCTGCGCGCTATCGCTTCTTGCCTGTGCAAGCGAAGCCTGGGATGATTTGTATTTTTTGCTGGAAACACAGCCGGAGAGCAGGAAGAGCGAAATGCCTGCAATAGCAAAAACACCACTTATTCTTCTTTTCATAATCATGTCATTTAAAAGGTTGGAAATATTTTTTAGTTAGCGAAAATGATCTCCGCGGTACAGGTGGGTTTATTATACCATCTTAAAAATCATGCCAATTAAAAGAGTTATGTTGGAAGCTGGTATAAAATTGTGTGGCAGAATTTCTACAGTTATGTTTATGCAATTCATTATTTCGCGCCGCAGGCGCACTAAAGAAGCCAAAAAATATTAAAACAGCAGGTGCTATTGATTTATGTTTTCAAAAAGACAAACGCCGGACCAGGGAAATGCGCCTTTGGGGCCTTCAGGTTCGGGAATGGCGGCATAGTTCAGCATTTCTTCGGAAAGCCGGTTAAGGCGGGCGGCGGTTTTAAGTTTGGATTGTGAGCTAAGGTGTTTCCAGCCATAAGCAGTAAACCATGCTTCGCCTTCTTCAGGGGCAAACCTGAAGATGGGGTCGCCGTCTTTTAACTGCGCACCCATTTCCTTTTGCGCCATTGCCAAAAGGCCGGGCGACTGAAGATCGAATACCCAGCGCCGAAAGACAGGCTGTGCACTCAAATCGGCAGCGAGGGCGCCGGCTTCTCCAGGAGAGAGATAAATCATCA